>OFMI01001831.1_pt1 | contig 12210 bp, 9 predicted proteins | sample 1541741 | NCBI WGS metagenome assembly OFMI01 (sample SAMN04209219, study PRJEB22552) | human gut metagenome | biome: gut; material: feces | host: Homo sapiens | place: USA: Oklahoma | reverse complement strand
TGGTGGGTGCCGGTATGGAGTATCTGCTGAGCCTGCTGGCCCCGCTCCTGCCCGGCAAAACGGCGGTGGAGAATCCCGGCTACCAGCGCGCGAAGCAGGTGCTGGAAAACAACGGCGTGGCGTGCTGCTGCCTGCCTGTGGATGCGGACGGCCTTTCTGTTGAGGCATTGTCCGGCTCAGGCGCGGCGGTGTGCTATGTCACGCCCAGCCACCAGTTCCCCACGGGTGTGACCATGCCGGCGGGCCGCCGCACGGAGCTGCTCCACTGGGCATCCCGCTGCCCAGGCCAGCGGTATATCATAGAGGACGATTACGATTCGGAGTTCCGCTTTGATACCCGCCCCCTGCCCAGCCTGCAGGGCATGGCCGGGGCCGACGGCCCGGTGGTCTACCTTTCCACCTGCTCTCGCAGTCTGGCCCCCGGCATCCGCATCGCCTACATGGTGCTGCCCCGGCAGCTGCTGCCCGCCTGGCGGGCAAAGTACCGGATCTATTCCGGCACCGTCAGCCGGTTTGAGCAGCAGACCCTGGCCCGCTTCATCCGCGAGGGCTACTTTACCCGGCATCTTGCCCGGGAGCGCGTGGCCTACAAGGCCCGGCGGGATGCTCTGGCTGCCTCTCTGCGCGCTGCCTTTGCGCCGGACGAGCTGACCCTGACCGGCCTGCATACCGGCCTGCATCTGTTGGCAAGGCTGAAAAATGCCCCGCCGGATGCTGCCCTTCATGCCGCCGCAAAAGCGCAGGGCGTGGCCCTGAGCCTGCTGAGCGATTATGACCTGACCGGCGGGGAACAGGATTTTTCCGGTACGTTTGTGCTGGGCTATGGCTCCCTGAGCGAGGCATCATTCCCCGAGGCGGGCGAAACGCTGAGGAAGGTCTGCACCGCCGCCCGGGAAGCGTCTGTGACCGTGTAAGTGCCCGCCTTTGCATCCCATGCCCCGGGCAGGGCCTCGGCGTGGGGGAGAGCGCTGTTGTTGGCCAGAAACTCCAGGACCGTGCCCAGCAGGGTATAATCCTGTGCTGCAAAATCGGTGAGCAGGGCCGTGCTGCTGGCCCGCAGGGCATCCGGCAGGGTGGCGGGCAGCAGGGCGAGGTCCTGCCGGAAAAAGGCTTCCCACACTGCCGCCCGGGCAGCGGCCCGGCGGGCAGGCGGCAGGGTGCCGTCCGCATCCCAGCCGGAGAGCAGAGCGTGGGCCTCCTTGGCCGAAATGCTCTGCACAGCGGCGGAAAGCCCGGTTTCGGCCAGCTCATCGGCAGTCAGTGCCCCCGAAAACCCCACCCGCACCGGCCCGTAACGGGAAGCAGTCTTTTCCAGCACGGCGGGGGACAGCGCCAGATAAAACATATCCTCCGGCAGGCCCAGCACCTCCAGAAGCGCCTGACGGCACCGGGCGGGCCCCGCCGCTCCGTAGCAGTGGGCAAGGCTGGCAGTCTCTCCGTTGAAGGGAACCGTCAGCTCCCCCGGCACGGCCAGCAGGTTCAGACTGTTCTGGGCGGCGTTCAGGTAGACCAGCAAGAAGCCCGGCTGCTCCCCGGCGGTGCAGAGAAGCAGGGTCATCCGGTGCTCGGCCCGGGGCAGCTGGATGGGCACCCCGCTCTGGGGCTGGGCGGTCTGGATGCGGGTGCGCACCATCTGCCGGGTGAGCAGGACCGTGCCGCCCACCAGCGGCAGCAGCACCAGAAGTGCCGCCCCCAAAGCAGCCCAGAAGGGCCTCCAACCGTTCTTGTGCATCCCGTGTTCCTCCGTTCCGTTTTGGAACAGGGTGGGCCGGGATGCGCTTTTTTATACAGAAACCGCTGCCCGGGCATGAAAACGCCCCCTGTGCCATACAGTAGAGCACAGGGGGCGTTTGTGTATGTGGGAGAGCTTGGCGCGGGTGAATGCGGTGGTCGGCGGTGTGGTATGGGGGCCGGTGGGGCTGGCACTGCTGTTTGGCACCGGCTGTCTGCTGACAGTGCGCACCGGTTTTTTCCAGCTGCGGTATTTCAGGTACTGGATGCGGCACACCATCGGGGCCATCTTCCTGGACCGGAATGTGACCGCCCACACGGACGATGAAGCCATCAGCCAGTTCCAGAGCCTTTGCACGGCGCTGGCGGCGACCATCGGCACCGGCAACATCGTGGGCGTGGCGGCGGCCATTCTGGCGGGCGGGCCGGGGGCTGTGTTCTGGATGTGGGTCATGGCCCTGCTGGGGATGATGACCAGCTATGCCGAGAACGTGCTGGGCATCTGCTACCGCCGCCGGGATGCCGCCGGAAGATGGTGCGGCGGGCCCATGTACTATCTGGCCGAGGGGCTGGGCGGCGGCTTTGGCCGGGCACTGGCGGTGCTGTTTGCCTGCTTTTGCGTGCTGGCCAGCTTCGGCATGGGGAACATGAGCCAGATCAACTCCATTGCGGGCAATCTGCAGGCGGTGTTCCGGGTGCCGCCGGTGGCAACGGGCATCGTACTGGCCCTGCTCACCGGGCGGGTCATACTGGGCGGGCTGAAGCGGGTGGCCGCAGTCACGGAGGCCATCGTCCCGCTCATGGCCCTGTTCTACCTGTTCGGAGCGCTGACCGTGGTCTGTGTCCATTGGGCGGCTGTCCCGGCGGCATTCGCGGCCGTCTTCCGGGGGGCGTTTGGCTTGCAGGCCGCCGGGGGCGGGGTGCTGGGCTACGGCATGGCACGGGCCATCAGCTGGGGATTCAAGCGGGGAGCCTTTTCCAACGAAGCAGGACTGGGCGCGTCGGTGCTGGTGCACTGCGCGGCCAACGTGGAGGAGCCTGTCCAGCAGGGAATGTGGGGCATTTTCGAGGTGTTTGCAGATACCATGGTGGTCTGCACCCTCACGGCCCTTGTGGTACTCACCAGCGGCCTTGTGGATCTGGACACCGGTGCGGCCCTGACCGGCGTGGAAGGCTCCGCACTGGTGGGGCAGGCCTTTTCCACGGTGTTCGGGGCGTTCGGGCCGCAGTTCATCGCGGTGTCGGTCCTGCTGTTTGCCTATTCCACTACGCTGGGGTGGAGCCATTACGGCACCCGGGCAGTGGTGTATCTGCTGGGGGAGCGTGCCGCCGCAGGATATAAACTGGTGTTTGCGGCTATGGTGCTGGTGGGTGCTGTGATGAAGCTGGACCTGGCCTGGGCGCTCTCCGATACCTTCAACGGCCTGATGATGCTGCCCAATCTTGTGGGCGTGGTGGGGCTTTCGGGAGTGGTGGTCCGGGAGACACAAGCGTACCTGAAACGAAAATGACCCTCTCCGTCCCTGCAGTCTGTCTGTCAGATGCGGGATGGAGAGGGTCATTCTTTATCGCTTCTTTTTATTCGGCTTCGGGGCAGGCCGCTTCAGGCTCCGCACCGCGTCACGCCCGGCGGCGATGCCGCTGCCAAAGGCCCAGTGCAGGTTGAAGCCGCCGCAGCTGCCGGCGCAGTCCAGCGTTTCACCCACAAAGTAAAGGCCGGGACAGCCCTTGAACTGGAAGCTGGGGGTCACTTCGGTCAGGCTCAGGCCGCCGCCGGTGGTCTGGGCCTGCTTCCAGCCGCAGGGGGTCAGGCCCTCGAACAGCCAGTGCTTGGCCGCATTGGCCAGCACCTGCCAGGCGGCATCCGGCAGGGTGTCCACCGGTTTTTCAGGCAGCTTTGCCGCTGCCCACAGGGCGCGGCCCAGCTTGGGATTGAGCAGACCTGTCCAGAAATCCGCAGGTGCCTTGCCCGGCAGCAAGGGCACCCGGGCCGCAAACAGGGCGGTCAGGGCAGTCTCGTCCAGCATGGGGAAGAGGTCCAGCTCAACGGCCGGGCGCTTTGGCCCCCGCCCCGGGGCCAGATGACCGGACAGCTGCATGATGCAGATGCCCGAAAGCCCGTAGTCCGTGAACTGCACCTCGCCGTTTTCCACAGCCACGGTGCAGTGGCGGTCGAGGTCCAGCAGAGTGGCAGCGGCCTTGGCCCGGATGCCGGCCAGAGATCGGTTGGGCTTTGCTGTCTGCAGGGCGGTCAGGCAGGGGTACAGCGGCTCCAGCTTTCCGCCGCACTGGGCGGCGAATCGGGTGCCGAAGCCGTCGGTGCCGAACTGCGGCCCGGCATTGCCGCCCATGGCGCAGATGACGGCATCGGCCCGCAGGGTCTGGTCCTGACCCTCGGCATTCTCGCACAGGATGGTGTAGCCGCTGCGGTTCTGGCTCAGGGTCTGCACAGTGCAGCCGGTACGCACCTCCACGCCCAGCCGGGCAAGGTGGCCTTCCAGCAGGGCCAGCACGTCTGCGGCCTGGTTGGAGTAGGGATACACCCGCCCGGCCTCATCGGTGCGGGTGTACAGGCCCAGCGCCGCGAACCATTCCAGCGGTGCGGCGGCATCCACCGCGGCCAGCAGGGGCCGCAGGGCGGCGGGGTCAGCGGTGAAATACTGCTCCGGTGCAATGCCGGTGTTGTCCAGATTGCAGCGGCCGTTGCCGGTGGCCAACAGCTTTTTGCCGCACCTGGGGTTGCGGTCCAGCACCGTCACCCGCACTGCCCCTGCCGGGGCAGACTGGGCGGCGGCCAATGCGGCGGCAAGGCCCGCTGCACCGCCGCCCAATATCACGATCTGCTGCATAAGAGCACCCCCTCAGAAATCCATACATTTTATTATAACATACACAGCAGCAAAAGGATAGAAGAATGCCCCAAATTTGCAGCGAATAATCTTTGACGAAAGCCTTGACAGAAAAAGCAGAATTTGGTAGTGTTGATTCGACGGAATTGCGTGGTTTCGCAGGCTGTGGAAATGCGGCCGGAAAAGGGCAGAGAGTTGGGACTCTGCTGAGGAGAAGCTGAATATGTGGAAGAAAAAAGAAAGATGGACGGCAGCTGCGCTGCTGCTGGCAATGGTCGTGGTGACAGGTCTGTGCTGGTACATCCTGTACATCCGGCAGCAGTTCTATGACGAAGGCACCCGCAACCTGCTGGAGACCTATGAGCAGGTGGATAAGTCGTTTACCATCTTCAGCCGGAGCAACTGGAACATGCTGAACGAGTGGGGCAAGAGCCTGCAGGCTGCCAATGAGGAGGGCCTGGCAGAGGAACGCCTGCGCAGCTATGAGGCCGAGCGGGAGATCTGGCGGTACAGCAGCGTGTATCTGTTCAATGAAAACTGCGAATATTGGAGCATCCGGGGCAAGCATGAAAAAGTGAATCACCTCTGGACGGCCTTTGAGGAGATGTACCGCACCGGCAAGCCTACGGTGTCCAGCTACATCATGCGGAGCGGGGAGCGCCGGGTGGTATACTCTGCGCCCATTGCGCCGGTGGAGATCGACGGCACCACCTACACCAGCCTTGCCGTGAGTTATCGGAATAAGACCATAGAGGAATTGATCGGCGGCAGTGCTTACGGCGGCCAGAGCGACTGCTACATCATCCATCCCGATGGCGATGTGATGCTCTCGGAGGAGCCCAAGAGCGAGATCGAGGACTGGATGGACAACCTGTTCGACTACCTGCAGAAGCGTGCGCAGGTGGATGCGGGCACACTGACCCGGGCCCGGCAGGACGTGGCAGAGGGCCGCAGCGGCAGCCTTTCCTGCTGGCTTGAGGGCAAGAGCTATTATCTGGTCTACCAGCCTGTGGGCTTTCAGGATCTGTCCATTGTGGGCATCGTCGGCCGTGACGTGGTGGACAGTGGAATGCGGAAGATCCAGAACGCCACCATCCTGCTGCTGGCTGGGCTGTTCTTCTGCGCAGGCATCGTGCTGGTGCACGGTGTCCGCATCGATGCCCGCCTGCGCGTGGAGGAAAAGGAGCGCGCCCTCCGGCAGAAAGAGGAGGCCCGCCAGCAGATGGAGGACCTGGCCAACACCGACGGCCTGACCGGACTGTATAATGAACGCTATTTTGACGCATTGTTGAAAGAAAACGAGCTGAACAGGACACCGTTTGTCCTGTTCTACCTCGACCTTGACCGTTTCAAGCCTGTGAACGACCGTTACGGCCACGATGTGGGTGACCAGCTGCTCAAGGAGGTGGCCAGCCGCCTGCGGGGCTGCGTGCGGGAGAGCGATGCGGTGTTCCGCATCGGCGGGGATGAGTTCGCCCTCATCGTCAACGGAGCCGTAACGGAGGGGTTCTGCAAGAGCCGGGTGGAAAAGATCAAGGCAGCCATCCGGGAGCCTTACCGCCTGAAGGATGCAGAGGTGCAGGTTGGCACCAGTTGCGGCTGTGCGGTCTACCCCTGCGACAGCGACGATGTGCGTGCCATCCGCATCCTGGCCGACCACCGGATGTATGAGGATAAGCAGCGCTTCGGCAGGAGCTGAATGAATAATTCCCTTCCTGTTTCCACAGAATAACCATACTTCACAGAAATCTGGAAGCAAAACCGGAACATGGAAAGGAAGGGAACCTTATGAAAGCAACCGGTATCGTGCGCCGCATCGATGAGCTGGGGCGGGTGGTCATCCCCAAGGAGATCCGCCGCACCCAGCGCATCCGCAGGGGAGACCCGCTGGAGATCTTCACAACAGGGGACGGCGAGGTCATCTTCAAAAAGTATTCGCCCATGGGGGAACTGAGCGGGGTGACGGCCCAGTATGTGGATGTGCTGAGCAAGTGCTTTGCCCTGACGGCCTTTGTCTCAGACCGGGACCGCATTCTGGCGGCATCCGGTGCGGGCAGGCGGGATCTGGCAGACCGCAGCGTGAGCCAGCCGCTGGAAAAGCTGATGGACAGCCGCAAGCCCTACCAGAGCGATGGCAGCCCCGAAAAGGCATTGCTGCCCTGTGAGGGCTCGCCCCGGGCGCTGCTGTGCGCTGTGCCCATCATTGCGGCGGGAGATGTCACCGGCAGTGTGGGCCTGCTTACGGAGGACCGCACTGCCCAGCCCGATGCCGCCCAGCTCAAGGCGGTGAACGTGGCGGCGGCATTTCTGGCAAAGCAGATGGAGGAATGATCTATTATATAGGAGAGCCGCCGCAGGGCGGCTCTTTTTTGTGCGGCCTTTATGACAGAATTATGAATCTTTCAAAACTTTTCTGAGAAGCTATTGACAGCGCCGCAAAATTGGATATAATGGTCTTAGCACTCAGGAAGAAGGAGTGCTAAAGAACGAAAAGCGAACGAAGGAGGCAGGCGCTATGACGATGGATGCACGCAAGCAGCGTGTCTTGCAGGCGATCGTTGCGCTGTATGGCCTCGAGGGCGAGCCCGTGGGCAGCAGTGTGCTGGCAAACTACTTTGATATGGCAGTTTCCAGTGCTACGCTGCGCAACGAGATGGCCGCGCTGACCAAGCTGGGTCTGTTGGAGCAGCCCCACACCAGCGCAGGCCGTGTCCCCAGTGCCAAGGGCTACCGTTATTATCTGGATCATCTTCTCACCGATGACCAGCCGCTGGACCGTGTGACCCGCGCCCGTGTGGACGCGGTGTTCGCAAGCCTTGACCACGAGCCGGAAAAGCTGGCACAGGGTGCCGCCAAGGCGCTGGCCGCCATCAGCGGCTGCACCGCCGCCGTCAGCACCCCCTGTGCTGAGGATCTCTGCATCGCCCACTACGAGGTGGTGCAGGTGGGCCGCAGCGCCGCAGCGGTGCTGGCTGTGACCACTGCCGGTTATGTCCGCACCCGTGTTGCGCGGGTCCGCACCGGCCTTTCCCGGGAAAATGCAGCGGCGCTTGCCGCCCTGCTCAACCGGAACCTGACCTTTGTGGCTCCTGTTGATCTGTCGCCCCGGCTCCTTGCAGAGCTGTGCAGCCAGATCAGCCCGGAGCTGGTGCCGGTGATCAGCGCCGCCGCCGCCATCCTGCAGGATTCCACCCAGCCCCATGTGTATCTGGGTGGTGAGCAGTACCTGCTGGACTGGCCCCAGCTGGACGGCAAGGTGGGCAGCATCCTGAGCCTGCTGAACGACGAAGAGCAGGCCGCCGCCCTCATTGCACCCCCGGCAGAGCAGAGCGAAAGCATCCTGCTGGGCGAGGATCTGGAACCTCAGATCCCCGGCCTGTGCATCGTGAGTGACCGGTATTTGGTGGGCGGAGGCCTCTGGGGCTCCGTGGCCCTCATCGGCCCCACCCGGATGCCCTTCCAGAAGCTGATGCCGCTGCTCCACACCTTTGCCGATCAGCTTGGCGAAGGAATGAGCGGCAAACGAAAAGATACCCCGCAGGCAGCCGCACCCCGGCGGACTGTGATCTATAAGGAGGACCTGGAATGAGCGAAGAAACAAAAAAGACCCCGCAGGCAGAAGAACCTGCCGTGGAGCCCAACACCGCCGAGCAGGCCGCCCCGGAAACTGCACCTGAGCAGGCAGCGGCTCCCGAGACGAACGCTGAAGCGGCAGACCCCAAGAAAAAGGATGGCTTCTTCAACAAGAAGGCCCGGGAGCTGGAGGCTGTGAAGGCAAAGCTGGACGCGGCTGAGAAGAATGCCAATCAGGCCAAGGATCAGCTGCTGCGGATGGCCGCCGAATATGAGAACTACCGCAAGCGCTCCACCCGTGAGGCTGACCAGAAGTTCAACGACGGCGTGTCCTTTGCCGTGAACCAGATCATCCCCATTCTGGATACGCTGGATATGGCGGCCAACGCCCCCACCACCGACGAGAATTACAAGAAGGGCGTGACCATGACGCTGGACAAAGCGGCCAAGGCGCTGAGTACCCTCCACGTGGAGGAGATCGAGGCGCTGGGCAAGCCCTTTGATCCCAACTTTATGAATGCCGTGCAGCAGATCCCCGCCCCCGATGGGCAGGAGAGCGGCACCGTGATCACGGTTTACCAGAAGGGCTACAAGCTGGGCGATAAGATCGTCCGCCATGCCACCGTTGTTGTGGCAGAGTGATTTTGCAAGACCCCGCAAGGGTTTTCAAATATAACATCCGCTTGGTAACATTTGAGCATCATATAAACAAAAACGTTCTGAATTTGAGAGGAGCTTTCATTATGAGTAAGATCATTGGTATCGACCTTGGTACTACCAACAGCTGCGTGGCTGTTATGGAGGGCGGCGAGCCCGTTGTTATCGCAAACTCTGAGGGTGCACGCACCACCCCGTCTGTTGTCGGCTTCACCAAGACCGGCGACCGTCTGGTGGGTCAGGTCGCAAAGCGCCAGGCCATCACCAACCCTGAGAACACGGTGGCTTCCATCAAGCGTTATATGGGCACCGACCACAAGGTGACCCTGAACGGCAAGGAGTACACTCCCCAGCAGGTCAGCGCTATGATCCTGCAGAAGCTGAAGGCAGATGCTGAGGCTTATCTGGGCGAGACTGTCACCGATGCAGTCATCACCGTTCCTGCATACTTCAACGACAGCCAGCGTCAGGCAACCAAGGACGCAGGCACCATTGCCGGCCTGAACGTCAAGCGTATCATCAACGAGCCCACTGCCGCATCTCTGGCATACGGCATTGATAAGGAAGAGGACCAGAAGATCATGGTCTACGACCTGGGCGGCGGCACCTTCGATGTCTCCATCATCGAGATGGGTGACGGCGTGACCGAGGTTCTGGCCACCAACGGTGATACCCACCTGGGCGGCGATGACTTCGACCAGCGCATCATCGACTGGATGGCAGATGCGTTCCAGAACGAGAACGGCATCGACCTGCGCAAGGATAAGATGGCCGCACAGCGCCTGAAGGAAGCTGCTGAGAAGGCAAAGATCGAGCTGTCCAGCGCAATGAGCAGCCAGATCAACCTGCCCTTCATCACTGCTGACGCTACCGGCCCCAAGCATCTGGATATGACCCTGACCCGCGCAAAGTTCAATGAGCTGACCGCTGATCTGGTCGACCGTACCATGACCCCTGTCCGCAAGGCTCTGCAGGATGCAGGCCTGCGTCCCTCTGACCTGAAGAAGGTCCTGATGGTCGGTGGTTCCACCCGTATCCCCGCTGTCTACGATGCAGTCAAGAAGGAACTGAACTGCGAGCCCTTCAAGGGCATCAACCCCGATGAGTGCGTGGCTGTGGGCGCTGCCATCCAGGGCGGCGTTCTGCAGGGCGATGTCAAGGGCCTGCTGCTGCTGGATGTCACCCCGCTGAGCCTGGGCATTGAGACCCTGGGCGGCGTGTGCACCAAGATCATTGACCGCAACACCACCATCCCCACCCACAAGAGCCAGGTGTTCTCCACTGCTGCTGATAACCAGCCCTCTGTTGAGATCAACGTTCTGCAGGGCGAGCGTGAGTTTGCCCGCGACAACAAGAGCCTGGGTGTGTTCCACCTGGATGGCATTGCTCCGGCTCCCCGTGGTGTGCCTCAGATCGAAGTCACCTTCGATATCGATGCAAACGGCATCGTGAAGGTCAGCGCGAAGGATCTGGGCACCGGCAAGGAGCAGAACATCACCATCACCGCTTCCACCAATATGTCCAAGGAAGATATCGACAAGGCTGTGAAGGAAGCTGAGCAGTTTGCTGCCGATGATAAGAAGAAGCGTGAAGAGGTCGATATCCGCAACGGCGCTGATCAGATGGTGTTCCAGACGGAGAAGATGCTGAAGGAGAACGGCGACAAGATGCCCGCTGACGTGAAGAGCGAAGCTGAGGCAAAGCTGGCCGACCTCAAGACCGCTGTTCAGTCCGGCTCCATCGATGAGATCAAGGCAAAGCAGGATGAGCTGAGCCATGTCTTTGAGAAGATGTATCAGGCTGCCGCTGCTGCCCAGCAGGCTGCAGGCGCACAGCCCGGCCCCGATGCTGGCGCAAACAACCAGCAGAAGCCCAACGATGACGGCGTTGTGGACGCTGACTTCAAGGAAGTCTAAGTTCTGACACAAACGGCAGATGCCCGGCCAAACCGGCGGGCAGGCGTGCCGGATAAAAGCAAAAGCCGCTCCGGTTTTGCCGGGGCGGCCTTTGCTGGTTTTATAGAGGTATGGTTATGGCACAGGAAAAGCGCGATTACTACGAAGTGCTGGGAGTATCCAAAACGGCCACCGATGCGGAGATCAAAAAGGCTTACCGCAAGCTGGCCATGAAGTACCACCCGGACTACAACCCCGGCGATAAGGATGCCGAGGAAAAGTTCAAGGAAGTCAATGAAGCCAACGAGGTGCTTTCGGACCCGAAGAAGCGCCAGCTGTACGATCAGTACGGCTTTGCCGGTGTGGACCCCAGCTATGCAGCCCAGAACGGCGGCGGCGCGGGTGGCTTCAGCGGCTTTGGCGGCGATGGGGTCGATCTGGGCGATATCTTCGGTGATATCTTTGGCGGCGGTTTCGGCGGCTTTGGCGGCTCTGCCCGTCAGGCAAACCCCAACGCCCCCCGCAAGGGTCAGGATATCCGTGTGCGGATCACCCTGAGCTTTGATGAGGCCGTGCATGGCTGCAAGAAGAACATCACCATCACCCGCCAGCAGGAGTGCACGGAGTGCCATGGCAGCGGCTGCGCCGCCGGCAGCAGCCCCGAGACCTGCCCGGACTGCGGCGGCCGCGGCTATGTCATCCGGCAGCAGCGCACTCCCTTTGGCGTGATGCAGACCCAGCAGCCCTGCTCCCGCTGCGGCGGCAAGGGCAAGCTGGTCAAGAACCCCTGCAAGGTCTGCCACGGCAGCGGAAAAACTGCCGCCAGGAAAACGCTGGAGGTGTCCATCCCCATGGGCATCGACGACGATCAGAGCTTTGCACTGCGCGGCATGGGCGATGCCGGTGCCAACGGCGGCCCTGCCGGTGATGTGATCGTAATGGTTACGGTCCGGCCCAGCGAGGTGTTCCAGCGCGACGGCTATGATGTCTGGGTCACGGTGCCCATCACCTACAGCCAGGCGGTTCTGGGCGACAGCATCACCGTGCCCTCCATTGACGGCAAGGTGGAGTACACCGTGCCCGAAGGCACCCAGAGCGGCACCACATTCCGTCTGCGCGGCAAGGGCATCCAGTATCTGAACGGCCGCGGCCGGGGCGATATGTACGTCAAGTGCGAGGTGGAGATCCCCAAGAAGCTGAACAAGGCCCAGCGCGATGCCCTGAAGAAGTTTGAGGGCACCCTGAAAGAGGAGAACTACGAAAAGCGCAAGGGCTTCTTCAAGAAGCTGAAGGATATGTTCGCATAAGCTGTCCATCAAAAAAGAGCGAAGATTCAACTAAATCTTCGCTCTTTTTGTTTGCAGTCGATCAGCCCATATAGCTGATGTTCACATCGATCTGACCGCCGTAGCCGGGGATGCGGGCGGTGCAAGTGCCCTGCCACATATTGCAGGCAATGGGGCTGGAGGCCACGTTGTAGTGGGCGTTCCATATGTAGTAGTTGG
>OFMI01001830.1_pt1 | contig 12218 bp, 9 predicted proteins | sample 1541741 | NCBI WGS metagenome assembly OFMI01 (sample SAMN04209219, study PRJEB22552) | human gut metagenome | biome: gut; material: feces | host: Homo sapiens | place: USA: Oklahoma | reverse complement strand
GGAAAGATCATCATGTTCAGGGCATTCATGTAAATGCTTCCGATAAGGCTTGTGACGGTAAGAACCGGTTCGAACCGGTTTGCCAGAAACAGACCGGTAATGATACCCAGGATCAGTCCGGTAAAGATTGCTGCGGTAATATGTTTTTTGTACCACGAATAGAATTTTTTCATTTGTTCCCTCCTCTTTATTTTCATTTCCTGTAGGCGTTTGCGAAACGCCACAAGCCGCATAAATACGGCATTTTTTGTTACCTATAAACAAATAACTCCTCACCGGATATGGTATAATAGAGTTGACTAAAAACTATAAACCTACATCCAAGAAAGGAGTTATTCTGATACTTATGATACCATATAAACAGCTTTCTTTGGCAGATATTTTTTCAGATTGCCATGAAAAATTTGAAAATGACAAACCTGCTTTTCTTTCTCTATTAGAAACCCATATCGATATTGATGAGTTAATTCCGATTTCTTTTAGAAATCATTTCTATGCATCGACGGGCAGAACCCGTAAATACCCTTTGCAAGCTTTTCTGTGGGCTTTGATTATTCAACGTATTTTCTCTATCCCTACGGATCAGCTTCTCCTGACTTTTCTCGCTTACTCAAAATCACTTCGGGAATTCTGTGGTTTTACTAAAGTCCCAGACGCTTCCAAAATCACCCGATTCAAACAGGATTTTTTAGATGACCTCCAGCTTGTTTTCGATAACCTTGTTGATGTTACCGAGCCTATCTGTCAGGCGATTGACTCTGCAAAAGCGGATATGACCATCTTTGATTCTTCCGGCATAGAAGCATTTGTTACCGAAAATAATCCCAAGTATGCTAACAGGATCATCAAACAGCTTAAGGCATACGCGAAAGCTCAGGGCTTTGATAAATCCTATGATCCTTATAAAGCTGCCTATGGTTCCATGCCTTCTCATGCTTCTGCTAATCCTGAGATTAAGCAGCTCTATATCAATGGGCATTTTTGCTATGTCTTCAAGTTCGGCATTGTCACTAACGGATTGGGCATCATCCGCCACATATCTTTTTATAACAAAAACTTTATGGCTTCACATCCTGATATCGTTGTCGAAAAGAAATCCGATTCCCCTGACGAAGATAAATGTGTTCATGATTCAAAGCTTTTAATCCCCACACTTAAGGACTTCTTTTCCAAGCATCCTTTGATTAATCCAAAAACCTTCCTGGGTGATGCTGCTTTCGATACCGCACAACTCTATAAGAGCCTTCTTACCGGTGACACTTTTGGTAATGACAAACATTTCTCGAAAGCTTATATTCCGCTGAATGCAAGATCCGGACTTGAAAATCTGGATTATTCCATCAATGAAGATGGTATTCCGTGTTGTCCCCATGATCCTTCTTTACAAATGAAGTACGAAGGCACTTCCAAACTTCACAGTGGAGTAACAAGATATAAATTTGTCTGTCCAAGAATGAAATGGATTTATGATAAATCAACTCAAAAATCCCATCGTCATTGTCTCTGTGACAACCCTTGTACTTCTTCTAAATGTGGGTGGATGGTCTACATCTACCCGGAAAAGGATCTTCGTGCTTATCCCGGAACGATCCGCGGCACCGAAAAATGGGATGATACCTATAAAATCAGGACTGTTGTCGAAAGAGATATCAACCACATCAAAGACAATCTCTGTCTTGCAGGACGCCGAACCCAAAATGAGAGGACTCTGCATGCTGATCTGATTCTTGCCGGGATCACACAACTTATTACTGTTGTTCTCGCAGATAAGATCAATCACCACGAATATATTCGAAGCATAAAACCACTCATAGCTTAGGACTTACCACTTTCATAAAGTCCATAGCTTATTAAAGTGCGCCTAACATGTGCGATTATCCATTTTTCATTCCACAAGTCGTGCTCTTCGCGAATTCTTCCTTGTTTTGGTTCAAGGTTACGAACGAGCACCGCGAGTTTCGCAATTACCTATTATTATATGGACTTATTCCGCAAATCCTTGCTGTTCCATTTCATGTTCTATTTTACCTTCATTTTCCTGACTTGCTGATACGAACAGGTGACGGAATACGAATCTGCAGAATGGTCCGACAACCAGGATCTGCAGTGGGTAGGCTATGATGAAGTTCAGGCAGATGGTCTGGAGCCAGATGAAGATGAGATTTGAAGTGATTCCTGAAGATTCGATGGTTCCAAGCAGGCTCATCAGCGGTACCATTGTGCAGACGGTGAAGGTCTGGATGCAGAGGATGATGAAGATCGGGCGGTCAGTTGGTTTGGCTACGCGGAACGCGAAATATTTGGATGTTTTGCTGGCGATGAAGAATGCGCAGAGGAATCCGATGAACCATTCCAGCGGAAAAGAATGCAGTGCGTGACTGAATGTAGCCGCCTGAAGTCCACCGGTGTGGATAGCGACGTTATAAACGCCCATGATAAAGATTATACAGCCGGATGTGATAAGGGTGAAAATAAATTCCTGAAATTTTGTTTTTGGCATAGTTAAGCCCTCCTCATAAAATAATAAAAAACTCCATATAAACGCAAAAATGCCGCCTACCCGTCTGACAATGGATAAGCGACATTTTTTGTCGTATTTATTCTATCAGTTATTGGGATTCTATGTCATGGGAATTTTGCACAAAATATAATCGTGAAATAATAGCTTTAGAGTCTTTTTGACAAAGGGATAGGAACGTTTATTCATGGATGAGTATAAAATAAAGTATAAATAGAAGTTACAAATTCACTTGACAACCGAATAATTTTCTGCGTATATTGTAAAAAAATGAGATATTAAGTGACTGAGAAGTCTGATTATGGTTACTGGTTATTGCGTTCTCAGTAACGGATTATGAAAAGCAGTCTGACATAACGAGCGACAAAAAGTCACAAGGATCAGCAGAAAGGGGCAAAAACTATGGATTTAAAGAACTACTCAACAGGGGTACAGCACATTGGAATTCCGACAAATGACATTGGTAAAACAGTAGAATTTTATCACAAATTAGGTTTTGAAACAGCATTTGAGACAGTAAATGAGGAAGCAAACGAGAAGGTTGTTTTCCTGAAACTGGGAACTCTGGTAGTGGAGACTTATGAGAACCATGCAGCGAAAATGGAGCATGGCGCGATCGATCATGTTGCACTTGACGTAAAAGATATTGAAGAGATTTTCCAGTATATCAATGAAGCTGGTTTAAATTCTACACAAGATACCATTCATTTCCTGCCATTCTGGGAAAATGGAGTGAAGTTCTTTACAATTGAAGGACCGAATAAGGAGAAGGTGGAATTTAGTCAGTATCTGTAAATAAAAAGGAAATAATCATTAAGGGTCAATACATTGACGGAAACAGTGTATCGGCTTTTTTGGTAATGTTGGATTAATAAGTGGGGGTGGTGCGAATGCGTAAAAAATATCATGAGCTGTCTTTGGCGAAAAAATTTTCTCTTACAAGTATTGGCTTCTTTTTTCTCACAATCCTTGTATTAACTGTATTGATTCAGTTTTTATACGAAAAATCAGTATTAAATATCACCAGCGAAAGCTATAAGGAAAAGTTTGAGATAGTGTCTGATAACAGTCAGAGTATATTAGAGAATTCGGGAAAGATAGCTAAGGTAATATTAACAGATGAAGCAATACAAAACTGGTTTTTACAGGATTCTGAGGAATCAGCAGATCAGTTAAAATATAAAATGCAGGTAGAGAAACGTCTGGATTATTTGGATGCATTGTATCCAGATAAACAGTATAGCAGTATTTCTGTTTTTGACTCATATGGACATATGGTAAATTCTAACAGTATTCGATCTGAGGCATCAAAATACGAACAGTTTTTTAACATAATAAAAGAGAATTATAACGTAAAATGGTTGGATTTATATGAAGTATCCCTGGGAGATTATGAGAAAAATGGAATTGGTTATATCAGATATTATAGAGATTACGATTCGGGACTTATTAAAGGATATGTTCTTATAGAATATCAGTCGCCACTTCTGATAAATAACTTTGCACATATCAGATATGGGGAGACAGGCAGTTATCTGATTGCTGATACAGATGGAAACAAAAAAATAGAAAATGATCAGGATGTATCAGGAAATATTTCGGAAGAAGAGTATTTTCAATGGGCTGAAGATAATAAAAAAGGAGGAAAAGTATTCAGGATTGACGGTAAAAGATATCTTGTGACAGCGTCAGTAATCCCTACACTGGATTGGCTTATGATTGGTCTGACACCAGTGAATGAACTTACAAAAGCCGGGAAAGCGATGACACAGATTATTTATGTAGTAGGAATTATTGCTGCTTTAATCAGCACATTTTTCAGCCTGAGGGTTTCTCACAGTGTAACAAAGCCTTTGATATATTTGACAGATACCATGAAAAAATTTGGAAAAGGAGATCTTTCTGTACGTGTTCCTGTATTGTATGAGGATGAAATTGGAATATTATCGGAAGAGTTTAATAAGATGTCTGAACAAATCAGGCAGCTGGTTGATCAGGTATATAGAGAGCAACGGGCAAAAAGAAAATCTGAGCTTGCAGCACTTCAGGCACAGATTAATCCACATTTCTTATATAATACATTGAATAGTGTAAGTTCGCTTATCAAAATGAATTGTCCGGATGAAGCATTTATCATGATTCAGGCGATTGGTACATTTTATAGAACTTCACTTAGCGATGGAAAAACATTAATACCGCTGGAACAGGAAATAACAAATATAGAGAATTATATAAAAATACAGAAAGTCAGATATGGAAATAAAATAGAATATGAGATTGATATAGAAAATGAAATTTTGCAGGAGTGGATTGTAAAACTGACACTTCAGCCATTGATAGAAAATTCTATATATCATGGTATAAAGGAAATGAGGGGAAAAGGAATTATCCGAATCAAAGGATGGAAAGAGAAGAATAAGGTTTTTATTCAGGTGTCAGATAATGGGCTTGGAATTCCAGAAGAAAAATTAGAAGAACTGTTTAGTAAAGATTACAGAGAAAAAGGCTCAGCATTTGGATTATTTAATATTCAACAAAGATTGCAGATTTATTTTGGAAAAGAATATGGTCTTACAGTAGAAAGTAAACTGAGTCAGGGAACGAAGGCAACAGTGTGCATTCCTGTAGATTTTAAGAGAGAAGAGGATAGAAAATGAGGGTATTCCTTGTAGATGATGAATTTTTGCAGAGAGCGTTAGTGAAAAAAACAGTTGACTGGAATAGTCTGGGTATGGAAATATGCGGAGATGCAGAAGACGGAGAAGAAGCATTAAAGAAAATTTTGGAAGAAAAGCCGGATATTTTAATTATGGATATTAATATTCCATATATGAATGGAATTGAAGTATCTAAAAAAGTAAAGGTTATTTTTCCAGAAATACAAGTAATTATATTGACCGCTTATGGTGAATTTGAATATGCAAGGGAGGCACTTTCTTTTGGAGCAGTCAGTTTTGTGCTGAAACCGTTGGACCCTGAAGAATTAACAAAAGAGCTTCAGAAGTGTAAAGAAAAACTGGAACATATTTATAGACAGAAATCTTCTGTAAAGAAAATGCAAAAGGATCAGTTTCTTTTAGAACAGCTTTCAGGTATGGTACCTTCTGAAAATCAGCAGAGTAAATGGGAGGAAATGAAGATTCCGTTTGATAAACCATTATCAGTGGCCTTGATTAGACCTGAAAATAAACAACAGAATAACAAAATGGCAGAAGAAATGGAAGAAATAATCCAGGATTATTTTCCGGTATATGAAATGATTTCTATGAACCAAGGATATGCTTTTATTCTATTTGGAGAAGAGAATATGGAATATCAGATTCAGCTTCTCTGTACTTATATGCAGGAAATTATGAATAGTAAAAGGAACTGGAATGGAGGAATCAGCAGGGTATTTTCAGACATCAGAGAATTGAAAGCGGCCTATCAGGAGGCATATTCTGCAGCCAGAAAAGGAAAAACAGAACAGAAAATTCTGATTTACGAGCCAGTAGATATGTTTCAATTTATACGATCATCGTTATATGATTCGGAAGTATTTTTGTATTATATCAGAAAAAATGAATATGAAATGCTTACAAAAGAGATAGGTGAAATGTTTATTCAAATGGAAGAACAGAATGTCCTTTCTGACACAGCAGTATATATATCTACGGATATTCTGATCCATATTTGTCTGTATATGTCTGAACTGGGAGTTGATTTTTCTTTAGTTGTGGAAAAAGAACAGAGACAATTAACAGGATTGCAGAATAATGGTGGAATTGAAGAAATTAGAAGTGTATTAATGTGTATATTGGAAAAATGCCGCATATGTGCAGCAGAAAATAAACTTCCTGCAACAAAGAAAAAAGTAAATGATGCAGTAGATTTTATTGATAGTAATTATAGTAGGATTGATATGAGCTTGAATCTGGTAGCAGATACAATTGGGGTGAATGCGAGTTATCTAAGTAATATATTTAAAAAAGAAAAAGGATGTTCATTAAGTAAGTATTTGACTCAGACACGTCTGGAACAGGCAAAGAAATATCTTACAGAGTATCCGGATAAAACACTTATAGAAATTGCAGAGTCAATAGGATACAGTGACGTTTATTATTTTAGCAAGAATTTTAAAAAGTATTATGGTATTTCTCCGTCTAAGTACCAGGAAGAGAGAAAAATGTAATTATCCAAAATATTTCCCAGACGTCCAAAGAATCTACATTCACGTAATAGCACAAAAATGGTAATCTTGTCTCATCAAAAGACAGGAGGTAAAAGGAAATGGCTGAAAAGGAAATTCCATTTCGACAAATTCATCTGGATTTTCACACCAGTGAAGCCATTGAGGGGGTCTGCTCAGAATTTGATGCGGAAGAGTTTGCCCAGACTCTTGCGGATGCGCACGTGAATTCTATTACTTTGTTTTCTTGTGGACATCACGGAAATTTATATTATGATTCCAAAATGTTTCCGGAAATGGTCCATCCTCATCTGGCACACAGAGATTTGTTGAGAGAACAGGCTGAAGCCTGCAGAAAACGTGGAATACAGGTAAACCTTTATACAACCATTCGCTGGAACAAGAGAATCGCAGATATGCATCCGGAATGGATCTGTATTGATGAAAACGGAGCACTTCAGGACTATAAGGGAAAGGGGTATTTTGAGGCTGGTTTTTATAAAAACCTTTGTGTAAATACACCGTATCGTGATTTCCTGAAAAAGCAGTTCGGAGAAGTTCTGGAAACGATTCCGGGAGATGGAGTATGGTATGATGCAGCTTTTATGAATGAATGCTGCTGTCCATCCTGCCAGAAACTTATGCGGGAAAAAGGTCTGAATCCTGCAAAAAAGGAAGACCGTCAGGAATTTGCAAGGTGGACTTATTATGATATGGTCGAAGATCTGACCGCATTTGCAAAAAAATATAATCCAGATTTTCATGTCTGCTATAACAAAGGACATGTTGGATATCTCGATAAACCAGTGATAAAGGATTATTCGTATTTTTCTTTTGAATCTCTTCCGGGAGTAGAATGGGGATATCTTGATTTTCCTGTTTCTGCTAAATATATGAGGAATTTTGGAAAAGAGTGTCTTGGACTGACAAGCAGATTCCACACAGAATGGGGCGATTTTCATGCATTTCGTAATGAGGCAGCTATGGAATATGAAGTATTTTCCATGCTTTCCCATGGATGCAAATGTACGATTGGTGACCAGATGGATTACTGGGGAAAATTGAATAAGGATATGTATCAGCAGATCGGAAGGGTTTATAAATCTGTAGAAGAAAAAGAACCCTGGTGTGAGAATGCAAAACCAGTATCTGAAATTGGTGTTTTTACAGCAGAAGAATTTTATGCTACAGGCGTAGCAGGACAGATTCCAGGTGCATCTGAAGGTGTGGCAAGACTTCTGATGGAATATGGATATCAGTTTGATTTTATTGACAGTACTTCTGATTTTGGAAAATACAGGTTGTTAATTTTACCGGATGTAATTCCTGTAGATGAAATATTAGGCCGGAAACTGAGTGCTTATATAAATGCAGGAGGCAAATTACTGGCAAGTTATCAGTCTGGTCTTGACAAAGATCACCAGAAATTTATGATCTCAGAACTGGCAGTAAAATATCTTGGAGATGCACCATATAGTCCGGATTTTATATGGCCGAAAGAACATCTGGCAAAGGGTCTTGCAGATGCAGAACATGTAATGTATGACAAAGGAACACTTGTAGAAGCGACAGATGAGGCTCAGTTTGTCCAGAAAGTAATCCCGCCGGTATTTAATCGTACATATGAACATTTTTGTTCTCATCTTCATTCTCCATCAGGAAGAAAAGAAGTATATCCTGGTATTGTGGAAACAGAAAATACAGCGTATTTTATTCATCCGATTTTTACAACATATCAGAACTGGGCACCTGCATGGTATAAAAAGATCCTGAGAAATGAATTAGACAGAATGCTTCCGAATCCGCTGATTCAGCATAATGGACCATCAACAACACAAGTTACAGTGTTAGATCAGGAACAAGAGAACAGAAGAATTGTACATGTACTTCATTATGTACCGGTGAAGAAATGTAAAAATCTTGAGATTGTTGATGATATTATTCCTTTATATAATCTTAAGATTACTATGACAGAAGAACGTGAAGTAGAGAAAATTTATACAATACCCGATAAACAGGAAGTTCCATTTGTACAGGATGGAAAAAAACTTGAATTTACTCTAAAAGAGATTAAGGGACATCAGATGACTGCTGTTTGTTACAAAAATTAGTAAGGAAAAGAGGAGGTTTTTATATGAAGACAGGGAAAAAAGTTTTAGGGGCTGTATTAGCGGCAGCAATGGCATTATCATCTATTACACCGGTATTTGCAGCAGATAAAGTTAAGATTACATTTATGAGCCGTGACAGTGGTGATACACCTATGGCAAAGGTTTATGAAGACCAGATTGCAGCATTTATGGAAGAAAATCCTGATATTGAAGTTCAGAACGATTCTGTTTATGAGGAATCTGCTTATAACAATAAACTGAAAGTTGCATTATCTACAGGAGAAACACCAAATATCTTTTATTATCCGGCAATTGCCGGCCTGAAAGAATGGGCACAGAATGGAGTTCTGTTGGATCTGACAGATTCACTTAACGAAGATGAAGAATGGAAGAACACGTTCCTGGATGGAGCATTAGATACATATGATCTGAGTGCTTATGGAGTGGATGGAATCTATGCATTGCCAAATGAACTGAATGTGGATGCTATTTTCTACAATAAGGCTTTATTTGAAAAAGCCGGTATTGAGAAAACTCCAGAAACAATGGATGAACTGTATGAGGATATTGATAAGCTGGTTGCTGCCGGAATTACTCCGTTTGGAGTAGGCGGAAAGAATACCTGGGTTATGGGACATATCTTTAATAATATTCTTGCTAAAAGAATCGGAAGAGATGGCATTATAAAATTGGGTACTGGCGAGAAAAAATGGACGGATGATGATGTAGTAGAATGCCTGCAGATTACAAAAGATTTAAAAGATAAAGGTGCTTTTGCAGAGGGATTTGAAGGAATGGATTATAATACTCAGATGAATCAGTTCCTCACCGGAGAAGTAGCAATGATTTCTCACAGCAGCCCTATCATTCCTGAAATGTTTAATTCTGAATCAGAAATTTTGGATGATATTTCATTCTTTGCATTCCCATACTTTGAAGATAAACCAGAGTATAAAGATACACATGTAGTATATACTTCCGGATGGATGCTTTCAGGAACTATGAGTGATGAGGAAAAAGAGGCAACTCTAAAACTGGTGAAATATATGACATCTAAAGAGTCTATTCAGGAACGTATGAATGCAGCGATGAGAGTTGCTCCATATAAAGATATTGATGCACCGGAAGACGCACCGCAGATTTTCAAAGATATGGTTGAATATACAGGTACTATTACAGATTCTGTAGGAGAATATTTTGACTATGATACCTGCTCTACATTAGTAGATACTTCAAGAAATGGAATTTTGAACATGATGCTGTCTGATTCCGCTGAGAATACAGCACAGACTATTCAGGCAGATATTGATGCAAACCGTCCACAGAGCTGACAGATAAAGCAAAAGGAAGGGGGGAGAGCACCCTTCCTTTTGTTTACTCAAAAATAGAAAAGAGGAGGGGTTATTTTGGAAAAAATAAGGAAAAATAAGAAAGTTATTGCGGTATTTTTGATACCTGCAGTATTGATCTATCTTTGTTTTGAATTGATACCTGTAGTTATGTCTGTCTATTTTTCATTTAATGACTGGCCTGGGCTTCAGGCGGTGCCGCTTAAATTTGTAGGATTTAAGAATTATAGTAATCTGTTCCATAATGCAGTTTTTCTTAAGTCGTTGCAGAATGTTCTTATTTACGTTGTTGTAAGTGTTATTTTGCAGGTTCCTATTGGATTTGGACTTGGATTACTGATCCATCATTTCAAAAAAGGACAGAGATTTTTTAAAGCTGCATTTTTTATTCCTATGATTTTATCAGTGACAGCAGTAGCATTGTTATGGAATTTTATTTATTTTCCTACTGACAAGGGAATTCTGAATAGTCTTCTTATTAAAATTGGACTTGGAAATTATATTCAGCAGTGGCTGGTTAATCCTAAAACTTCTTTGATATGTCTGATTGTTGTCAGTACATGGACCAGTGTAGGATATTATATGATCATTTGTTTGGCTGGTCTTACTTCTATACCGGATTCTGTTTTGGAAGCAGGAGAATTAGATGGAGCAACTGGCTGGAAAAAGATTTGGAATCTTTATATTCCAATGCTTTGGGAACCATTAAAAATGTCTACGATCATGGTAATCACTGGAGTATTAAAGATTTTTGATACTGTATACATTCTGACACCTACAGGAGGAACCAGTAACTGTACTATTGTACCAGCACTTTTAATGTATAATGAAGCTTATAGATATGGTCATTATGGAACTGGAAGTGCGATTGCTACGGTCATCTTTGTATTAAGTGCTGCTGTTTCTATTTTTAGTTTGAAACTTATGAATCAGAAAGAATCCATAGAATATTAGGGGGGATAGATCATGAAAACAAAAAAACATTCCGCAGGGTATTATATAGGATTTCTGATATTTATTATAGTTGCTTTGATCAATATTTATCCGATGGTATTTTCAATCTTCTGTTCTTTTAAAGGAAATTTGGAAATATTTTCATCATTTACTGCTTTACCTAAGAAATTACGGATAGAAAATTATTTAACTGCATGGAATGTGGGAAATATAGGAAGATATTTTTTGAATACAATTATTCTTGCAGTTGGAACTCTTGCGATATCAGGTCTTTTTGGAGCAATGGCATCGTATGTTCTGGCAAAATTTAAGTTTCGCGGAAAATCAAAAATATATTTACTGTTTATTTCAGGAATGATGATTCCTATTCAGGCGGTATTAATTCCGTTGTCTTATATTTTTGGAAAACTTGGAATTATGAATAATTATCCGGTATTGATTTTGCTTTATGCGGCGTTTTGTTTTCCAATGACAATTTTGATTCTTACTGGATTTATGAATGGAATTCCGACAGAATTAGAAGAAGCGATGGTAATTGATGGAGCAAATATTTATCAAGTATTTTTTAAGATGATTTTGCCACTGTCAGTTCCGGGAATTGTAAGTGTTTCAATTTTTAATTTTATACAGGTATGGAATAACCTGTTGTTTCCTCTTATTTTTATTTCTGATAAAGATAAAGGTACTATTTCTATGGGACTTCTTGCATTCTTTGGAGAATACAGTACAGATTATAGTTCCAGCATGGCAGGAATTTGTCTTACAACCATTCCGGTAATTATTGCGTATATTTTCTTCCAGGAAAAAATAGAGAATGGTTTAATGAGCGGAGCTGTTAAAGGGTGATAAAAAAGTTGTTGTACTTTTCATTTCCAATATGAAAAGATACAACAACTTTTTTGTATTCCTTATGTATTAATCCTCAAGCTTAATTTTCTCTTTCAGAACTACACAGCCTGCCATATCGCCAATAACGTTAACGCAGGTAGCACCCATATCGCAGAGTGTATTGATACTGATATAAACACCCATAACACCTGCCGGCAGACCTGCCATGGTTGCAAGGGCTGCGAAGGATGCGATGGCACCGCCCGGGATTCCCGGGGTTCCTACTGACA
>OFMI01001827.1_pt1 | contig 12237 bp, 9 predicted proteins | sample 1541741 | NCBI WGS metagenome assembly OFMI01 (sample SAMN04209219, study PRJEB22552) | human gut metagenome | biome: gut; material: feces | host: Homo sapiens | place: USA: Oklahoma | reverse complement strand
CATACTTGTATCGCCGGGGTTCCAGTAGCATATTTCTCCTTTTTTAAGGGATTTTTGTACGTCGATGGTTCGCTGGTTGGAAGAGCCTTTGAAGAGGAGCGTGATGTCTTTTTTCGCAAGGATAAATTCTCCGTCTATAAGGACATCGATGTATTTTAAAAGTTCCATTGTTTCCGGCATGACTTTAGCAAAACGGCCAAGTATTTCCTTATCGAAAAGATAGCCGGAGAAGCACCAGAGATCTTTTTCCGGATAGGTTTCCTTGAATCGTTTCACCAAGGGCAGAAGTCCCTTTTGGTTGATCGGCTCCATGGGCTCGCCGCCGAGGAGAGTCATGCCCTGGTAGCAGTCCTGCCCCAATTGTCTGATGATGTAGTCTTCCGTTTCTTTCGTGAAGGGCTTGCCGTAGTGAAAAGACCATGTATCCGGATTGAAGCAGCCTCTGCAGTGGTGGGTGCAGCCGGAAACGAAAAGGGAAAAGCGGATGCCCGGCCCGTTGGCGATATCATATTCTTTGATTCCGGCGTAGTTCATAAATACCTCGCGATAGGGAATAAAAACGGCGCTCATACAGGATGGCGCCGCCTTGTTTCAATAATGGTGATTAAAGGTGGAGGACTCTGTCTTTGATTTCCTGTGTGCGGCCCTGGTTCCAGAATTGGGTGCCGATGTATCCGCATGTCCTTCTTGCCACGGACATGGTGTGCTGGTCGTGGTTGCCGCAGTTCGGGCATTCCCAGATGAGTTTGCCGTTTTCATCATCAATAATCTTGATTTCTCCGTCGTAGCCGCACTGCATGCAATAGTCGCTCTTGGTATTCAGCTCTGCATACATGATGTTTTCATAGATGTATTTCATGACGGCAATGACAGCGGGGATGTTGTTCTGCATATTCGGTACTTCGATGTAGGAAATCGCGCCGCCCGGGGAGAGCCGCTGGAAATCGGATTCAAATTTCAGCTTATGGAAAGCGTCGATATGTTCGGCCACATGGACATGGTAACTGTTGGTGATGTAGTTCTTATCCGTGACGCCGGGGATCATGCCGAAACGTTTCTGGAGGCATTTGGCAAACTTATAAGTGGTGGATTCCATCGGAGTGCCGTAGACGGAGTAACTGATATGTTCGGCGGCTTTCCATTCGGCGCACTTATCGTTCAGTTTCTGCATGACTTTCATGCCGAATGCTTTGCCTTCTTCCGTGGTGTGGGAAACGCCCAGCATTCTTACGCACATTTCATAGAGGCCTGCGTAGCCGAGGGAAATGGTGCTGTAATTATTGAAGAGCAGTTTATCGATGGTTTCGCCTTTTTTCAGACGGGCGAGAGCGCCGTGCTGCCAGAGGATAGGGGCTACGTCGGAAATGGTGCCCAGAAGTCTTTCGTGACGGCAGCGGAGAGCCCGGTGGCAAAGTTCAAGACGGTCTTCAAGGATTTTCCAGAATTCATCCATATTTCCTTCTGCCGAGCAGGCTACGTCTACCAGATTCAGTGTGACAACGCCCTGGTTGAAACGGCCGTAATATTTATGCTCGCCATTTTTACCAAGACCTTCCGTGTCGGGGGTGAGGAAGCTGCGGCAGCCCATACAGGGGTATACGTCGCCGTTTTTGTATTCCTTCATGATTTTCGCGGAAATATAGTCGGGGACGAGACGTTTTGCTGTGCATTCCGCAGCAAGTTTCGTCAGCTCATAGTAGGGGGAGTCATCATGGATATTATCTTCATCAAGGACGTAGATCAGTTTCGGGAATGCCGGTGTGATCCATACGCCTTTTTCATTTTTTACTCCCTTCATTCTTTGGAGAAGGACTTCTTTGATGATCATGGCGAGATCGTCACGGGTGCGGCCTTCCGGTACTTCATCAAGATACATGAACATGGTGACGAAAGGAGCCTGGCCGTTACAGGTCATCAGAGTAATGAGCTGGTACTGGATTGTCTGAATACCGCTCTTGATCTCTTCATGGAGACGGGCTTCAACAATTTTGGAAATGATTTCATCATTCATGGATTCGCCGGTCAGCTTCCGTTCTTCGATGACTTCCTTTTTGATTTTCTGACGGCTGATATCGACGAAGGGCGCAAGGTGAGAAAGCGTAAAGGACTGGCCGCCGTACTGGTTGGACGCCACCTGGGCAACAATCTGGGTCGTTACATTGCAGGCGGTGAAGAAAGAATGGGGTTTTTCAATCATCGTCTGGCTGATGACAGTACCGTTCTGGAGCATGTCTTCCAGGTTAATGAGATCACAGTTATGCTCTTTCTGCGCGAAATAGTCGGCATCATGGAAGTGAATGATGCCTTCATAGTGGGCCTTGACGATTTCTTCAGGAAGAAGAAGGCGGCGCGTGAGGTCTTTGGATACCTCGCCGGCCATATAGTCGCGCTGGGTAGAATTGATGACAGGATTTTTATTGGAGTTTTCCTGTTTTACTTCTTCATTATTAAGTTCGATCAGAGAAAGAATACCGTCATCGGTGGTATTGCTCTTGCGGGAAATTTCGCGTTTATAACGATAACGGACGTATTTCTGTGCTACTTCATAGCCGCGCATTTCCATGATGCCCGTTTCTACCATATCCTGGATATCTTCGACGTTAGCCGCGTGGGGATAATTGGAAATTTTCTTCGCGATATTATCCGCAATCGCACGTATCTGGAAATTATTCATCTGATGGATGCCGGCGACTTCATGATTGGCTTTGCCGATAGCGTTGATGATTTTCGTGATATCGAAAGTGACTTCCTGTCCGTTTCTTTTGATGACATTTGTGCGGACGATGACGTTCTCTTCATTTCCCTGTTGCATGACTACACTCCCTATTAATGATTGGATATAATAAAATTAAAATAACACGTACAAAATATAGTTTTTACTTCTGTTGTAATACAACATATTGTATCGTGATTTATAGTACAACATATTTACAGGAAATGGAATAGGAAAAACGAATTAAAAAAATACCATTATTTTTTAAAGCTGCGGAAAGTCCAAAATATGGAAAATGCGGGCATGTCGATATGGGGCGGAAAGGAGACAGGAGGCTTTGGCGTTTCACGAAACGTTTCACAATGGAGGTACTCATTCAAGATTTTTTCTATAGGCACCTATAGAAAAGAGGGTACTATATATAGTAGGAAAAGAAATGAAATTTCCATAAATGGTATGAGGGGATAAAGTCTTGTACCGGGGATGGAAGAAACAGCGGCAGAAAAGAAAAGGGGAACGATGATTTTAAAAACGATGATTCTAAAAAGGAAGAGAAAGCCTTCTTTCTTCTTTGCCGGCGGGATTGTGCTATAATGGAACAAATATTATTATCTTTTGGTTTAATTGTTCATATTTTGAGTAAAAATTTTTATATGAGATATACATTGATTAATCAGAGGAGCGCCGGCTTTCATGAGAAATTCTGAAATTCGCAGACAGCATAAAGAAAAATCTTCCACGGTAAAAAAGATTTTTCTTTTTCTTTTCATTATTGTTTTTATTGCAGGCGCCGGGGCGGCGGCAGGTTTCTTTCTGTCGGTGAGCAGCGGGCTTCCGGATATTTCCGCAAATATTGCACCGGATGCGTCATCCCGCATTTATGATGCCAAGGGGCGGCTTATTACTACGGTTCACGCCGAGGAAAACCGTCTCCCCGTGTCCATTGATGAAGTGCCGGCTAATTTACAAAACGCATTTATTGCGGTAGAGGATAACCGCTTTTATGAACATCACGGCGTGGATCCTCTTGGTATCATCCGTGCCGTTTTCAGAAATATCATCAGCGGCAATGCCACGGCGCAGGGGGGGAGCACCATTACGCAGCAGCTGGCGCGAAACGCTTTCCTTTCGCAGGAACAGACGCTGAAACGCAAGATGCTGGAGGCTTTTCTTGCTTTAAAGATAGAGCGGCAGTATACCAAAAAAGAAATTCTGGAAATGTATATGAACCAGATTTATTTCGGACAGGGCTGTTATGGTATCCAGACGGCATCTAAAGTGTATTTTGGAAAAGACGTGAAAGATTTGTCTCTTGCCCAGTGCGCGCTTATAGCGGGTCTTCCGAACAGTCCGAATTATTACTCTCCGTTCCACAGTGTGGAAGCGGCAAAACAGCGGCAGTCCATCGTTCTTGATCAGATGGTGAAGTATGGGTACATTACCGAGAGTGAGGCTGCTGCGGCAAAAGAAGCGGATATCCATCTGGCCCGGCCCCAGGAACAGCGGGGAACGGATAGTGTGGCGTCTTATTTTGTAAATTATGTCATTCACTTGATCAGCGAAAAGTATGATTCCGATGCAATCTACAAAGAGGGCATGCAGATTTACACTACGCTGGATCTTGATTTGCAGAAGGAAGCGGAAGCGGCCCTGAAGAAAAATCTTCCTAATGCCTATACCGATGATAAGAAATTGACACAGCCTCAAGGCGCCCTTGTTTCCATAGAAGTGGGAACAGGATACGTCCGCGCTATGGTGGGCGGACGCGGGCAGGATCACTTTAACCGCGCTGTGCAGATGACCCGCCAGCCGGGTTCGGCTTTCAAACCTTTTGTCTATCTGACGGCATTTGCAAACAAAGTAACGCCTTTCGACATTCTTAGTAATGAAACGAAAGATTTCGGCGGCGGCTGGATACCAAAGAATTACGGAGGCACTTCCGGCGGCAGCGTAACCGTCATGGAAGCGCTTGTGAAGTCCATGAATATACCTACGGTCCATCTGGCGGATCAGGTGGGTATAGAAAAGATTATCCGGACGGCAAAGAATGTAGGGATTTCCACCTTGGTCACTGACGGTGAATACAGTGATACGAACCTGGCGGCGTCTCTCGGCGGCCTTACCTACGGCGTGTCTGTCTGGGATATGGCAAAAGCATACAGCGTGTTTGCAAACGGCGGCAAACTGGTGGAACCGACGGTCATTATGAAAGTTGTCGACCGCAATGGAAAGGTGCTTGAAGATCATTCCGGCGCGCCGGAAAGTACGCAGGTCGTTGATGAAGCCTCGGCATGGACATTGACGAGCGTGCTGGAAGAAGTCATCTCCCGCGGGACCGGCGGAAATGCGTATATCGGACGGCCGTCGGCGGGCAAGACGGGGACTACTGATGATGAACATGACGCATGGTTTGTCGGATATACACCGGATCTTTCTACGGCGGTCTGGATCGGTGATGACGCGTCCACCAATGCGGGGTATACCGGCGGCACCATTCCGGCGGCGATCTGGCGCGATTATATGTATGAAGCGGAAAGCGGTTATACCGTGAAGAACTTCGAAATTCCTGCCTCCGTAAGAAGCAGTATGGAAAAAGCAAGAGCCGCGCGGGCAAAGCAGGAAGCGGAAGCGGCGGAAAAGAAGAAAAAGGAAGAAGCGGAGAAAAAGAAACAAGCATTGAAGGATAAAGTGAAATCTGCGGGGAATAAACTTCTTGACAGGATTTCGGGCCGGTCGGCAGAAAAGTCCGGGGAAAGACAGTAGCGGGAAGAAGATAAATTGACAAAGGACAGGACGTTTCGTAAAAGGCGTCCTTTTCTTTTGCAGAAAATATGAAAACGGAAAAAGGAATATGTGTTATGTAATGATAAAAAGTAATGAAAACAGCATACATTTATGCTAAAATTACAACGGACTTTCTTTTTATAGTTAGTGTCTGGGATATATGCTAAAATTGCTTTGGTAAGTAAACATATTTAAGATTTGAGAGGAGATGTTTTTCATGAAATGGAAGGCTCTTGCTGCGTGCACCCTGGCCGGACTGGCGTTGATTGCTGCCGGCTGCGGCGGCGGTGACAAGGCGGCTGCAGGCGGTGCGAAAGCGGGCGGTCAGGATCTGAAAGGCAAGAAGTTGGTGATGTATGTGTCTTTCCATGAAGACACGGCGAAAGAACTGGCGGATCTGTTTAAGAAGCAGACCGGTGCAGATGTAAGCTTCATCCGTCTGCCAACCGGGGAAGCTCTTGCCCGTATCACGGCAGAAAAAGACGCACCGAAAGCGGATATCTGGCTCGGCGGCACGGCGGACGCTCATGCGAAAGCGGCGGCTGACGGACTTCTGGAAGCTTATAAATCCAAGAATGCCAAAATGATCATGCCTGAATACCAGGACAAAGACGGTTTCTGGTATGGCACGTATCTGGAAGTTTTGGCAATCGGCTATAATGAAAAACGTTTTAATGAAGAATTTAAACCGAAAGGCGTCGCCGCTCCGACGACACTGCAGGATCTTCTGAAACCGGAATTCAAAGGGGAAATTATTATGCCTGATCCTCGTAAATCCGGTACAGGCAATACTTTTATCAGTTCCGTTCTTCAGAATATGGGTGAAGAAAAAGGCTGGGAATATCTGAAAGCGCTGAAACCGCAGATAGCGCAGTTCACTCCTTCCGGATTCACACCGGGACAGAAAGCCGGTGCCGGCGAATATCTTATCACTGTCAACTTTATTTCCGATCAGAATCTGGTCAGCGCCAAGGGACAGAAACTGGTGAGCACCATTTACGATCAGGCAGGCTGGACAGTATGTCCCGTAGGCAAGATTAAGAACAAAGCCAATGAAGATGTGGCAAAAGCGTTTATTGATTTTGTCCTTACCAAAGAAGCGGGAGATATCCTTGTAAAGACGACGAACGGCATTGCCTGCAATCCTGAAGTGGCTCCGCCCCAGGGCATGAAGCCGCTGAAAGAGCTGCCGCTGTTCAAGACTTATGATTTGGTCAAGGCGGGCGCCGATAAACAGAAGAACTGCGATACATTCTTTGCTGAATAATATGTCTGTCAAAAAGCTGCCTCCACCAATGACGGTGGGGGTAACTTTTTATCTATTACTTTTACTTATTTAAGAAATAGTCTGCTTTATACCTGCCCTTCCCTCGCCGATGGAAAAGCCGGAAGGCACCTGCTGTTTTAAAGAAATAAATCCTTTTTATATCTAAGGAGTTTTGTATGAATGAAAAAGAGTCCGGCCGCGAACACACCGGAATCGCAGCGGAGATGAAAGTGCTTCTTCGGGAGCCGCCGCTTCTCATCGGTATTCTTGCCGTATTCCTTCTGTTTGCCGTATTTATTATTTATCCTTTTGTGAAAATTCTTCTCGTTCCGACATCGGCAGACTGGATGCGCGCCGTCACGGATAAGGAGTTCATCGAGGTATTCAGCCACACGATCTTCTCGTCCTTTGTTGCTACGGCGACGGCTATCGTTTTCGGATTCATTTTCGCTTACGGCGTGAATTACACGAATATGCCGTGCAAGCGTTTCTTTCAGGTGGTGGCTTTGCTTCCTACCATGGCGCCGTCCGTTGTCAGCGGTCTGGCATTCATCATGCTTTTCGGCCGCCGCGGCTTTATTACATGGGAAATGCTTCATTTGAAGGTGGATCTTTACGGACCTGTCGGACTTTGGGTAGCGCAGACTATCGCTTTTTTCCCGCTGGCGTACATCACTATTTCGGGTGTTTTGAAAAATATCAGTCCGAATTTGGAACTGGCGGCACAGAACCTGGGAGCAAAAGGGTGGTACCTTTTCCGTACGGTGACCCTCAGACTGGCGACGCCGGGGCTGGCAAGCGCGTTCCTCCTGGTCGGTATCAATTCATTGGCGGACTTTGGCAACCCCATGCTGGTCGGCGGTAATTACCATGTTCTGGCCACGGAAGCATACACACAGGTCACTGGTGCCTGGGATCTTCCCATGGGCGCCACGCTTTCCGTATTCCTTGTCATTCCGACACTCATTGTTTTCTTTGTACAGCGGTATTATCTGGAAAAGAACTCTTACGTTACCGTTACGGGAAAGCCCGTGGCAGGCCTCATCCGTGTGACGGCGGGACCGGCGGCAACATGGTGTTTCTTTACTTTCTGCATGCTTCTCAGCCTGGGCATCCTTATGATTATCGGCGTGGTCGTGCTTTTTGCCTTTACCGTTTCTTTCGGTGCGGATTACACCTTTACTCTTGAGTATTTCAAAGAGGGCGTCATCAACTCCAATGTCATGGTGAACTCCTGGGTGGCATCCATGTCCACGGCGGCAATCAGCACGGTCTTCGGCATTGCTCTGGCGTTTCTGGTGCTCCGTAAAAAATTCCCGGGAAGAACAGTTATGGATTTCCTTGCCATGCTTCCCGTCTCTCTGCCGGGGACGTTTATCGGTCTTGCCATGATTCTCGCCTTTAATGACGGACCGCTTGAAATGACGGGTACGCTTGCTATTATCATTCTCGGTATGGCCCTCCGCCAGCTGCCGGTAGGATATCGGCAGGCCGTGGCGGGGCTGAAACAGATCGAAGGCTCTTTAGAGCAGGCGTCTACCAACTTAGGGGCAGGCAGCTTCACGACTTTCCGGAAAATTGTGCTGCCTATGCTGAAAAATTCACTTTCTGTCAGCTTTGTATACGCGTTCATGCGTTCCATGAACACCTTAAGCACCGTTATTTTCCTCGTGTCACCGGAATGGAACCTGGCGTCCATCAATATCATGAGCCTGGCAAATCAGGGATTCCTCCCGACTGCCAGCGCCACTGCCGTAGGCATCATGCTTGTTATTTACCTGACTTTCGGTGTGGTGAAACTGATACTCCGTGACAAGATCAATATCTTTGATTTATAATCGCTCAAAGTTTACAACAGAGGTGGAAATATGTCAGACTTAGTATTGCAGCTGAAACAGATCAATAAATATTTCGGTCAGAGCCATGTCATCAAAGACGTGAACATTGATTTTGAAAAGGGGCATTTTGTTACATTCCTCGGGCCGTCAGGCTGCGGGAAGACCACGCTTCTCCGCATGGTGGCAGGTTTCTATGAACCGGATGATGGGGAAATACTTCTCAACGGCAAACGAATTGAAAGGATTCCTCCTTACAGCAGAAATACGGCCATGGTATTTCAGGAATATGCTCTCTTTCCGCATATGAACGTTTTTGATAATGTTTCCTATGGACTTCGTGTGAAGAACCGTCCGAAAGAGGAAATAGAAAGACGTGTCAAAGAAGCGCTTGACCTCATGCAGCTCAAAGGCATGGAGGACCGTTTCCCGAACCAGATGTCCGGCGGACAGCAGCAGCGTGTCGCTGTGGCCCGTGCCCTTGTCATGAATCCTGAAGTTCTTCTTCTTGATGAACCGCTGTCCAATTTGGATGCGAAGCTGCGCGAAAGCGTCCGCGTGGAACTCCGTGATATTCAGAAGAAGATGGGGCTTTCCACGATTTATGTCACCCATGACCAGTCGGAAGCTCTTTCCATGTCGGACATGATTGTCGTCCTTAAAGGCGGCGTCGTCCATCAGACAGGATCGCCCCAGGAGATCTACTTTGAACCGAAGACGCCGTTCGTGGCGGACTTCATCGGCACGACAAACCTCCTCAGCGTAAAAGGGCTGGGAGAAAATACTGTTTCTTACGGGAACGACAGAATTCCCACTACGAAGAGCGTAAATGCAGGGCAGGAATACTGCCTGAGCATCCGTCCCGAATGTCTGAAGTTGGTGAAAGAGGCCGTTGACGGGCAGGTGAATGTAAAAGTCACCATTCAAAATAAAATGTTCCTTGGAGAAAAAATCCGCTACTTTGTCAATGACAGTCTTGGCAAGGAATGGATTATCGATATTTACGACCCCGGCAGGACGATCCTGGAAGGCGAAGCATATGCCGCTTTCCCCTTTGAAAAGGCATGGCTCATTGAAGATCTGACGGATTGAAATGAAAAAAGAGCGGAGTTTCCGTAAAAAGAAACGACGCTCTTTTTTGTCTGCCGAAAAGGCATGAGTGGAGGGGTTGTGACGAGGTACAAAAATATTTTGTCACAGCCTCTTTATAATTGGCTATTGTAGATCCCTCAGCAGATCGTTTACATGAGAAGCGGCTTTCACGTTCCTGTATTCTTTCACCAATATGCCTTTTTCATCAATGATGAACGTGGAGCGCTCGATGCCCATGTATTTCTTTCCATACATGCTCTTTTCTTTCATGACGCCGTACAAGTTGCATACCGTTTCCTTTTCATCAGAAAGGAGAGGGAAATTAAGTTCATACTTGTCGCGGAAATTGCAGTGCTTTTTCACGCTGTCGCGGCTTACGCCAAGTATGGAATAACCCCGCTTCTTAAATTCTTCCAGATTAGCGCGGAATGCCTGCGCTTCCAGCGTGCACCCGGAAGTATTGTCCTTCGGATAGAAATAAAGAATCACCTTCCCGCCCTTGTAATCAGAAAGAGAAATATCCTGTCCGCCGTCAGACGGAAGTGTGAATAGGGGCGCTTTTTTGCCCACCGTAAGAGCTGCCATGATGACCTCCTTAAAGAAATATATTTTCTTTCATTATAGTATGGGGGAGACAGGATGTAAAACGGAGAAAAAGCCGTAAAAGTATTTCTTCTCCGGCAGATGGACAGCAAAGCATAAGGAGATATATAAAGCGCAGACAAAGATGGTATAATGAATTTATACACAGGGAAATCGCATAAATTGACATTTTAACATCCGGAGATAAAAATGTCTTTTCATGAAGAGCTGAATCAAAAATTGAATGTATTCTTTAATCGTGACTGGTCGGTTGAGTTGTCGGAACAGGAAGAGGAAAAGATGGAAGAACTCGCGGCCGGTCTTGTGAAAGATTTTGGCTGGGATACGGTTTTTCATGCAGCATTCGAATATCTGAAAGAGAACTGCCGGACACCGGAGTCTGTAATGAATTTCGCACATCTGTATTGGGAATCCTGGTGGTGGAATCACCCGATTAAAGAGCCATACAGGTTTATGGGATACTTCTATTACAGAATCGGTATGGATGTGGAAGAATATGATTCGGATCAGGACATATTGGATAGCCTTTCGTGCAGTATATTGACCAAGTCAGGATATAAACAGGCTGACTTGTATGAGGACCCATACTATATTCCGGAACGGGATCCGCTCATGATACAGGCGGTAGAAGAATATATAAACAATGAGAAAAACAGAAACCATTGATATGGAAGAAACCGGTCAGGCACAGCATTTGTTTGTTTCAGGAATAGTGTATGAAGATAGGTACTACGTTTGCAGAAGTGTATATTTTGAAAAAGAAACAGGGAAATCTCGGTTTACAGAAAAATTTAGCTTTATACAAGACGGCAGGATGACAAAACGATCCTGCCGTCTTGCTTTTTCTATTCGGTATTTTGTTTGCATATGACTGCGTTCTTCCAGTTTCTTTCCGTATGGCGGCGGACATGATTTTCGGATTTATTCTGTATATTTAATTTTTTTATTGACAGATAGACCCCAGGGGGGTATAGTCTAACCAGAAAGAAGATTTTCGATTAAAAAGTAAGAATGAGAGAGAGTACGAAAAAGCAGAGAGGGAAATGAAATGAAAGCGAAGGAGACAAAACAGATAACCGGTATGGAAACAGAGGAAGCCTGTTGCCGTACGGAACGGACACCGGCAGAACAAAAGAAACTGCTTACCCGCCTTAAGACGGTGGAAGGGCAGATCAGGGGCATACAGAAAATGGTGGAAGCTGACGCATACTGCCCAGATATCCTCATGCAGGTATCAGCCGTATCCAATGCGCTGAATTCTTTTAACAAACTGCTCCTGGCATCCCACATCCGAGGCTGCGTTTCCGATGATATCCGCGAAGGCCGGGACGGAAAAGTGGATGAGCTCTGCACCATGCTCCAAAAACTGATGAAATAATTTTTTGACAGGAAATGAAAGAGGTAAAAAATGAGACAATATACGGTTACAGGCATGACCTGCGCAGCGTGCCAGTCCCATGTGGAAAAGGCAGTCGCTGAAGTGCCGGGGGTCTCTTCGGTGGCCGTGGCGCTCCTGACAAATTCCATGGCGGTCGACGGCACCGCATCAAACGAAGAAATCATCCGCGCCGTTGAAAACGCGGGGTACGGAGCGCGGCTCAAAGGTGAAGAAAAGAAAAAGAGCTCCGCTTCAGAAAAACTGGCACAGGAAGCGGAAGCCCTGGCCGACCATGAAACGCCGAAGCTCAAAAGGCGCCTCATATGGTCTGCCGTATTTCTTGCGCTCCTCATGTATATTACTATGGGTCACAATATGCTCGGCTGGCCTGTTCCCGCATTTTTTGACCATAATCATCTGGGACTTGCGCTGACAGAAATGTTCCTTGCCCTCATCGTGATGTATGTCAATAAAGATTTCTTTCTTTCCGGCGGGAAATCCCTCGCCCATGGCATGCCGAATATGGATACCCTCGTGGCGCTCGGCTCGGGAGTTTCCTTTCTCT
>OFMI01001820.1_pt1 | contig 12258 bp, 4 predicted proteins | sample 1541741 | NCBI WGS metagenome assembly OFMI01 (sample SAMN04209219, study PRJEB22552) | human gut metagenome | biome: gut; material: feces | host: Homo sapiens | place: USA: Oklahoma | reverse complement strand
CAGTTGGTCAGAGCAACCGGCTCATAACCGGTGGGTCCAAGGTTCGAATCCTTGAAGGCGCACCATTTTATTTTTTATATTAATCATGGGTAGATGGCCGAGTGGCTAAAGGCGGCAGACTGTAAATCTGTTCTCGAAAGGGTACGATGGTTCGAATCCATCTCTACCCACCAAATTTTAAACCGTAGAAACGTTGAAATATCAATAAATCTACGGTTTTTCTAATGCAATTTTAATGCAACTAGATATTTTTAATGTAATTTATATAGTTTTCTAATGCATTTTCTTTAAATTTATTGAAGATAGTTGTATAAGTATTAATAGTAATAGAAATATTTTTATGTCCTAACAATCTTTGTAATACTTCTGCAGGAACACCAGCCTCAATACAACGAGTTGCATAGGTGTGTCTTAACATATGTGTATTGGCAGAACTCGTTTTTAGATTCATGTAATAAGAGATTATTTTTTTGTGTATAGTGGAATGTGTTGCTATTTTATTCCTTATCTATTTTCGGATTTCCATATTGTATGTATAAAATCGTTAATAAGGCTACGTTTATTGCTGATGATACCATTTAGTTCACGAAGCATTGGAATACTACGATAAACTTGGATGGATTGCTGTCGTAGATGATACTTTAAAAAATAAGAAAGATGAAGTAATTCAGATATGTTTTGAAGTAAGAACATTAAGATGGAAAAAGCAAGGAGTTTAGGGGACATTGTCCCCGATTTTTTTATATCAAAGGATTAGTAGAAAATAGATTTGGCAGTGGAAATACCGAATTGGAGATTATAGAGTATTATGTGAAATACAAGAAGAAATAACAGTTTTAGCTTTTGAAGTAGGATATAGAATAGAAGTATATAATTAACGAATTTGAGCAAAAAGTAGTGTCAGAAATGACACTCTTTAAGCTTTTGAAAAATCTAAAACTGAATTTGCATATTTATTGAAAACTACAAATTGGTGTGATATTATTTATATAGAATAAAAGACGGATACTAGAATTACAAATGAGGAGGAGTAATGAACGCTCAAGATTTAAGAAAGCTATTAGAACAAACAGATAACAAGTTTAGTGTATTTGCAAGTAGAGAAACTTTAATTAAATATGATTTTAATGCAAAAGAATTAGTAAATTTAATAAATGATTTTTTGAGTGATGAAGAAAAATTGAGAATATTTGAATATCCACATTTTATAAAAAGTAGTGACAGGGTAAGGCAAAAAGTAATTAAAAACGTTTCGAATGAAGATATAAAATTACAAATGATAAGAAATGAAGAGCTTACAGAAGGATTTTCAAGTTATGAAATAGTTGAGATTATTAAGGGAATGAGTGATAATGCAAAAGAAAAAATATTACGTAATGAAGATTTCTTAGAGAAGAAAAATATTCCTGGATACGAATTGAGAAATATTATTTCTAGCATAGGAGAGAATGCAAGGAAAGACATTCTTATGGACAAAGACCTAGTTATAAATAAATTACACTTTCAAGATTATGATGTTACTGAATTAATAAAAATGTTGCAAAGTGATGATTCTAAATTAAAAATGCTAGAGATATATAATTTAAGTGATTATGAAAAAACAAATATTATAAATACACTTAATGCTGAAAGTAAATTAAATACGTTGTTAGAAGATAAAAATCTTTCTAAGAACAATAAAATTAATATAATAAGATCATTTGAAACTAGTCAAATAATTGACATTTTTGTGCAATATAAAGAATTTTGTAGTGAACATGATATTCACCCATATGAAGTTGTAAGAGAACTAGATGCAAGCATGCAAAAGGAATTTATATTGAAGTTAGAAGAAATTGATTTATCTTTAGGTGCGAAAAGAGAAATACTAGCTACATTAAAACAAAATGTTAAGGATAGCCTTGATAAAAGTAATCTACCAGAAGAATATAAGTCAGCACTTGATATTAAAACGGAAGAATATACTGGAAAGGTTATTTTAGATTTGCAAAGAAATTTAGAGGATTATTCGGGGTTAGATAATTTAATATCAGTAAATCCAGAAAATATTTCGGAAGAGGAAAAATATTATTTGCTAAATCTTTGCAGTATATGTCCAGAATTAGGAGTTATTAGCTCATTAGATAATGGAGTGCAGTATGTTCAAACTGGGAAAGAATATAAAGAAGCCGAAGAATGGATAAGCTCGGTAATAGATGGGTTAAACCCAGAATATTCAAAAGCACAAAAACTAGCAATAATAGATAATGTAATTGGAAAGAAAATAAGTTATAGTCCTGATTTTGATACAGAAGTGTTTGATAGAGCAAATGCTAGAGCTTTATATAGAATAATAAGCTCTGGATATGGAGTTTGCAATGGAATAGCAAAAGTAGAACAATATATGCTTGATAGAATTGGTATAGAAAGTGAAATAATTGGTGGAAAAGGACATGCATTTTTAAAAATTAAAGATATTGAACTTCCACTTGCAAATGGAGAAACGGTAAAAGGAAATACGATTTTAGACCCAACATGGAATTTAACAACAAATAGATTTGGCGGAAGACCAGATAATTTTTGTATGAGCTATGAAGAAGCAAGGAAAAAAGACATCAATATTGATGGAATAGACCTTGAGTGTCATAAAAATGATGAAAAATTACAAGATGCTACTTTAAATTTAGATGACGAAAGTTTAAGAAAACTATTTTCTAGTGTGGGGTTAGCAGATAAGGACGGTCAATTTCCAATAGTTCACTTATTGGACAAATCAGAAGAGATGCATAAAATCTATGCAAATAAACCAGAAGAAAATATTTCTAAACAATTTTCACTATTAAAAGAATTTTGCCCTGAATTTGTAACATGCCAAAATTCTAGTATGAGAATATTAAGCGATATATTGCTTGATAATGATAATTTGAAATTTAATAAGTGTGTTGTAAATAGGGTATATGAAAGAAACGACAAAGATAAAAGACCCGTTATGTTTGCATATATTGACTCAGATGAAATAGAAAATAAATTTTATTTTGCAGATAAAAGTGAGGGACAATTTATAGAAATAGAGCAAAATGAGTTTACAAAACGTTTTGAATGTTATGATTATGATTTAATAATAAATAATCGGTGCTAGACCATGGGAAGCTACTAAACAAACTAAAGAAATAGCAGAACTATCAAGAAGCTCTGGTAAAATAGTAGAAGGGAAGGAGCAAGACAGATGAATATTATAAGAAAAATGATTATATTTATAAAAAATATATTTGTTAAAGAAGAAAAAGTAAAGAGGTTAGAAGAACCCAAAGTTATAAACCAAAAAGATGAAAGAGATAATTTTATAAAATCTTTAAAGGTAAATATTGCCGAAAAAAGAAAAAATAAAAGAGTTGAAACATTAATTTGCGTAGGAGATGGATTAGGCATACAAAAAAAGATAAGTTCTTAGATTTTTTGTAAAAGCGTAGTTTTAAATTATAAAAAATTAATAAATCCCCCTATTATGGTCCTAAAGACTGTAATAGGGGGTAAACTCGCTAGTGCGAGCTCAAATGGATAAAATGTTAAATCAACATTTTCAAAATGTCATGGGCATTCCCACTATAACATTCTGAATTTTTAAACCTGATTAGTAGTAAAGGGATTTCATAGTTTTCACTAAATCCCCAGCCGATGATTTCGGCAGTTTCGCCAGGTCTAAATGCAGAAACTGTCTGAAACAATACACTCTTTCCCATGTATTGTAGAAGGGAACGTTCCTCCGCCAGTTGTCTCCGCTTGCAAATTTTAACTGAAGACTCTAAAGGACCTTCGAACATAAATTTGCTATCTCCGTAACGTTTGGCAACAGGTATTATATCAAAGTCTCCGGTAGGAAACTGGATATAATATACTGGTTTCGAGCTAGGAGTAAATCCCCAGCCTACTATTTTTGCGGTATTGCCGTCTCTGAATGAATAATAAAATTTTGATGTTAGCGTTTTCCCGATATTTTCTAAAATACCAATAGCTTCGGCCCGTTTTTCTCTTTCTAATGTTGTTTCTATCATCTTTTATCCTCCTATATTGTAAAAATTAACAGTTACAGTATAAGTATAACATAATTTACATAATTAGTCAAATGAGCGATAGGGAAAGGACCTGAAAACATATAGTTTAAGTACAGTTTGCAAAACAGATAGAAAAACAAGTATGAAAAATTACCATAAAAAGTAAGAAAAAAGATAAAAATCTTTGCAAAGAAATGTAGAAAAATATCAAAAATTATGTTATAATATTTTAGCTAAAGTAAGAAAGGGGATAGGATAAAAATGAAGCTAAAAAGATTATTTATAACTAGTATAGTATTCATACTATTGCTTAGTGGGGCAAATGTTTTAGGAGTGAGCTTAAATACAGAGCTAACAGCTAATAAATATGAAATAAAAGCAGAAAATGAAGAAGAAATTACAGTTAATTTAAAATTAAATGAATTCAAAGAAATTGAAAAAGGGATTTATGCTTATAAAGGGCAAATTAACTATGATAAAGATGTCTTTTTTGAAATAGATGAAACTAATTTTAAAACTAAAAATTATTGGTCTAATTTAGAATACAATAAAGCTAACAATGAATTTGTTATAATAAAAAAAGCCGGAACAAAAGTGGCAGAAGAGTTCCTAGAGATAAAATTAAAAGTAAGGCAAAATGCAAGTGCAGGGAACACAATTATAGGAATAAATAATCAAACAACTTCAGAGGGAAAAAAAGATATAGAAATAGAAAAATCTAATATAAATATAAATGTAATTAGAGATTTTATAGATAACAATGAAGAACAAAATAACGACAATGAAAATAATAATAATAACCAGAATGATAATAGTAGTAGCCAAGATGGTGAAAATCAAAATGGTAGTAATAATAATCAAGGTGGAGGAAATCAAAACAATAATGTACAAGGTAATGGAAGTACTAATGAAAATAATAAAGTACCACCAACAGCTATTCCTCAAACAGGAGAAAACAACTTTATTTTTATTGCAATAGAAATATTAATTTTAATAACAATCTATTTTTTCATAAAATATAAAAAAATAGATAAAAAAATGAAAAATAAAAATAAAAAACTAATGACTATTATTTTAGCAATATTCTTAACTGTACAAATAGCAGGAACTACATATGGTGTAGTTATGAAAAATGTACAAAAAGGAGAAGTAAATGATGATGGGCTAATAAATTATACAGATGTTGAATTAGTAGAAAAACATCTAATAGGACTTGAAAAACTATCTGATGATAAATTAGAAAATGCAGACTTAAATAATGATAAAAGAATAACTGTAACAGACTTAACAATTTTAATTAAAAAGATAGAGAATAAAAGAGAATATGTAGTAGAACTAGAAAATATTAGCACAGAAAATTATTACCCAAGTAAGAATCAAGAAATAGAAATCTCATTTATAGGAAAAATAAACTATGAAGATGTATCAATTAAAAAAGTAATAATAAATGGTGCAGAATATAATGCGGAAAAAACAAATGAAATAGGAAATGAGTATAAAGTAAAATTAAATGTAGGAAATATAGCGGAGAAAAAAGAATTCAAATTTTCAAAAGTAATACTTTCAACAGATGAAGAAGTAAAAATAGATTATAATTTTTCTGCTTGCGTCTTAAAAGATAAACCATTTATGGATGAAAAATCTTATAAATTAGAAGAAACATTTGAAGGAAAAGCCAATGTCAGTTTTTCATTAGTAGATACAGAAAATAGTATTATTTCTGCCCAATTTACAGCTTATGAGAAGGCAGAAAATAAGATTTTAGTAGAAACTCCTATAAAAGTAGGAAATAACAAACAAGAAATACCTGTGAAAGAAGGTAAAACTTATATAGTTGAAATAGAAATAAATTATAATTTAGCTCCAGAGCAATTAACAGGAAATGAGCATCAAGGAGAAACTATTTTCTATTCAAAAGAATTTACTGTAAATTTAGATTATAAACTAAAAATATCTAATCTAAAAACATTGAAGAACGATGTAGAAAATACAACTTTTATAAAAAAAGAGCCAATACAAGTTTCTTTTGACAGTACAAATGCAGCATTTGAAGAGACTAATAACAATACATTTAAACCAACTGTTGTAACAATTAATGGGAAGGAATATCAAGTAGAAGAAAAAGATAATCACTTTGTTGCAACAATAGATGGAATTGAAAGTTTAGGAAATCAATTAATTACAATAGAAAAAGTAAAACTTGGAAATGGAAAAGAAATTATTTTAGATAAAAACAATAGTATCCAAGTTAGAATAGAAGAACAAAAACCAAGCATAAGTAATTTTGAAGCCCAGGAAAATATATTAGAAAAAAATATTAAAATTAAATTTGATATTATAGACCAAGGAAAAACAATAGAAAGTGCAAAAGTTGTGCTTTATGACGAGAACAAGAATATAATCCAAAGCAAAGATTTAAGCAAAGATGAGATTAAAAATGGAAAAATAGAAACAATATTAGAAACAAAAGCAACAACAAAATATATAGTAGAAGTAATTGCAAGTTATAGGGCGACAGATACAGAAATAAATAAAAATAAAGTAATATTAATGCAGGAAGTATCAGCAATTATATATGCAAATACAAAACAAACAGAAATAAATAAAACAGAAGTAGAAAAAAATGAATCAATAAATATTACATATGAAATAGAAACAAATAGCAAGCAAAATATAGAAAAAATTCGAGTAAATAGCGTAAATTATAAAGCAATAAAGATATCTAATGGAAAATATAAAATTACAATTCCAGTAGGAAGTGTAGCTAAACTATTAAATTTAGAAACTACAAAATTAATATTTGAAGACGGTATAGAAGCAAGTGTTACTAATACATTACAAGTAAATGTTTTAAAAGATATACCAACAATTAGTGATGTAAGTCAAGAAGATAGCTTAGGAAAACATGAAGTTACTTTAAATTTCACAATAAATGATGCAGACAATAGCTACATAAGTGGAAAAGTACAATTATTAAATAAAGAACAAATTGTAGAAGAAAAAGAAATAATAAAAGATGAAAACGGAAAAGGAATTGTTACTTTTGACTATGTAGAAGAAGATGTGTTATATACAGCAAAAGTTCTTGCTACATATAATAGATTTGTAGAAGCAGAAGACCATGAGGTAAAAGACCAACTAATAGAAGAGATACCAATTATATTAGTGCATGATTACAAATTACAAGTAAGTAATTTAAAAACAGCAAACAAAAACAAAGAAACAATATATTTTAATAAAAATGAAGAAATAATTTTTAGTTTTTCAAGTACTAATGCATCTATCTTTATACCAGAAGATGTAATAATAAATGGAAATCCATATAAAGTAACAAGAAAAACAGGTACAGATAAGTATACAGTTACATTAGTAGGATATGATGTAAGTGGAAAACAAGAAATAAAAATAGAAAAAGTGATTTTATCAAATGGAGTAGCATTAGAACTTTCAAGTGAAACAAAAATAGAGATAGAAATTCTAAAGGAAAAACCTACAATAGAAGATTTTTCATATAATGAAGATACAGAAAATAAAAACAAAATAAAAGCAGGCTTTACTTTAATTGATAATGAACAAACTTTAGTTAGTGGAAAAATTATTATTACAGACCAAAGCAAAAAAGAAATAAAGATTCAAGATTTACAATCTAATAATAATGAAATAATCTTTGATAAAACAGATAGTGAATATTACTATATTAAAGTAGTCGCAGATTATAATTTAGGAACAGATGAAAATAATCTATACAAAGCTCAAATTCTACTAGAAGATGAAATGGAATTTACAACGCGTAAGATAGAAATGAAAGATGTATTAGATGTATATCTATACAGAAAAAATGGGGAAAAAATAGAAGAGGTAACAAGCCTATATACTTACGAATTAGAAAACGCGTCTCAATTTTTGGTAAAAGTTGAAATGAAAGATATTCCAGCTTTCTATGCACCATTAAAAGGATATAGAGTAGAAAACAATATATTAAAGCTTGAATTAGAATATGAAAATGTAGTGCAATATGAAAATAATATGAAGCAGAATAAATTAGAAGTAGATTATGGAACAGTAGAAAATAATAAAGCTACAAATAATTCACTAGCAAGTTTGATAAAGAGAATGAAAGAAAATCCAAATGGAACATATGAATTAACCAAAGATTATGATGCATCAACAATTACAGGAGATCACAGATCTTTGGTAGGAGCAGACATAACATTTACAGGAACATTAAATGGAAATGGACACAAAATATATAACTTATCTAAACCAATCTTTGACTATGTATCAAGAGCTAATATTAAAGATTTAGTATTAGAAAATGTGCATTTATCAAATACAGATAATGTTACAGGAAGAGGAGTTCTTTCAAATGAAACGGGAAATAATACTACTATAAGCAATGTTCATGTAAAAAATATGACGATTACAACATCAGTAAAATATTCATACTATGGTGGAATCACTGGAAAACTTACAGAAAGTACAATTAAAGAATGTAGTGTAACAGGGCTTACTATAACAGGACCACAAAATTGGCTTGTAAGTGCAATTGGAGGAATTACAGGATATATTAATACATCTACAATAGAAAATTCATATGTAACTGGTTCAATTTCAGGAAGAAAAGAAATGGGCGGAATAGCAGGTCTTGTAGAAAAATATGTACCAGACACAAGCTATATAAAAAATTGTATAGCAAAAGTAAATATAGATTCATCAGATGGTCCAAATGGAATAGGTGGTATCGTAGGATTTGCAAAAGATGCTGGTCAAATTAATTTAAAACAAAATATAAGCTTTGCAACAGGAAGAAATTCATATAAATTATATGGAACAAGTGCTACATTAAATATGTTTACTAAAAACTATGCAATGGAAGAATCAACATTAAAAGACAACAACAGTATGCAAATTAAGAAAATATCTAAAGATGATTTTGACGAAGATTTTTGTAAAAAAGAGGCTGAGTTTGATGAAAACATATGGAATTTAAATGGATGTAGTTATGACAAACTACCAACATTAAATAATGCAGATCCAAACAATGTAAAAGAAGAACAAAAACAAGAAAATGAAATATATATTCCATACAAAGCAAGACTAGAAAAAATGACAGAATATAATAAAAATAAGGAAATTTTATATAGTAACTTGTATAAATTAATGCCATTTTATGATGCAAAATATTTAGTATTAGATGGAACAAAAATTAGTGAAGATGATATCTTAAATAAAGAATTAATTAAAACAATTTTAGCTTATGATAATAAAGGAAAACTAGTAGTTGCTACTACAAATGAAAATTATAAAAACCTAAGTTATATAAAAGTAGTATTTGATGATAATACAACTAAAAAATACAATTTGAAATTTAAAGACACTTATGGCAATATAGCAAACTATAATATTAATGAACTAAATGTTGATTATAACTTTGATAAATATATTATAAAACAAGATGCAACAATTGTAAGAGAATTAAGCAATTATATACAAAGTTTAGAATATGAAAAAGACCTGCAAGGAATGCTTTCTCTTGACAGAGGTCATCCAGCATATAAAGTACATTTTAATGAAGTAGTAAGAAAAAAAGAAAATGCGGATAATTTTATTTACAAACATTTATCTAGTGCAAGTGGATATAGTATAACAATGGAAAATGAAATACTAAACACAATAGTAAAAAATAAACTTAACAATAATGAAATGAAAAAAATTTTATTTGCATATAATTATTATTCTCGTTTCTATGGAATAAATATGGATGGAGCAAACCTTTCAGACATTATGTTATTCAAGGGAGAATTATACAGAGAAAATATAAAGATAAGTGACTTAATATCAGACTTTTGGAATAGTAGATGGAAAAATAGCCATGTAAATTACCAATATTATAGAGATACTTTAGCACATAGATTTGGAATATCACAAATAGGAGACTTTATCGAATATAATATTAAAATTTTAACAGATAATAAAAATCCAAATGATTGGTTTACAGAAAACTTCAAAGGACCATTAGTAGAAGTTCAAGCAAAGGGGCATGAAGAAAGCGACATTGATTATAGAGCTTGGACACAACTAAAAAAGAGACCAGAATATATGTTAGCACTTTTAACATTACCAGAAAATGCTGGATATATGATATCAACACCAACAGTATTTTTTGTGGGATCACAAAGAGTATATATAACAGACCCTACAAATAAAACACAACAACAAACATTACTAAATAAAATGCAAAACTTTGCAAACCAAGTAGCGACATTCTATGGAACAGCAGCAGGATTTATAGAAAGCAAATATTTTAACAATATATGTGATATAGCTATAGATACTAGATTCTTACCAGGATTAGGAGAGCAATTTAATGCAAAAGCCAATGATTTATTTCACAAGAATTTTAATGAGATATTAAATGAATGGTCTATGATAGGTGGAGTAGGAGCATATGCAGGAAGTCAAAGAATATATTTTGTAGTAAATCATGCACTAGATAGTTATTCTACTTGGACACATGAAACAGGGCATAATCAAACAGCTAGATTATTCTTTAAAAATAATGGATTTAGACCAATAGGTGGAGGAGCATCATCTGACGGAATAAGTGGATCAGAGGACTATACAGATGGAAATACATCTCAAGGAGCAGGAGATGGTGATGTAAACTTTAACTTAAGTTATAATTACAACAAGGGCCAATTAGTAACAACAAATCTATCGCCAGAAAGAATTAACTCTAAAGAAAAAATTGAGAGTTATTATAGAAGAATGTTCGAAACAATTGACTTCTTAGATTATGTAGAGGCAAAGGCGTTTTTAGAATTAACACCAGAAGAACAATCAAAAGTAGCAGTACAAATTTATTATCCAAATGCACCAAAAGATTATTCGACAGTAGGATGGAAAACACTTTCAAAAGAAGAATTTGAAAAAATGAAATTACAAACAGTAAATGACTTATGGAGCAATCAAATTACTATTAAGCCAGGCGTAACAGGAAATACAACACAAACAGCAGACGGAGCTTATGGTTCAGAAGGAATGTACATAAGAAGATGGTATCAACCATATAATGAAAATGGAAGAACACATACATACGGATTTAAATATACTGCTTGGCAAATGCTTGGGATAGGTGGATATGACGGCGGATATGTTACTTATTATAGCGGAAAAAGTAAAAATGACTTAGATGCTATCAAAAAAGTTACAAATGATGATACTATGACATGGCAAAAATTTAAACAAGAACGTTATAAACTAATGGAAGATAGCTGGAATAAAGTAACATATGTGAATGCTGATGAATTAATGAAAGTATATATAAATGCTCTAAAAATAGATGCACAAAATGGAGACAGAAATGTAACAAATAGTACAAATGTTAGAAGAAGAAATTATCACTATGTAAAATGTATAACAGATGATTTTAGACAAGAGGTATTAAATGGTGAAAATGAAGCAAATAAAGTGCATATAAAATCAGCAAAAGAATTTAAAGAAAAACTAACAGAAAATTCATCAGGATATTATGTATTAGATAATGACATAGATCTATCATCTCTAACAGGAGAAAAGGCTATAATAGATGGAACTTTTGTAGGAAAACTAGATGGACAAGGACATAAAATAACAGGAAATACATTACCAATTTTCGATTCATTAAAACTTGCACATATTTCAAACTTAAAATTAGAAAACACCAAAATTACTAATGCTTTAGCAGATGTAGGAGCATTAGCAAGAAAAGCAGAATATAGTGAAATTGAAAATGTAATAGGAAAGAAAATAGAAGTTTCATCAACTAATAAACAAATTGGTGGACTAATTGGAAGTATGACGAATTCTTTTGTTACAAATACACATATAACAGATGCTATAACATCTGGAAGTAGTAGAGTTGGTATGATTGCAGGATATGTTGGACAAAGTCAAATACAAGAAAGCTCAGCAAATGGAAAGGTAACATCAAAAGGAAATGCAATAGGAGGATTAGTTGGAGAAGCATACAATAGAGCAATAATTTTAAATTCATATTCAATAGGAAATGTACAAGGAAATACTAATGTTGGAGGGCTAATAGGATTATTAACAAATTCCTCTGTTACAAAAAGTTTCAGTAGTGCAACTATAAATGGAACAAATGCAGTAGCAGGATTTATAGGAAAATCAACAAACAACTCAATAGTTCAAAACAATATTTCAAAATTAAAAGATTTTGGATATA
>OFMI01001816.1_pt1 | contig 12272 bp, 18 predicted proteins | sample 1541741 | NCBI WGS metagenome assembly OFMI01 (sample SAMN04209219, study PRJEB22552) | human gut metagenome | biome: gut; material: feces | host: Homo sapiens | place: USA: Oklahoma | reverse complement strand
GTTCAGCAAGTACGAACACAGGCGATCGTTCAGCAAGTACGAACACAGGCGACTTTTCAGCAAGTACGAACACAGGCGATCGTTCAGCAAGTACGAACACAGGCTACTGTTCAGCAAGCATTGTTGAGGGCAAGGACAGTGTTGCTATTGCTTTTGGTGTTGACAGTAAGGCTAAAGGCGCTATTGGGTGTTATATAGCATTGGCTGAGTGGAAACATACGAACAACGGTTTTGTGCTGAAAGATTTTCAATCTGTAAAAGTTGACGATGTAAAAATCAAAGCTGATACATTTTACAAATTGCAAAACGGAGAATTTGTGGAGACAGAAGAATAGTTGAAACAAACGATTTCAGAGAAGCGTATCTTTTCGCTTTGGAACATAAAGACAATGATTAGGACAAGCAGTTCTGAAAACGGAAAGTGCAGTCAACTGCACATTGAAAAAAGCATAAAAAAAGAGCCTGCGAAAAAGCAGGCTCAAGGGTGTTTTGCAACACTCCTATGACAACAAAAATATTGTAACACAAAAAATTTTAAAAGTCAAGAAAAATCGCATAACGGTGCGGTTTTAAGGCTTGATAAAAGTATTAGATTAAGAGTATGTTTTCAAATTTCAGAAGTGAAATTTTGAAAGTTTAAAAAATGAATTTGAAAACAGATTTTTGAAAAATAATCATCAGCTTAGGCGATAGGGAACTGAAATCAGCAAGCAGTGTTTTCCTCGCCGACTGAAAAAAAGATTTTGCACTGTGGGAATTTCTAATTTCCACAGTGTGAAATCTGTCCTGTGGCAACAACAAAAGAAAGGTAGTGAAAAACTTGCCTTGGATAAAAAAGGTGTATCAACTTCCGAACTATGTGCTTGTGGAAAAAACATTTTCAACTCGTTTCGGGAAAGGGTACATATACAGAGATGCTCACGATAAGCCGTCGAGTGAAGCCCAACAGAAAGTAAATGATAGGCAAATAGTCAAACGGATGAGTTTGCTGGCCAATGCGAACTTCAAAGCGGGCGATTATTTCATTACATATACTTTCCGAAAAGAAGAAAGACCTAAAGACCTTGAAGAATGCAAAATCATTTGGAAAAGGTATTTACAGAATTCGAGAAACAAATACAAACGCAGAGGCAAACAGTTTAAATATATTTGGTGTATCGAAAGTGAAAACTGCGCTATACATATTCATTTTCTCTGCAATAATGAGTTTAATATATCGGAATTTCCGAAGTGGAAATACGGCAATCCTCACATCAAATTGCTTGATGACAGAAATTATCACTCTGTCGGCGAGTATATGGCAAAAGAGGGACACAAAAAACGCAACGAGCAAACAGTACACACTAAAAAGACGATGGGGACAAGCCGTAACCTTATTCGCCCTGAGCCGAAAGTAACGGTTCTGCTCAACTCGAATTGGTCAGATACTCCGAGAGTTGAAAAGGGCTATACGCTCGACAAAAGCAGTCTTGAGAACGGATATATTGAAAACCCGTTTACAGGTGCAGTGTTCAAACATCAAATTTACAGAATGATGAGAAAGGATGAGTAGATGCATATTTTAGACAGAACAAGAGCGACTGAAACAAGAATAAATGTCATTATCGAACAGATTTTGAAAATCGGCAGCTTTGAAAAGTATATGAAAACTGATGATTTCAGAGGCTTACCGTTCGAGGAGAAGTCGCTTGTGATGGGCTGTTATTATCTCGAATGTTTCAAAATTAAAAAGACCTTGCCCGAAAGAGTTGTAACGGAAGCGAAAAAAGCACTCATCAACAGTGTTTCGGAGTTTTCGGAAAAAATTGAAAAACAGAGGCACTTCTCCGAAAAACAAATTTCGATGATTATGCCGACCGACGCAATGCGTGTGGAGTTGCATAAAGCGATTAATAATTCAGAGGCAGATGTTACGGAGAAAGCACTTAAACTTCTCGATGCTTATTCCGGTGATACATTTACAAAATCTTACGAAAGGGTAAAAAAGCAAAATGAAAGCAAGTGAACTGAAAAGGTCAAGCGAACAAGCGGAACAGGAGGTGTTGTTTGAATGGCTGGAAATAATGGCAAGAAGTTTTCCCGAACTGAAAACGGCAATACATATACCGAACGAGGGCAAACGCTCGATTTCAAATGCAATGGCACTGAAAAGAGCGGGACTGCGTGCAGGTGCACCCGATGTTTTCATCCCTGTTCCAAATGAACACTATCACGGTTTGTTTATCGAAATGAAATACGGAAAAAACAAGCCGACAAAGGAACAAAAAGAGTATTTAAACGCAGTTTCAAATTTAGGATACAAAATAGCCGTCTGCTACTCTGCCGATAAGGCTATCAAGATAGTTACCGACTATTTAAGTACATACAAAAGAAAGGAACATTACTATGACAACACAAGAAGCAATAAACAAAATTGATGCAGAGGCAGATAAACTCGGAGAGCAGGGGCAAGTCATTGCTCAATATATCATTGAAAATTTTTTAAGTGATGAGAAATCGGTTGAACTCGTCGAAGGTAAAACGCTTGATGATTGTATGAAAGAAATTAAAAACAAGGCTCAAAAGCAGGCGAAAAACGGTGTCGCAATGATTAAAGACGACACAGTCTATGCTTGGGTGCGTGAGTTTTACGGATTTACCGAAACTGTCAAAAGCGAAAAAGTAATAGACTTGTTCGATTTCATTTAAGGGGGCGGTCAAATTGAAGAAAACCCCTACAAAAAAACAGATTTTCAATCAAGTTCCGAAAATCACAAAGAAATTTATTAAAGAAATTAATGAAAAAGTTTTTACAAATCAGTACATGGTTGTTAAAAATGTGAAAGGTACAAAAATCGGAATGTGCACCCATTGCGGTCATAAGACGAAGATTGATGGTTGGCACAAACATAACGGCAAAGGTTACTGCGAGCATTGTTGTAAGCCTGTTGAATTTAAAGACGCTTGGCGAGGACACAAGAATTTAATTGATTTTAGCTATATTTATCGCTACAAAGCATTGAAAGACGGAGCGATTTTGCTGTGTACATATACTGTTCGCAGAAACTATACAGACTACGAAAACATCAAGACTGAGTTTTCACCGCATTATGTGATTTATCTTTCAGTTAACGGTTCAGCCGCATTTAAACGGCGAAATGATTGGTATTATTGCGAAGACTATTTTAAATATACAACAACAGAGAACGATTTTTACCAAATGACCAATTTGCCCCGTTTTCCAAATCTTCCGCAAGGCGTTTTTTATCAGTTTGATTGTACAAATCTTCCGCAAGGCGTTTTTTATCAGTTTGATTGTAGGGATATTAAGTCTTTCGGTCTTTCAGAGGCGAGCAGAGCTGAACAGTTTAAATATTCAAAACTTTCAATCTTTTCCGAACTTTTATTTTCTGCTTTTGAAATATATAAATACATAGTTTTCTATGCAAAGCATCCTGTTCTTGCCGAGAAAATTGTCAAAGAGGGCGGATGCGACCTTGCAGTTGAAGTTGCAAAATGTTCAAACAACGATTGGATAAATGCAAGAGCAAAAAATCTCAAAGACGCTTTCTACTGTTCAAATAAAACAGAACTCAAAAATGTTTTGTTCGTGGCTGAAGACAAAAGATTTCTTCCGTTAAAATTGATGAAAGATTTAAAAATTCCGAAAACAGAGGAAAATCTTATCTATTGCGATAAAAATAGATACACTTTAAATTGTCTTTACAATTCTGAAATATCCGAACCATTCAAGGTGGTTGAATATTGCAGGAAAAATAACGCTCATTTATTGGACTACATTGATTATATCGGTTATGCGAAAAAACTAAACATAGACTTAACCCGCAAATCAAAGCGTTTTCCGAAAGATTTAATGGCTGAGCACGACAGACTTTACGGTCTAATCAGAGAAAAAGAAAAAAAAGACCGTTTGGCGAAAATGGGTGAAAAGACAGAAACATATCAAAAAGAGTTCCTGCCGAAAATGAATAAAAGGTACTGTTTTTCTTGCAGAGGCTTACTTATTCGACCTGCTACAGAACCGAGTGAACTTATTAGCGAGGGAGAAACACAAAATATCTGTGTTGGCGGAGAATACTACATCAGCAAAATGTTGTCGCACGATACGCAGATTCTATTTGTTCGACAAACAGATGCACCTGACAAGCCCTATGTTACGGTTGAAGTTTCACCGACCGACGACGGTATCATACAGGCGAGAGCGTATGCAAACGGCACTCCGCCTGATGAAGTAAAAGAGTTTCTTGAAATATGGCAGAAGTTTATAAAACTCAACTCAAAACAAAAAGCAGAATTTTTAAAAATCAAACAATCAGCATAAAGGAGTCTTAAAATGAACGATTTGACGATGACAAAAAAAGATGAAGCGTTTGAACTTCATTCAAGAATTATGGCAAACGGCAAGATTGCCGCAACGGCGCTTGTTGAAGTCAGCAAAGATTTAAAAAGTATGAGAGACGACAAACTCTATCTTGAAATAGGCTACCAATCTTTCGATGAATATGTTGAAAAAGCAGTTGGGCTTAAACGCAGACAGGCTTATTCATACATATCCGCTTACGAAAAACTCGGCGAAAAGTTCTTAAGTGAAAATTCATCTTACGGAATTACGAAACTCGAACTGATTTCGCAGATTGACGCTTACGAGCGTGAGGCTTTTTTAGAAGAGAACAATGTTGAAGGTCTTTCAACTCGTGAATTAAAAGAAATTGTCGAAAAAAAGAAAAAAGAAATTGAGCAACTGACATTTGAACTTGAAACCCTTAAAAACGATACCGAAAAGGCGAAAAGCCTTGAAGAGCAGTTGAGGGAATTGCAGTCAGAAAATGAAAAACTTCGTTTCAGTCTTGAAAATCAGGAAGAAAAGATAGTTACGCAGGTTATCAGCGATGAAAACGCTGTTGCTGCAGCTGTTAAGGAAGCAGAGGCAAAAAAGAATGAAGAAATAGCCGAACTCAAGAAAAAATATCAGGAAGCAAAAAAACAGGCAATTCAAAAAGCAACGGCGGAGGCTGATGAATTGCTCAAGTCCGCAGAGGCTGAGGTTGACAGACTCAAAAAACAAGCAGAAGAAAAAGACGAAGAGCTTAACTCTGCACTAAAAAAGGCAAAAGAAGCAGGAGCAGACGAAAATGTCGTAATGCTCAAGTTTAAATTTTCAAATATGCAGGCGACTGCAAATGATTTACTCGATTTGCTTGAAAAGGTACGGCAGTCAGACAGTGCAACGGCTGAAAAACTTGCAAACGGAATAGCACAAACACTCACACGCTACGCAGAAAGGATGAAAAATTTTGACTAAAGACGAATGGACAAAGATACTTGAAAATTTAAAAGATATTGCAGTAGGACTTAACGAAAATCAAATGAAGAGTTTTCGCTACGCTTACAAGGCTCTTGAAAAACAGATACCGAAACCGCCGACAATACCCGAAGACAAGCAGGAGCTTTGCTCCTGCCCACGTTGTGAATACGGACATATTATCGGCAACAAATATTGCCCGAACTGCGGACAGAGAATAGATTGGAGCGGGGACGAATGAGAAAAGTTAAAAGTGTTATTGATTTCACAGACGGACAAATCGTACAAAGAATTAATCAAGAAACAGCGAAAATTATCGACAACATTATAAATCCTGAAACGGACGAGAAAACGAGAAAATTAATAGTAGAAGTTCAATTCACTCCGTTCTCTGACAGAGAGCGGGTCGGTATTAAAACCTGTGTCAAGTCAAAATTAAGCCCTATCAATTCTGTAATTACACAAATGACAATTTGTCAATCAGGAGATTGTGTCTTAGCTTACGAGGCAAACGGATTGCGTGACGGACAGATTGATATTAACGGAGAAGTTCACGAAACAAAGTTTATTGAACTTGAAAACGAGGAGACGGAAGAATGAGAAAAGAATGGATTTTCCCAATAGTTCTAATAGTTATAGATGTGCTTGCAGCCATTGTTTATGGCTTCGAAGGTGACGAAAGAAAAGTAATTTATTGGATAGCAGCGGCGGTTTTAAACGCTGCCGTAACATTTTAAAGGAGAAAACAAAATGAACATTGGACAAGCAATGGCAATTTGCCACGAAATAAACAGTGATAAATATTCTGACGAAGATAAAGCATTCGCTGTGTATCAAGTAATGAATATGACTACTCATATGAGCATTTCAAAAGAAAAAATGATTGAGATTATTAAATGGCTATGGAATTTAAGTTTTGAGGTGGAAGAATGATTAAATTAGATGTTGAACCGTATTGTCAAGACTGTAATGAATTTGAAGTGGAGTGCAAAAACTGTGCAAATGAATATTGGGAGCCAAGCAAATTTTTAATAAGGTGTAAATATGCTTCAAAATGTGAACATATTTGTGATTATTTGGGCAAGAAATATGGCGTGCTTTAAACAGCGAGGTGGAAGAATGAACTTGTTAATAGCGGTGCTGATTGGCGGAATGTTGTTTTTTACGGCGATTTTAATAGCGTATAGTTTTTTAAAATGAAAGGTGGTAATAAATGAAAAATGAAATATTAAAAAAATAAAAGAATATTTGTTTGAGGTGGAAGAAAGAATGATTGAAGATGAAAAAAGAACGAAGTTCAACTGCTATTTCTATGACTTTGACAACAAGAATTGCAGAATATTGAGAAAGTTGTATTGCGAAAACGAAAGCAACTGCAAGTTTTTTAAAACTTGTGAACAGTATAAAAAGGACAAAGAAAAATATGACTACTAACGAAGAGAAAATCAAAAAACTGAAATCGTACCAAAACTCTTGGAAAGAAATTCAGAGGCTAACGGATGAGATTGAAAGACTCAATTCACAGGCACAGAAAATTACTCAAACTCTTTCAAGCGCACCGTCGGGACAGGGTAAGTCCGACCGAACGGTCATAGTTGACAAGATTGTTGAACGCAAAGAAGAATTGCAACTTGCCATCGAAAGAGCGAAAAGAGAATGTGCCGAAATTGAAACGGCAATCAAAAAAATGAAAACGCCTTTATACAGCAGGGTTTTGAAATGGAAGTACATAAACGGTGCTACATTTGAAGAAATCGCCGTAAGAGAAAATTACAATTATCGCTATATCGTTTCAAAAATTCACCCCGAAGCACTGAAAGAGATTAAGTTTTGAAAAAACAGGTCATACAATATGACTAAAAGTCATTGAATGTGACATAAAAAGTATGATAGTATTACAATAGCAAAAATGAAAATTAAATAAGCCTTTCGCACAAAAGAAGCAGAGTGTTTTACCCTGTTTTTTTTGTTGCCTTTTTTTCGGAGGCAATTAAAAAATGAAAAAACAGGGCTTTAATTTTCTTTAATAAAATATATAAATCACGCTTGATTTTTCGGGATTGTGAAAACTTTAATAACTTTTAATTTTATCGGAGGTGGTAAAAGTGCTTAAAGGTAAACAAAAAGAGTGCCTTGCATTAATGCTTACAGGCGAAATGACACAAAAAGATATAGCGAAAAAACTCGGAGTGACAGAGCAGACAATCACGAATTGGAAGAAGAAAAAAGAGTTTGAAGAAGAATTCAATACGGCTTTGCATAAGAAAATAAACTTGACGGCTGCAAAGGCGTTTAAAACAGAGGTAGCGTTACTTGATATGGCTGACTCTGACAGCGTAAGACTTAATGCTGCTAAAGACATTCTCGACCGTGCAGGTTTCAAGCCGAAAGACGAAATTGAACTCACAAAGCCTGTTGACGAAACCATAAAAGAAATGAGCGAGTACTTTGAACGCAGAGCAAGAGAAGATACTTAATCTGCTTTACGATGAGCCCTATAAAATAGGTCATTTCACAGGTTTTAAGGATTTGACCGTTTTACATAACGAATGGCTTAAATCGTTTCTGTACGGCGAAAATGACCAAACGCTCCTTGCACACAGAGGCAGTTACAAAACAACCGACTTGTCGCTTTTTCTTGCAATTCATTGTATTGAAAATCCGAATGAGAATGTAATGTTTTTCAGGAAGACAGACACCGATGTTACGGAAGTAATCAAACAGACGGCTAAAATCTTAAATTCGGGCTGTGTACAGAAAATATGCAAAATTCTGTACGGTACGGATTTGAAATTCACAAAATGCACAGACACTGAGATAAACACAAATCTTTCAACATCAAATAAGGGTGTAAGTCAACTGCTCGGACTCGGTATCGGTACTTCTATCACAGGTAAACACGCAGATATAGTTGTTACGGACGATATTGTAAATATTAAGGACAGAATAAGCAGGGCAGAGCGTGAACGGACTAAGATGCAGTATATGGAGTTGCAGAACATCAAAAATCGTTCGGGCAGAATGATTAACACAGGGACACCGTGGCATAAAGAAGACGCTATTTCGCTTATGCCGAATGTCAAACGCTACGACTGTTACAGTACAGGCTTGATGAGTAAAGACGATATTAAGACACTTCGAGAGTCAATGACGGACAGCCTTTTTGCAGCAAACTATGAGTTAAAGCATATAGCAGACACGGACGCAATGTTCAAAAATCCGCAGTTCACGGAAGATGAAACATTGCTGTACGGTGGTATCGCTCATATAGATGCTTCATATTCGGGAGCAGACGGTACGGCGTTTACTATTATGAAGAAAATGAAAGACGGTTTCGTCGCTCTCGGTAAGCGTTGGGACAGGCATATAGACGATTGTATAAGTGAAATTTCAGCTTATATGGAGCGTTTTAGGGCAGGCTCAATTTATTGTGAAGATAACGCAGACAAAGGCTATTTGAGAAAAGAACTCAACTCTTGCGGTATGTATGCAAGAGGCTATCACGAGTCTATGAATAAGTTTATCAAGATTTCAACCTATCTGAAAAAAGAATGGTCGAAAATCAAGTGGCTTGACGAAACAGACCCTGAATATATAAACGAGATACTTGACTATTCAGAGTTCGCACAGCACGACGACTCGCCCGACTCTGCTGCGTGTGCAGTCAGAATTTTAACGACACAAACAAAACTAAATCGAATACAAGGAGTTTTTTAAAATATGGAAGATATGCTTTTTCGTATGAGTTCAGAGGCAGATGTTACTGCTGAAATTGTAGAAAAGTTTTTAAAAAAGAATTTAGCACTTACAAATTCAAGGTACGATAAACTCGGCAATGCATACAAGAATGACTATGAGATATTTCACTTGCCGCCCAAACCGCCACACAAACCCGACAATCGTATAGCGGTAAATTTTGCAAAGTATATAACAGACACAATGAACGGCTTTTTTATGGGCATTCCCGTCAAAATCACGGCAGAGGATGAGCGCATACAGAAAGCCGTTGACTTTTTTAACGCTTTCAACGATGTTGACGACCACAACGCAGAGTTGTCGAAAATCTGTTCAATCTACGGCAGAGCGTATGAAATGTATTTTGTAGATGAAGACGGAAATATCGGAATGCAGGCGACTGCACCTGATGAGTCGTTTATAATCTATGACAACTCGATTTTAAATCGCACAAAAGCGTATGTACGGTACTATAAAGACACAGACGACAACTTAATCAAGGGCTCTGTTTCGGACAATTTTGTTGTTCGCTATTTCAATTTTGACGGAAGTCGGGTTAGGTTTGTCGATGAAGAAAAAATACACGGTTTTGACGGCGTGCCTGCCGTTGAATATATCGAAAATAAAGAGCGTATGGGCATATACGAAAGCGCTATGTCGCAGATTAACGCATTTAACAAAGCGATTTCTGAAAAGGCAAACGATGTTGACTATTTTGCCGACGCATATATGAAGATATTAGGACCACGCCTTGACGAAAGCGAGAAACAGTTTATCAGGGACAACCGAATAATCAATTTCGAGGGCTATGAAAATATTACGGTAGATTTTATGGCGAAGCCGAACGCTGACACAACACAGGAAAACCTTATCAATCGCCTTGAACGCCTTATTTTCATCACTTCAATGGTAGCAAATGTGTCTGACGAACAGTTCGGTACGGCTTCGGGAATAGCGCTTAAATACAGAATGTTGTCTATGAATAACCTTGCACAGATGAAAGAGAGAAAGTTCACGGCAGGATTTAACAAGCGATATAAACTTGTTTTTTCAAATCCTATATTGCAAATGGCAAAAGACGATTGGCTTAAACTTTCGTATCAATTCACAAGGAACTACCCTGTCAACCTTGCCGATGAGGCGGACACTGCGGGAAAACTTTCGGGTATCACTTCAAAACGCACTCAACTTTCTGTCATTTCAGCGGTTAAGAGTGTGGATGATGAACTTGAACAGATACAAAACGAACAAGATTTAAGCGCAGTAAACATTGAATTTCCGACCGAAAGGACGGCAGAAGAATGACCTATTGGCAACGCCGACAAAAAGAACAACTGAAAGCACTTGAAAAGTCCGAAAAAGCCTTAATGCAGAGGCTGACGGCATATTACAGAGATGAGTATGCAAAACTCGACAAAGAGATTGCCTCGTTCTATTCAAAGTACGGTGTGAAAAAGATAATCGAATACAGAATGTTGCTTGAAGACCTTTCTCCGCAGGATAGAAGTCTTTTAATTAAAAATGTTGAAGAGTTTAAAGCAAAATATCCAAATCTCAAACACATAGTTCCCGTTCGTGAGAATATCTATAAACTCAACAGACTTGAGGGACTGCAACTGTCAATCATAATGCAACAGGCAGAAATAGGTGCAGTCAACGAACAGGCAGTACGCAGACACCTTGAGAATTTGGCACTTAAAAATGCAAACTCCGTTGCTGAATTTTTAGGGTTTGGCAAGAACTTCTACTTTGAAAATTCGGATATAATCAAGAACTTTGTCGGCGTCAAATGGTGCGACGGCAAAGACTTTTCGCAGAGAATATGGGAAAACACCGACAAACTCGCAAGGTATCTGACAACAGACTTGGCACAGGGCTTTGCAAGAGGCGAGTCCTACGAAAAACTAACAACGCAAATAGGAAAACGGTTTATAGATGTTGCAAAAAGAGATATTTACCGCCTTGTCTATACAGAGGGTACATACATAATGGCAGAGAGCAGTGCGAAGCCGTTTGAGGAAGATTTTGAGAATTATAGACTGTCAACAGTCGGCGACGGCAAAGTCTGTCCTATATGCACAAGTGTTGCCGAAAATGTTTTCAGGTTTGCCGACAGAGAACCGGGTGTGAATTTCCCGCCAATGCACCCTATGTGCCGTTGTACTTTTGAAATAGTCGTTGACGATTGGAATAAGTGGCTTGACGATTATGAAAAAAAACACTTGAATAATAAAGAAAATAAAGGCGAATACTTGAAATCAAGGCTAAAAGATGATAAAATGTATTCAGTTTCATTTAGAGCACAAAAGATTGAACATTCGCTTATTGAAAACATTGCAAATGTAAAAATCAATGGTTTAAATGAGGAAGAATGTAGAGAAATAACACAAATGCGTAAAAGATTGTTAAATCGAATGGTAAATGAACCACCTGGCATTGAGGGTGGTTTATCAATACCATTAAATGATAAACAAAATGCTGTATTTAGCATGGGAACTTTAGGAAATGTTGATGTTAAAGATTTAAACAGTCTATATTATGCTATACATAATCATCCGCACAGCGATTGTTTAAGTCCACCGGATTTAATAAATTTTTTAAAACGTTCACATATGTACGGTATTGAAGCTATAGGAAATGATTGTGTTTCAGGTTATTCAATTACAAAAACACCACAAGCAAATATAGAAGGTTACAGAGCATATATAATCAATCAAGTAAAGAATTTCAATAAATCAAATCCCAATCTTGATGTTTTAAAAAATGAGAGAGATTATAAGAAGGCTGTTAATCTTAGTGAAAGTATCTTGGAAAGGGCAAGGGCTTATGGATTTAAAATCACAAAGTTTTAAAGAATTTAATTTTCGTGTGGATACATTTGACGATAGTGTTTCACCGAATGATTGGTCTTTATATTTAGATGTTTTTGACATATGGTATTCTGACAAAACTGAAAACGAAAAACAAAAGGCAATTGAAGAATTGGAACAAGAATACAAGCGTAAAATTATTATAAAATAAAGCACTGTACTTGAAGTATGGTGCTTTTTTGTTGCCTGCAGAAAGGAGTACGCTATGGCAAATAACGATATGGAAGTGATTGAGTACAAGATATTGAAGTATCTGTACGAGTGCTTGAAATCGGGACACAGGGCTGTTTTGGAAGAGATTGCGTGGCGGTGCAAACTGTTTGAAATCACAAGGGAATATTGGCTTGTGATAATGCAGGACCTTA
>OFMI01001813.1_pt1 | contig 12282 bp, 9 predicted proteins | sample 1541741 | NCBI WGS metagenome assembly OFMI01 (sample SAMN04209219, study PRJEB22552) | human gut metagenome | biome: gut; material: feces | host: Homo sapiens | place: USA: Oklahoma | reverse complement strand
AATCACTTTTTTTCTATTCTATTTTTGTTTCACATCAATTGTAACATTACATTTTTTATAAATTGTATAGGATTTTTTTATTTTTTTCCTATACAATTTATAAATTATTTATATAGTTTTTATATTAACCTTTTATTTATTTTCTCCATTAGAATTTCCTTCTGGTAGCATTGCTTCTGGTAATTGAAGTACTACTTTTATTTTGAATGCATATTTTACTGCTCTAACAATTTTGCTATTTTTAATTTTATTCCACAAAGAAGATTTTGCTTTCTTAGGCTTTTGTTCAGTAGTATTTGCTGTATTTGCAACATTTGCTACATTAACATTTTGAACTAGTTCTTCTTTAGCTATTACATTTACTTTATTTCCTGACATCACATTATCTGTTATAACAGTGTCTTCAACTATTTCTTCAACTTTTGCATTTGTTTTTTGCTCATCTATATTTTGTGTAACTACTTTTGGTGGCTCTGCAACTGGTGTAGGAATTAGTTTTAATGCATCTGCTATTTCTATTCCTATATAGCTAAGTGCTTTTGATCTATCTTCAACTCTTTCCATATCTATTTCTATATGTAAATTCGATTCTAAGTTTGCAATTCTTGCATTTATTAGTTTTATAGCATCTTGATAGTTTTCTGATGTTTCTCCATGTGCTCTACCAACTACTTGCAAAGCTTCTAATACATCTTCTGCAAAGTCTTTTTGGATATTCTGCACTGTCTTTTTCCATTCTTCATCTTTTGCTTCAACTATTGCTAAAGTTTGTTTTAAAATAGCAGCTAATTTTATATTATTTTCTCTTTGTTTTATTAACTCTTCAATTTGCTTTGTATTTTCTTCAAATTGATTAGTTGCATATTCTACTAATTCGTACGCAGCATCATAAACACTTTTTGGAAAGTTTTTCTTTTTTGGGTACTCTACTAAATAGGTTTTTATTGATTCTACTAAATCCTTAAAATATGAGTTGTCATCTAATTCTATTATTTGCTTTTTGCTATTTGGATTAATTAATCTTTGAACCTTTTCTATATTTGATAAAATTTTTTCTTCCGTGATTACCATTCTCACGTTTACTATCCCACGTCTAGGCATTGTAAAACGTACCTCCTTTGTTTTATGTTACGTAAATTGGTATTTTATTTTCTACTAGTTATATTTTAGTACATCCGATTATTAAAAGTCAAGGACTTTTAACAATATTTTAAAATTAAATTATTCCTTGTATTTTGGCAAAAATAGTCAGTCCTATTGCTACTTCTAAAAATACAATTATTGGAATCCATTTTTTTATAATTTTTTCATCTCTTTTAAATCCAAACATTTGAGATGTTACAAGGACACCAACAAATCCACCTATGATTGATAAAATTAAGTATATCATATTCATATTGTTTGATTTTATTTTTATAAATTTTTTCATATCACAGTACATTAGTATCATTGTAACTATATTTATTATTATTAAATACCCTATTATAATATTAAACCACATATATTTTTCCTCACATTTTTATTTTATTAGAAAGCTTTTAGTCTTCCTAATATATTTTAAAATAAACTCATTTGATTACTTTCGCTCATTCCTTTTAAGCAACCTGCATTTTGAAGTAATTCAATTCCACTCTTTCCCAGTTTTGCTCTTAATTTCAGGTCATTTATTGACATAAATTCTCCATCTTTTCTTGCTTCTTCTATCCCTTGTGCTGCAACTGTTCCAAAGCCTGGTATACTATTTAATGGTGGTCTTATTCCTTCATCTTCCATTTTAAACCTAGTTGCATCTGATTTATACAGGTCTATTGGAAGAAATCCTATTCCTCTTTCATACATTTCATTTACAATTTCTAATGTTTCATATTCTGCGCCTTCTTTTTGCGTTGCTGCTTGTCCTAAGAGTTCTATTCTTTTCATTTCATTTTTTACTTTTTCTTTTCCATTACACATTATTTCACTGTCAAACGCATCTGCTCTTATAGAAAAATATGCACAGTAATATGCTTTTGGAATATGAACTTTATACCAAGCGATTCTAAATGCATTTGTTACATATGCTGCTGCATGGGCTTTAGGAAATAGATATTTTATTTTATTACATGAGTCTATATACCATTTAGGTACATTATTTTCTTCCATTATTGCTTTAAATTTTGCCCATTTCTCTGGTTCCTTTGCAACTTTTCCTTTACGCACAAGCTCCATTATCTTAAATGAAGTGTTTGGCTCTATTCCTTGTTTTATCAAATATAGCATTATATCGTCACGTGTACAAATAACTTCACTTAATGTAGCTGTTCCATTATTAATAAGTTCTTGTGCATTCCCTAGCCAAACATCAGTACCATGTGAAAGTCCTGATATTCTAAGTAGTTCTTCAAATGTGGTAGGCTTTGTATCTTTAAGCATTCCTCTTACAAATTTTGTACCTGATTCAGGAATTCCAAATGTTCCTACTTCTGAATGAATTTGCTCTGGTGTTACACCTAATGCTTCTGTTGAAGAATATATCGACATTGTTGCTTTATCGTCAAGTGGAACCTTTGTTGGGTCAAGTCCTGTTAAATCATATAACATACGTATAACAGTAGGATCATCATGTCCTAGTATATCTAGTTTTAATAGGTTTTGGTCTATTGAGTGGTAATCAAAGTGGGTTGTTATTATGTCTGATTCAGGGTCATCTGCTGGATGCTGCACAGGTGTAAATTCATATATTTCTCTTCCTTTTGGAACAACAATAATTCCTCCTGGATGCTGACCTGTTGTTCTCTTTATTCCTGTACATCCTTTTGCCTCTCTTGCAACTTCTGCATTACTTACAGGAACACCCCTTTCTTCATAATACTTTTTTACATATCCAAATGCAGTTTTGTCTGCAACTGTGCCAACTGTTCCTGCTTTAAATGTAGTGCCTTTTCCAAATATAACTTCTGTATATTTATGAGCTTTTGCCTGATATTCTCCCGAAAAGTTTAAGTCAATATCTGGTTCTTTATCACCATTAAATCCAAGGAAAGTTTCAAATGGTATGTCCATTCCGTCTTTTGCTAAGGGATGCCCACAATTAGGACAGTTTTTATCTGGTAAGTCAAATCCATTTTTTACACCATAGTCTGTAAAATCCGAATACTTGCAATTTGGGCATCTGTAATGTGGTGGCAGTGAGTTTACTTCTGTTATTCCTGTCATATTAGCAGCAAATGAAGACCCTACTGAACCTCTTGAACCTACTATATATCCATCTTCATTTGACTTCCAAACTAATTTTTGAGCAATTATGTACATAACTGAGAAACCATTTTTTATAATTGAGTCTAGTTCTTTGTCTAATCTTTCTTGAACTATTTGTGGTAATTTTTCTCCATATAGTTCATGTGCTCTTCCATATCCTATTTCTTTAATTGTTTCTTCACATCCTGGTATATGAGGCGGACATTTTTCTGGTGAAATAGGACTTATCCTTTCACACATATCTGAGATTTTATTTGTATTTGTTACAACAACTTCATATGCCTTTTCTTTTCCTAAGTATTCAAATTCTTTAAGCATCTCTTCTGTTGTCCTTAAATATAATGGTGCTTGCATATCTGCATCATCATAACCTTGTCCTGCTTGCAGAATTCTTCTGTATATTTCATCTTGTGGATCCATAAAATGAACATCACAAGTTGCACAAACAGGTTTGTTTAGTTTTTCTCCTAAATCCACAATTTTTCTTACGATGTTTCGTAAATCTTCGTCACTTTGAACTGTTCCGTTTCTTACTAAGTATTCATCATTTCCAATTGGTTGAATTTCTAAATAATCATAATCTTTTGCTATTTGTTCTATCTCTTCATCCGATTTTCCATTTAATATTGCCTGATATAGTTCTCCTTGGTCACACGCCGACCCCATTATTAGTCCTTCTGAATACTTTTTAAACAAAGACTTTAGTATTAGTGGTCTTTTATAAAAATAGTGTATATTTGAAAGCGAAACTAACCTATATAAATTTCTTAGTCCAACATAATCTTTAGCTAAGATTATTGTATGGTAACTCTTTAACTTTTTATAATTAGCTTTTCCACCTTCTTCTTTGTCCATTTCTTCTAATGTTTTTATACCTTTATCTCTTAACATTTGAAGCATTACATTAAATACTTTTACAGTTGTATCTACATCATCTAACGCTCTATGTGCAACTTCTACTTTAATTCCCAAGTTTTCTGCAATAATTCCCAATTTATATTTCTTAAATTCTGGAAATAAATCTTTCGCTAGTCTTAATGTATCTAAATATGTATTATCAAATTTTAGGCCAAGTTTTTCACAATTATATTTTATAAAACTTGTGTCAAAATCTGCATTATGTGCAACTAAAACTGAATCTCCAAAAAACTCTAAAACTTTCGGCATTAGTTCTTCTATTGTTGGAGCATCTTTTACCATATCATCAGTTATGTTTGTTATCTCTTGAACTCTCATAGGAATTGGCTTTTCTGGATTTACGAATGTTTCGAATGTATCTATAACTTCACCATTTCTTACCTTCATAATTCCTATTTCTGTTATCTTTTCTGTTCTAAAAGATATACCTGTTGTTTCTAAGTCAAATACACAATATGTTGTATCGTCTAAAGTTTGGCCTCTTCCTTTACTAACTATTGGGTCTTTGTCTGGTACTAAATATCCTTCTACACCATAAATTATTTTTATATCTTTGTTATCATAACCCAACATTTTATGTGCATCTGGGAAAGATTGTACAACACCATGGTCTGTTATCGCAATTGATTTCATTCCCCATTTCATTGCTCTTTTTATTAAATCTTTTACTGGTGTTACCGCATCCATTTGACTCATTTGAGTATGCATATGAAGTTCTACTCTTTTAACTTCAGCATTATCTTGTCTTGATACTTTTTTAAGTGGTTCTCCTTCAATAACAGTATTTCCTATTATGGTTATTTCTTTAGCAAAATTATCAAATGCTGCTCTTCCTCCAACTCTAACACCTTGTCCAACCTTTAATTTACTTGCTACTTGCTTTTTCTTCTCTGGAAGTACAAAAATTTTACAAGTTATTGTACTAGTTCCATCATATACATCAAATGAAAATAAAAACTTTCCTGTTTTTTTAAGTTCAGTTGGGTCTGGAACATTTACAATTTCTCCAATTATTTGTACATCTGATGTATCTATTGATATATCAATTATTTTCATTGGTTCTTCCCTTATATTCATGTTTCTACCATAAATAATAGGACTATTCTCTTCTAAAACTTCTTCTTTTGGTAGCTCTTTATTTTTTATTTCCTCTACTTTTTTATTATTAGTTTCATTTTTAGGTTTATTACTATATTCTTTCTTCTCTTTTACTTCTGCTGTCTTATTCTCTGCTACTCCTACTTCTTGACTTTTTGCCGCTTCTTTTGCAAAGTTTTGAATTATGCTTTGATTTTTCTCTTTAAGAGTCTTTTCATATTCAGCAGTATTGTCTTCTATAAAGTTTACTTTATATCCTTTTCCATAAATGTCTTTTATATATTCTGAAATTTTAGAATTAACTCCCTGCTTTTCTAGCATATCCTTGCCTTTTACTTTTATATGAATATTTATACTATTATCAAAATCGACTTGACTATTTTTCAAAAACGCTCTTGCAAGTGGATTTTTATTTCCAAAGTATGTAATTATATTAGTCCAATCTTCTTGTATTGGAGGCTTAGCTTCTACATCTGAATTTATTTTTATTTCGACTCCTGCTACATTAAATCTCTTTACTGCATATTTTTCAAAATTAGAAATTTCAGAAATATTAACATAGTCATTTGTTTTTAAAAACATTTCCAATCTATTAGTTTTTCTATATAGGTTTACATTTAGAATTTCTGCATCTGCAAAAGAAAAACTATTCGAGCTATAATCACTAAATACATTTTTTATTCTTTTTAATTCTGTCTTTGCTTGTTCCATACTTTACCTCTTTATTTTTAACTTGCTTTATAATCTAAGAATGTCATTCCATGCGATAATTACAGATAATACTATTAATAGAAAAAATCCTAATGATTGTAGCTTCATTTCTGTTTCTTCTTTTAAAGGCTTTTTCCTTATAGCTTCTATAATTATTAGAAGTGCTTTTCCTCCATCAAGAGGTACAAACGGTAATAAATTTGTAACTCCCAATGATATTGAAATTATTGCTAATAAATATACAAATTGAAGAACTCCACTTGTTTGTGATACCATCTGTGATATGCCAACTGGACCCACCATTTCATTTAAAGACACTTTTCCTGTAAATAATTGTACAATGCTATCAAACATTGCATAAATCAGACCCCAAACGCTATTTATTCCATAAGCAATAGCTGAAAATACATCTTGCTCAATTGCAGAATAATATTTTACTGCTATTATAACAATATATGCAATAAGTCCAAAAATGATATTTACTAATGCTCCTGCTACAATTATTGCAAATCTTTTTTTCTTACTGGCTTTACTAAAAGAGCCTTCTGCGTCAGAACGCTCTTCTTCACCTTCCATATTTACAAAACCACCAAATGGTATTAGCCTTAGTTCATATCTAGTTTCTTTACCTTGCTTAGACCAAATCTTAGGTCCAAATCCAATAGCAAATTCATTTACTCTAACCTTACACAACTTAGCTACAAGGAAATGTCCTCCTTCATGTATAATGATTAGAAAACCTAGTAAAAATATAATCTTTATTGCAGTTAATATAAAACCCAATTTTTATTTTCCTTTCAAGTTAATAATGCTAAACTTTATATCTTATAATAAGTTTAGTAGCATAAATGCAAATGGCAATACAAATATTATACTGTCTATTCTATCTAGCATTCCCCCATGTCCTGGAAGTAAATCACTAAAATCTTTTATTTCACAATATCTTTTAATACTAGATGCTGCTAAATCTCCTATTTGACCTACTACACTTAAAACTGCTACAATAACACCTATTAATAAATAGTTTATTTGTGTTCCCCATAAATTATTACACAATACTGCATAAATTATACCTAATACTGTTGCTCCTATAATTCCAGCAATTGAACCTTCTACTGTTTTTTTAGGACTAATTTTAGTAAGTTTATGTTTTCCAAAATGTCTTCCTATTGTGTATGCAAATACATCACTTCCCCATGATGCTATTAGTACAAACCATATTAAAATCCTTCCAGTTAACCCTGTTCCTAAATTCATGTTGCTTATAAATGATAAATATATAAGCATTAGAGGAATATAACATATTCCTAGCATTGTTATTGATATATCTTTTACAGTTTTCTTACCGTTTGATAAGATAAACTCTACAAATAAGATTAATATACAAGTAGGTATAAGTAATACTATAATTTGTATTAATATTTCACCTTTTACCATATGAGTAAATGCAATTAATATGCATAGTATATATCCTAAAAATTCTGATGGGTTTGCCTTATTTGTAGATTTAAAACAATGAAAATATTCATACATACTAATTAAAGCTATTATAGCTGTAAAAATGTCCATAACAGTTGTATTTGCAAATATTAAAAGTGCTGTTATAAATGGTAAACCTATTACGCTTGTTAATATTCTTGTTATTTTTTCTTTTTCCATGAGTTTTATTCCTTCCACTTTGTGGTACTCCACAATATTATTTATTTTCCAACTCTTCTTTGTCTTTTTGAATATTCTTCTATGGCAGAATCAATATCTTCACTAGTAAATTCTGGCCAATACTTATTTAAAAATAGATACTCTGCATATACTCCCTGCCATGGTAAGAAATTGCTTGTTCTTATTTCACCACTTGTTCTTATTATTAAATCAGGATCACTTATTCCATGTGTATATAGATTTTCCTCAATTAAATCTTCTGAAATATCTTCCGATTTTAATTCTCCATTTTCAATTTTCTCAGCAATCTTTTTTACAGCAGAAACAATCTCTGCTCTTCCTCCATAATTAAATGCAATGTTAAGTTTTAGTCCTGTATTATTTTTAGTTTTTTCCTCCATTTTAATCATTTTATCTACTAATTCTGGAGGCATATTTTTTTCTCTGTCACCAATAATTCTTACTTTTATATTATCTAAATCTGTTTTTTTCAAAAATTTATCTAAATACATTTGAAGTAGTAATATTATTGCACTTACTTCTTCTTTTGTTCTCTTCCAATTTTCTGTTGAAAATGCATATACTGTAAGTGCTTCTATTCCTATCTTGTTACAATATTTCGCAATTTCTTCCAATGTTTCTGCACCTTTTTTATGTCCCAATTTACTATCTATTCCTTGTGCTCTTGCCCATCTTCTATTTCCATCCATTATTATTGCAATATGTTTTGGTCCTACTTTTTCGTTCATATATTTTCCTCTCTATACTGACATAATCTCTTTTTCTTTTTTATCACAAATTTCTTCTATTTTTGCAACATATTTATCTGTTTCTTTTTGAATTCTATCTTCTTCTGCTTTTTCCTCATCTTCTGAAATTTCTTTATTTTTTAGCTTGCTTTTTGCAATGTCCATTTCATCTCTTCTTACATTTCTTACTGCAACTTTAGATTCTTCTGCCATTTTCTTTATGTCTTTTACTATTTCTTTTCTTCTTTCTTCTGTAAGTTCTGGAAATGCTAAGCGTATTACTTGCCCATCATTTACTGGATGGATTCCTATATCTGCCTTTTCTATCGCTTTTTCTATTGCAGAAACTAATGTTCTATCCCATGGCTGAATTACAATAAGTCTTGCTTCTGGTACAGATACACTTGCCACCTGATTTATAGGTGTTGGTATTCCATAATATTCTACCATTACTCTGTTTAAAATAGCTGGATTTGCTCTTCCTGCTCTTATTTCTGAATAATTTAGTTCTAAATTGCCAATTACTTTTTCCATTTTCTCTGTTATCATTTTATTATCTTCCCTTCATTTTTATTATATTTATTTGCTTTTAATTCTTTTACTTTGCTTTTGTTATTCTACATATGTTCCTATGTTTTCCCCTTTTACTGCTCTTATAATATTTTTAGGATCATTCATTGCAAAAACAACTAATGGAATTTTATTATCTTTGCATAACGAAATTGCAGTTGAATCCATTACTTTTAAGTCTTTTTCTAATATTTCTTGATATGTTATAAAATCATATTTTTTAGCTTCGTTATCTAGTTTTGGATCTGCTGTATAAACACCATCAATTGTCTTTGCTACTAAAATTGCATCAACATCCATCTCTGCTGCTCTTAATGCTGCTGCTGTATCTGTTGAAAAATATGGATGACCTGTGCCACAAGAAAATATAACTACTCTATCTTTTTCTAAATGTCTTTCTGCTCTTCTTTGAATAAATGGTTCTGCAATTTGTCTCATTTCTATTGCGGTTTGAACTCTAGCAGGAATCCCTCTTTTTTCAATTGCATCTTGAAGAGCCAATCCGTTCATTACGGTTGCAAGCATTCCCATATAGTCTGCTGTTGTTTTAACCATTTCTTTTCCGTATTTACCTCTCCAGAAATTTCCTCCTCCAACTACAATAGAAATTTTAACGCCTAAATCATGTATTTCTTTTATTGCATCACAAATTCCTGACATCACTTCAGGATTTATTCCTGTTTTGTCTTCTCCTGCAAGTGCTTCTCCACTAAGCTTTAGTAATACTTTTTTATACTTTAACTCTGCCACTTTTTTGTCTCCTTACTTTATTATTATTTTATGTAAATTTTTATATTTTTTCTTAATGCATTGTATCACATAAGCCAACCTTTTTCAAATAAAAATTTAATAAAATATTAATTTTTTTGAATTTTTATTATTGAGATTTATATATTGTTAAGAACAAAAGCGGGCTTTTTAATTTTTTTATTATTTTAAATTTTTACCGCCCGCGTCTTTGTTCGTGTGCCAATTTTACAAATGTAAAATTGTGTGCAATGCTGTTATTTAATAGGAAAAACTTGATTTTCACTATTAAATAACAAAAGAGTTTAACTAAAAAGTCAAACTCTTATAATTTTATTCATCTTTACTCGCTTTTGCATATTCTTTTAATTTTTCATATACCATTGCATTTATTGTTCCTGGAATATCTTTCTTTCCTGCTGGAACACCTGTTAGAATTTCAATTCCTTCATCAATTGTAGATACAGCATAAATATGGAACTTCCCATTTTTTACAGCTTTTACAACTTCATCATCCAAATTTAAATTTTGAATATTTTGTTTAGGAATTAAAACTCCTTGATTTCCTGTAAGCCCTTTTAACTTGCAGATTTCAAAAAAGCCTTCGATTTTTTCATTTACTCCACCAATCGCTTGAATTTCTCCCTTTTGGTTTACAGACCCGGTTACTGCAATTCCTTGACTTATTGGAATACCTGATAAATTTGAAAGTAAGGCATAAAGTTCTGTACTAGATGCACTATCTCCATCCACACCATTATATAACTGTTCGAAACATATGCTTGCGGTAAGTGAAAGCGGCATATCTTTTGCAAATTTTTCTCCTAAGTATCCTGTTAATATTAATATACCTTTTGAATGAGAAGAGCCTGAAAGTTCAACCTCTCTTTCTACATCTATTATTCCTTTTTTTCCTGTATAAGTATTAGCAGTAATCCTTACAGGTTTTCCAAAAGAATAGTCACCAATGCTCATTACTGTAAGTCCGTTTATCTGTCCTACTTTTTCGCCCTCAGTATCTATCAAAAGAGTTCCGTCTTTTATCATCTGTGTATATCTTTCATCATATTTTTTCTGTCTATTTTTTCTCTCTTCTAATGCTTTATCAATATATTCGGTTGTAACAACTTTTGCCTTTGCAAGTTTTGCCCAAGTTGCTGCCTCTGCTATAACTTGTGATAGTTCTCCAAATCTCGTTGATATTTTAGTTTTATTTTCTGAAAGTCTAGTTGAATATTCAACAAGTCTTGCTACTGCAAACTTATCTAAATGTGGTAAATCATCATCTTCAATATCCATGTACAAATTTAGCTAAATCCTTTACATTTTCTTCATTTAGTATAGCATCATCTTCAAATTCTACCTTTATTTTAAATAGTTTTCTAAAATCTTGATCCACGGATAATAGTGTTTGATAAACATTTTCGTTGCCTATAATTATAACTTTTAAGTCTAGTGGTATTGCCTCTGGTTTTAAAGAAACCATTACCATTGAACTTTTTTGATCTATTGAATTGTCTATTCCTAGTTCTTTATTTCTCAAAACTTTTTTCAAGTTATCATAAGCAGCTGGATTTGTTAGCAAGTCATTTGCTTGAAAAATAATATAACCACCATTTGCTTTATGAAGTAATCCTGGTCTTATCATTGTATAATCTGTTTTTAAAATTCCATATTGATTTTCATATTCTAGTCTACCAAATATATTTGCAAAACTATAATTAGTATCCATTATAACAGGAGCACCTTCTAAATGGCTATTATCTATAAATAAGTTTACTCTATAATTGTCCCATGGGTTTTCCTCTATAACTTTTATTGGTGCATCTGGAGTTTTCTTCTCTTCTGTAACAAATTTTGATATATTTTTTAATATATCTTTTTTTACTCCATCTAAGAACTTATTTATTTTTTTGTTTCTTTTAAACTTAGATTTCACATATGAAATATGACCTTCTACTGATAAAGAAGCTATACTAGATTGCCATTCTGAAACCTTTTTTTCTGATTCTTGTTCTATTTCTTTTATTTGTCCTATAACTTGTATTATTTGCGCTTGAACGATAGTAGATTTATCTTCATATTCCTTTTTAATATTTTCATCTAATTTATCAAATTCCTCTTCTTTTACAACTTTCCCATCTACTACTGGCATCATATATATTCCACTTTCAGATGCCTTTACCTGAAAACCATATTTTGAAGATTGCGCATTTAAATTTTCTAATAATTTTGCTCTTTTATCTTGGTATTTCTGTATAATAATATTCTTTTCTTTTTCAAAGTCATTATTTGTAAAAGTACTCTTTATTTCAACTCTAATATCTTTTACAAATCTTTCCATTGCTTCTTTAAATTCTGAACCTTGACCTGCTGGAAAATTAATTGCAACTGGTTCATTTGGGTTTTCAAAATTATATACATAACACCAATCAGGAGGAACTTTCTTGTTTTTACTAATTTGCGTTAAATAGTTTTTTGTATACATCGTTTTTCCTACACCAGATGGTCCTTCTAGATAAAGATTATATCCATTAACATCTACATTTAGGCCAAATTTTAGTGAATTTATTCCTCTTTCTTGTCCTATACC
>OFMI01001795.1_pt1 | contig 12376 bp, 13 predicted proteins | sample 1541741 | NCBI WGS metagenome assembly OFMI01 (sample SAMN04209219, study PRJEB22552) | human gut metagenome | biome: gut; material: feces | host: Homo sapiens | place: USA: Oklahoma | reverse complement strand
AAAGATGATCGTATCACGCCAGTTGGTAGAATTATCCGGGCTTGCCGCATTGACGAACTGACACAGCTCATCAATATTTTGAAAGGTGACCTCAGCATTGTTGGCCCGCGTCCCGAACGTCCGGAGATTGCAGCACAGTATTGCGAAGAAATGCCGGAGTTTAATCTGCGATTACAAGCAAAGGCCGGTCTTACCGGTTACGCACAGGTCTACGGAAAGTATAACACGACGCCATACGATAAGCTCGTGATGGATCTCATGTACATAGCCCATCCGAGTATTATCGTTGACTTTAAGATCATGTTCGCGACTGTCAAAATTTTGTTCCTACCGGAATCAACGGAAGGCGTTGCAGAAGGTCAAGCGACTACTATGGCGGAAAATGAAGTCACTGTCGCGGCTGAAAAGAAAGCCAAAAATGACGATGACGTAGCAGTTTGATTCAAACTCGTCCGGTTGCCATTAAAAGCTTGGATGAGAGTTGAAAAAGTAAATTTGAAATTGAATAGCAGCTATCTTATATAGTTTCATAGTTAAGGAATCCTGTTTATGCCGGAGAGCGCTAAAAATTGAAAAGTAAGTTAAAACATTGAGCTATGGATAGAGATAGGAAAGAATAACGGTTCAGACTCTTGAAGATGAGTCTGGGCTGTTGTTGTGGGGAAAGGAATTCCGTTTTATGAGTGCTTTTGAATACAAAGAATACTCGGTTCTCATGTCGGTATATCACAAAGAAAGACCGGAATATTTAAAGCAGGCAATCGAAAGCATTCAGGTGCAATCCCTTTCTACGAATGACTTTGTGCTTGTGTGTGATGGTCCGCTAAATGATGAACTTGATGCTGTGATACAGACGAAGCAACTGGAAATGGGCGAAAATCTGAATGTTGTTCGACTTGCGAAAAACGGGGGACTTGGCAATGCGCTGAATGAAGGAATCAAGCATTGCAAAAATGAGTTGGTTGCCCGGATGGACAGCGATGACATCGCGTACCCGGATCGCTGTGAAAAACAGATTGCTGTGTTTAACACACATTCGGAAGTGAGCATTTGCTCCGGCATCGTGGAGGAGTTTACAACTGATCCGAACACGGTTGATACGAAGCGTGTGCCGCCGGAGACAAATGCAGAAATCGTAGAGTTTGCAAAGAAGCGGAATCCGTTCAATCATCCCTGTGTGATGTATAAGAAGTCCGCAGTCGAAGCAGTTGGCTCCTATCAAGATTTCTACTTACTGGAGGACTATTACCTCTGGCTACGGATGCTGTTGGCTGGATATCAAGGCTATAACATTCAAGAGCCGCTGCTCCATATGAGAGCTGGCTCGGATATGTATTTAAGAAGAGCCGGTTGGAAATACGCCAAGACGCAGGCAAGACTGTTCAAGTTTATGAAACAGCAAGGCTTTATTGGAGAAGGACAGTACATTAAGAGTTGCGTAATCCGCAGCGGATCGTCATTAGCTCCAAATTGGCTGCGGAAGTTTATGTTTGAGAAAGTGTTGAGGGATTGATGATGAAGGTTGCCTTTTTAATGCAGTGCCACAAAAATCCAAAGCAGATTAATCTTCTGTTGAAAGCTTTAAAGCATCCACAGGTTGACGTTTTTATTCATGTGGATTCGAAGAACGAAAATATTAGAGAAGACATTGAGAAGAACGATGGTGTTTATCTTCTTCCAAAGAAAGACTGCGTAGATGTTCAGTGGGCACAGTTTAGCCAAGTAAAAGCAACATTGAATTTGCTAAATGCTGCCATTTCTAGGGGGGGGTACAGCCATTACTTCTTAATTAGCGGTCAAGACTTTCCTATTAAATCAATTGGAGAAATTGTGAAGTTTCTTAGTGAGCGTAAAGATGAGAATTTCATTGACTGCGCATTGATAAAACGATTTGAAAAAAGGAATGATATTTATTTCCCTAGAATGGTTATCGGAAGGAGAATATGGCAGAAGATTTTGAAAGGTATTCTGGTATATAGTACAGGTGGATGGAATCAAACGTTTTCAATAATCAAAAGATTAAAACCGGCTAATGTTCAGTATTATTTTGGGTCGCAATGGTGGTGCTTAAATGATGCAATGGTGAAATGGATATATAACTTTCTGGAGAATTATCCGGAATATATAAAATTATTTAAACATTCACTGTGTCCGGATGAATGCTTTTTTCAGACCCTGGTTATGAATTCGCCGTTTGCAAATACAACTAAACCGTACTTGCATTATATCAAGTGGGAAAAAGGAAAGAGCAGCCCCAAGACATTAACGACTATAGATTACGAAGAACTAAAAAAGACGGAGAAACTTATCGCAAGAAGGTTTGACATAAATGTTGACGCAGAAATCATCGAAAGACTAAGGAAGAGGTAGTGTATGGAAAAAGCAGAGAAGCTTGGAAATTTACATGATGCACGGTCTGCTTCTCAATATTTTCAAAAGCAGTGTTGCGATCCAATTTAGCAGTATTGGAGGGTATTTACTGACTGCCGGAAACTTCGCCCTGACAGTAGGGCTGTGTGCAGTAGTTATCCGTCTGCTCGATCAAAATGCCGTACTCAAGAAAGTATTAAATATTCGATAAAAGTTCAAAGGAGAAACGATATGCATCCGAGAGTGCTGATCGTAGGAACGGTTCCATATAACACAAAATCAACGTCACGCGCTTTTGATGCGTACTTTCACTATTGGGAGAAAGAGAATATTGCACAGATATTCTCCAATACAAAGAAGCCGTGCAAGGGGCATTGCGAGACGCTTTTCCAAATTACGGATCACCGTGTGTTGCAGCGGTGGATGGGGAAGAAAGTCGATACCGGCGTAATTTATCATTATGATGATCTTGACACCGAGTGGAAAGACAATGATTTGGAACTCGGTGATGCAAAAGCAGCAGCTGCCTACAAGTTCGGTGGAAAGCATACGCCCCTTACGCATTTGCTCAGGGGAATCCTCTGGCGTAAGAGATTTTGGTGCACGGAGAAGCTAAACAATTGGCTGGATGACTTCAAACCAGAATGCGTGTTTCTGGCTTTTTCGGATGACTATTTTATCCCGCAGATTGCAATGTATGTCGCCAAGAGATATAACGTGCCAATTGTCTCCTGCATTGGCGATGACTATTATTTCAATGTGGAAAAGACGCTGAATCCGATCTATCACCTTTATAAATCGACCTACAAGAAATTGATTGACAAGGTTCTGACTTGGCCGGGTAGTGCGATTTACATTAGCGACAAGATTCGGGATAAGTATAATTCGGAATTTGGACTGGACGGCGAAACGGTTTATTTGACTTCTACGGTTCAGCGTAAACCGTTCAGCGTAATTAACAAAGATTGTCCTGTTATTACTTACTTCGGAAATATCGGCATGGGACGCAATAACTCCCTGAACGATATTGGCTACGCTCTTGGAAAAATCAATCCAGAATATATGCTGGAGGTTTATTCCAACGAAAAGGACGAGCAGGTCTATTCTGTATTCAAGGACAATCAAAATGTCAAATATATGGGCTCTGTGCCGTACACGCAAGTTCAAAAGCGCATGGCAGAAAGCGATATAACTGTTATTGTAGAGGGATTTGAGGAAAAGGACATCAACCTTTCACGGTATTCACTCTCTACGAAGGCAGCGGACGCATTGGCGAGTGGCGCATCCATTCTAACATATGGCTCGCTAGAAAGCGGCATCATTGAGTATATGCAGTCAACAAATGCGGCAATGGTTTGTACGGATAAAGCCAAATTGGTAGATTCGATTGCACAGCTGATTTCTAATCAGGAAATTCAAAAGAAATACTACGAACAGGCGATTATGATGACAAGAGAGCATCATAATCTGCAGGCTAGCTGCAAGACCTCAGAAAATGTGGTTGCAAAGGCAATCCAACATATGAAATAAGTGGCAGAGGATACATGGTGATGGAGAACAACTTTTCAATTATTATTTCGACGTGCGACAAGTTTTCGGATTTGTGGGATGCACATATTTTGCTTTTGAATCAGAATTGGGCAGACCGAAATGTGGAGACGTTTTTAGTAACCGATAAACCCACTGATCGTACTTTTGAAAATGTAACAGTGGTGGCAGCAGGCGAAGGCACGGAAATAACGGAACGTCTGAGAGCAGTGATGCCGCTGATTAAGACAGAGTATGTTCTCTTTACCTTGGATGACTATTTCCTGACGGAAAAGATTTCTACTCAAGCGCTTAACGAAGATGTTCAGGTCATGGAAAAGCATCAGATTGATTATCTGCGTCTGTTTGTTATGACCATGAAGAGTCTGAGAAACAGAAAAGCTGAGGAATTGGAACCGGGTATTTTTCTGCTGGACAATCATGCAGGCGATTACATTGTCAGTCTGTATGCGGGCATCTGGCGTAAGGATTTCATGGAAAAGACACTGACAAAAACGCTGAATGCCTGGCAGTATGAGGTTGCGTTGACGAATATGGCACGGCAGTTGAATGCTCGCTGTGCTGATAGCCGTCGTGGTGAATTTCCTATTCTTGACGTGATCCGAAAGGGAAAGGTGCTGACGAAAGCTCGTAAGTATTTCGATGAGAATCCTATTTATAAAGGTGACCGAGAGGATATGCGACCCAAAGACGAATGGATGCTTGAATTCCGGACATGGCTTCGTGAGTGGCTTCCGAAGCCGCTGTTCAATCTCTCAAAGGCAATCATGAAGCGCAGAGGGTATACATTTTTTAGCGATAATCAGTGAGGAGTACGAGTGATGCGTATTGTGCAGATTAACGGTGGGGCAAAAGGAAGCACCGGAAAAATCATGATGGGGATTGCCGAGGTAGCAAGAGCGCAGGGTCACGAGGTAATGTGTGCGTCGCCTATTACCACAACGAACCGTAATGCAGGTGAGGACTGCGGCTATTATCGAATCGGAACATTTAATAGTCGTCGGTTAAATGTTGCGCTTGCCAGAATCACAGGATTCAATGGGTGCTTCGCATGGTTTGAGACATATAAACTTTTGAAGAAGATTGATGAATTTAAGCCCGATATTATTCATCTGCACAATTTACATGATTCGTATATCAATCTCCCTATGCTTTTTTCGTACATAAAGAAGCATAAAATTCCGGTTGTATGGACTCTGCATGATTGCTGGGCGTTCACCGGGCAATGTCCACATTTTACAATGGCAAAATGTGATAAATGGAGAACAGGTTGTTTTAATTGCCCTCAGTATAAAGAATATCCAGAAGCATTGTATGATAATACAATGAGAATGTGGAAGTTAAAGAAAAAATGGTTTACAGGGGTAAAAAATTTGACTGTTGTTACTCCGTCTAAATGGCTGGCGAATCTTGTGAATGAATCTTATTTAAATGAATATCCAGTAAAAGTTATTAACAATGGCATCGATTTGCATGTATTTAAGCCAACAGAAAACGAATATAGGAATAAGTGGGGCGTTAAAGAGGGACAGAAAGTTATTTTGGGAGTTTCATTTGGCTGGGGAGTAAAAAAAGGTCTGGATTGCTTTATAAGCTTAGCATCTGAACTCGATGAAAATTTGTTCAAAATTGTTTTAGTTGGAACGGATGATGAAATCGACAAGAACCTGCCGCAAAATATCATTTCAATCCATAGAACGCAGAACCAGAAAGAACTTGCTGAGATTTATAGTGCAGCAGACGTGTTTGTGATGCCGACAAGAGAAGAAAATTATCCAACAGTCAATATGGAAGCTATTGCATGTGGAACACCTGTCGTGACGTTTGATACGGGAGGAAGTCCGGAAATGTTGGATGATAAAACAGGAATTGTTGTAGAAGCAAATGATATCGAGGCGACAAAGAAAGCATTAAAGGACATTTGCGAGAAAAAAAGGTGCAACGATGAGGAATATATCGTTGCGTATTCAAAAAATTTTGATATGAAAAAAAGGTTTGCAGAATACATCGAATTGTACGCAAATGTTTTAGAGGAATAAAGAATGCTTTTAGAAAAGAACTTTACAAGCAGGATGATGTATATACTTCTTTTCCTGTTTTCACTAAACATATTTAATCAAAGCAGCTTGATTCTTGCAGCGGTATTTATACTTGTAGTGATTTATGATAGAGAAAAGCTGCATATTCCTGCAAATGATAATGTGTTTTTTGTACTTGTAATTTTTGCGGTGGCTTTTTTTCTGTTTTCCGGGCAAAATGGTTTAAGTGCAGGAATATCCGCAATTGGATGCCCCATGGCTTATTATATTGGGCTTCGAGTGCAGAATGAACAAATGGAAATATCTCAAGCAGAAAAGCAGTTGAAATCCGTGACAACGCTATTGGTTACTGGCATGACATGTCATGCTGTTGTGAATTTCCTATACGAGTTGATTCGTTTCGGTGGAATCAATTCTGAAGCGACGCATTATGATTTTTTTAGTTTGGGGGCAAAAACATCAGCAACAGGCGCTGCAACATATTTGACACTTTTTGCAGGTGTGATTTTTTATCTGATTATGAAAAGCAATTCAGTTAAAAAATGGATTACTGGCATTCTGTTAATAGTGATTGCTTTCGCATATGACATGATTTTAGGTGGAAGAACCTTTTTTGCATTGGTAGGTGTCAGCTTTGCTTTGAGCATGATTGTGTATATCTGGGGACAAAAGGATGACATAAAAAAGATGAAGGCGATAGGAAAACTAATTCTAATTGCTCTTGTTCTTGGTGCTGTAGCAATAGTAGTATACATTAGGTATCAAGATACAATAACAAGAATGTTTGAGTCGACATATCTGTTTCACAGAATATCGTATGCGAATATAGCGCAGTCACAGGATTTATTTTCCTTTTTCAAATCCAGCGATAGGGGAAACGTTCGGGATCAATATATTGCCTTAATGTTTGATTATCCATGGGGCGGAAGGAAGGTGCTAAGTAAAGTTGGATTTTACGCACATGAACTTTGGCTGGATGTCTTTGACTCGGCTGGGATAATTCCGTTTGTTCTTATATGGATTGTGACCATACAGATTACTTTTTCTAATCTTAAGTATATCCTAAATAAAAAAGTACCAATTGAAAATCGAGTGTTGATTACTGGAATAACGGCTTCTGTAACAGTTCAATTCTTTTTTGAGCCTGTTCTTACTGGGTGTCGGGCACTGTTGTTTTCTTATCTATTGATTTGTGGAATCATCCGAAGTCAATTGTCACAATACTGAGGGGGAACATATGAAGATAACTTACGTTTCTAATTTTATGAATCATCATCAGCTCCCTTTCTCACAGGGGATTTTAAGTCAAGATGGTGTGGAGTATACATTTGTTGCATTAGAAGCGATTCCGCAAGAGAGACTTGACATGGGGTATGAGGATATGAATCACAAATACCCGTTTGTGATTTGTGCCTACGATTCTGAGGAGAAAATGCATCAGGCCGAAAAACTAATTGATGATGCAGATGTAGCGATATACGGCTCATGCCCGGATAGTCTGATTGTGCGCCGCATGAGCAAAGGAAAACTGTGCTTTAAGTTTAGCGAGCGCTACTTTAAGGAAGGAACGGGGTTGTTGCAGATCCCGCACAATTTTGCGAGTGCGTGGAAGCATTTGAAACCGTTTGAAAAGGGACCGTTGTATTTCTGCTGTAGCAGTGCCTATACTGCTGCGGATTTGAATCGCTACACAAATTTTAAAGGAAGAACCTTTAAGTGGGGGTATTTCCCGGAGACCAAGAAATATGATGTCGCTGAATTGATGAAGCGAAAGCTATCGGCTACGTCAGCAAGATGGAAGCATCCTCAGGCTTCAATCCTATGGGCCGGCAGGCTTATAGGATGGAAGCATCCGGATGTTTCCATCGAGTTGGCAGCATCTCTTAAGAAAAAAGGCTACTCCTTTAAAATAAGTATTATCGGCAATGGCGAGATGGAAGCACAGCTTCGTGAAATGATTCGGAGCAAAGGCGTAGAAGATTGCGTAGAAATGCTTGGCGCAATGTCTCCGGATGAAGTACGTGCTCATATGGAAAGTGCTGATGTGTTTCTTTTTACCAGTGATTTTAATGAGGGGTGGGGAGCTGTCTTAAATGAATCGATGAACAGCGGATGTGCGGTTGTTGCAAGCCATGCAATTGGCTCAGTGCCTTTCTTGATCAAGGATGGAGTAAATGGTCTGATTTACGAAAACGGAAATCAAAAGCACCTTGAAAAACAGGTCTGTAGATTGTTAGACGATGACGCCTATAGAAGAAAGACGGGCGAGAATGCGTATGCCACGATTTCAGATACGTGGAACGCACAGGTGGCATCCGGTCGATTTGTTGAATTGGCGAGGGAAATCATCAAAGGCAACTCGGTGCAGAATTTGTTTAAAGATGGTCCCTGCAGTAGCGCAGAAATATTGGAGGATGGATGGTATCATGCAAATGAATCTTAAAAGAATGCTGCATTTAAATGGTATCAAGAGAACGCTAAACCTGTTTTTGATTAACCATGTATTTGTCGGAACGAAACCGCTTGCTTGCAATATGAAACGAAAATTGCTCCGTGGAATCGGGTGTCCAGTCGGAGATGGAACGACAATTGTCGGCCCTATTGAATGCAAAGGCATCATCGCAATTGGAAAAAATTGCTGGATTGGTAAAAACTGTAGGATCAATGGAAATGGTACCGTCGAAATTGGCGACAACTGCGATCTTGGACCAGAGGTTACGTTTCAAACGGGCGGACACGCAATTGGAAATAGAACCCGAAGAGCCGGTCAGGGCGAGATTTATCACCAGGTGATTGGAAACGGAGCATGGATTGGAGGCAGAAGTACGATCTGCAACAATTCAACTGTAGGCAGTGGCTGTGTTGTAGCTGCTTGTGCGTGTGTGGTACATGATGTACCGGATAATACTTTGGTTGGTGGTGTTCCAGCAAGAGTCATTAGGAGTCTAGAGGCATGAAAATACGAGATTTACTGAGCAGTAAGGTGACAAGAAATGCAAGCTGGATTATTGCTGGGCGGGTATATCATATGCTACTTGCGTTCTTTGTTGGATTGCTTACAGCACGATACTTGGGTCCAAGCAATTTTGGACTGATTAATTACGCCGCAACATACACATCCTTCTTTGCATCATTCTGTACGCTTGGAATCAATTCGGTTATCGTAAAGAATTTTGTGGATTATCCCGATGAGGAAGGCGAAACCGTTGGATCGGCGATTGTCCTTAGAACGGTTTCCAGCGTCTTATCAGTACTTATGATGGTGTGTATCACGCTGATCGCTGATAAGGGAGAAACTACGACGCACATTGTGGTGTTCCTCTGCGGTATAGGTGTGATCTTCCAAGTGATGGACACCCTGGACTATTGGTTTCAATCAAAGCTTGAATCGAAATACTCTGCTTTTGCGACGGTAATATCCTATACGGCTGTTTCCGCTTATAAAGTGTGGCTGTTGGCAACAGGAAAAAGCGTAGAATGGTTTGCCATTTCGGCTTCTATCGACTACATGGTGGTGGCTGTTGTCCTTCTTGTCATGTATAAAAAGCACAACGGCCCTCAGTTTAAGTGCTCAGTACGCAAGGCAAAAGAATTATTCTTTAGTAGCTATCACTTCATTTTAGCTGGCTTGATGGTCTCGATTTACGGCAGTACGGATAAGTTCATGCTGAAACAAATGTTGAATGAGTCGGAAGTGGGATTTTATTCAACGGCAGTTTCACTGTGCAATACATGGGTGTTTTTGCTGACGGCGATAATTGATTCTCTGTACCCAGTTATTTTGCAGTCTTTCGATAATAAGAAGCTGTTTGAACGCAAGAATAAGCAGCTTTATGCAATTGTGTTCTATGTGTCTGTGGGCGTTTCACTTCTCTTTTCGCTCTTAGCATCTCCAATTATGAGTATTTTGTATGGGGACGCATATGCCCCGGCTATAGCTCCGTTGAGAATCATTACATGGTATACCGCATTTTCTTATCTTGGAGTAGCCAGAAATGCATGGATCGTTTCTTACAGTAAGCAGAACTATCTCAAATATTTATATGTTGGAGCAGCAATAACAAATGTATTGCTGAATGCGCTCATGATTCCCTTGTGGGGAGCATCTGGTGCTGCGTTGGCATCGTTGCTAACACAAATAAGCACAATTCTTTTGTTTCCGGCCCTCATAAAAGACTTGCAGCCAAATGTCAAACTGATGATTGATGCAATTCTTTTAAAGAATGTTTTTTGATAAAAGATTAGGAGGAAAATAAAAATGTCTGCATTTGATAACGCAACCCTTATGATCACTGGTGGTACTGGTTCTTTCGGTTCTACTGTTTTGAAGCACTTCCTGGATTCCGACCTGAAGGAGATCCGTATCTTCTCCCGTGACGAAAAGAAGCAGGACGATATGCGTCATGAGCTTCAGGCCAAGCACCCTGACACTGCCAAGAAGGTCAAGTTCTACATTGGTGATGTCCGCAACCCGCAGTCCATCCGTGACGCAATGCCCGGTGTTGACTACATCTTCCACGCTGCTGCCCTGAAGCAGGTTCCGTCCTGCGAGTTCTTCCCCATGCAGGCCGTTCAGACCAACATCATCGGTACTGACAACGTTCTGCACGCTGCCATCGACGCAGGCGTTAAGCGTGTCGTCTGCCTGTCCACTGACAAGGCGGCTTATCCCATCAACGCAATGGGCATCTCCAAGGCGATGATGGAGCACGTCATCTACGCTAACGCCCGTGTGGCTGCCGAGCGTGGTGGCACTACCATCTGCTGCACCCGTTACGGCAACGTCATGTGCAGCCGTGGCTCTGTCATTCCTCTGTTCATTGACCAGATCAAGGCTGGCAATCCTATCACCATCACCGACCCCAACATGACCCGCTTCCTGATGAACCTGGACGAGGCTGTGGATCTGGTTTTGTTCGCTTTCCAACATGCAAATCCCGGTGATTTGTTCATCCAGAAGTCTGATGCTTCTACCATCGGCGATTTGGCAAAGGCCGTCCAGCAGCTGTTCGGTGATACCGGTACGAACATCATTGGCACCCGTCACGGCGAGAAGCTGTTCGAGACCCTGATGACTCGTGAGGAGCGTCTGCGCAGCCAGGACATGGGTCATTACTTCCGTGTTGCTGCGGATAATCGCGACCTGAACTATGATAAGTTCGTGGTCAAGGGTGAAGTACATACCATGGCAGATGAATCTTACACCAGCCACAACACCGAGCGTCTGGATGTGGAAGGCACCGTCAAGAAGATTCTCACCACCGAGTATGTTCAGAATGCACTGAAGGGCACCCCGAATGTCTAAAGAAAAGTTGCTGCTGGTTGGAGCCGGTGGCTTTGGCCGCATGGTGGCTGAACAAGCGATGATGGAATATGACTGTGCCTTTGTAGACGATGGGCAACCTGTGGGCACTGACATCTGTGGCATTCCGGTGGTTGGCAGCCTTGCTGATTTGCCGGAGCTGCGGAAGGAGTACGGCTTGCTGGTGGTGGGTATCGGCAACAATCGGTTCCGGGCACAGGTGTATGAGAAGGCGAAAGCCCTTGGCTTTGCTTTTCCCAATATCGTTGCGCCCAGCGCCTACATCAGTCCATACGCAAAGCTGGGCTATGGCTGCGTGCTGCTGCAAAACGCTTGCATCCAGAATGGTGCGTCCGTTGGCAACGGTGTTCTGCTGAATGCCGGAACGGAAGTCCACTGTGATGCAGCGGTAGGGGACTACGCCCTGATTTACACCAACAGCGTCATTCGCACTGGTACGACTGTGGGCAACTTTACCCGCATTGGCAGCAACTGCACCATCTGCAATAAAGCAACCGTGCCGGATGGCGCAGACATTCCGGACTGTACCGCAGTACATTAAAGAGGCGATAGGATGAACATTCTAGTCACAGGTGCCAAGGGCATGGTGGGAACTGCCTTGTGCAATAACCTGAAAAATATCCGGGACGGCAAGAACAAGACTCGCCCGGCATTGGATATTAAAGAAATCTATGAGTATGATCTGGATTCCACCCCGGCGGAGCTGGACGAGTGCTTTGAGCTTGCCTACCATTACAAGCATGTGGATGAGGTTTTCAAGCGCCTCGGCCTCGAAAAGTAACGATTCGTTCGATAAACATCAACAGAATCACCCAAGAAAGGACACTGTTCTTGGGTGATTCTTCTATTTTTTTGAAAAAGAATACGGCGGCCTTGTAACATTTCTCTTTTTAATCTATAATAATACAAACATTGTCCACGGTTTGAGAACGATTTTTTGGCTTTGCCTTGGAGGCGTCATGTACAAATTGCTGCTGGTTTCCGATAAAGAGGAAATCCGTTCGCTGTATCGCCACTATGCCGAGTGGAACACCCTCGGCTTTGAGCAGCCCGCTATCGCGGAAAACGCGCAGCAGGGCATCGATCTGCTTGGCCA
>OFMI01001789.1_pt1 | contig 12403 bp, 13 predicted proteins | sample 1541741 | NCBI WGS metagenome assembly OFMI01 (sample SAMN04209219, study PRJEB22552) | human gut metagenome | biome: gut; material: feces | host: Homo sapiens | place: USA: Oklahoma | reverse complement strand
GAAAACTTTTGGGCACGAAAAAAGCGACTGATATATCAGTCGCTTTTTCATTTCTTTTCCCAGAAAAATTTAAAGTCCCATCACATAACAACTCATCGAATTCTTGAATCTGAAATAATTGCATAAATATAGGATGGTCCAACTACATCATTGTGAAGATCTGACGGCTTTTGAGGATTTAAAACAATGGCTTTTTCAAAAGCACTTTTTGATATCGCTACTTTACTGCGTGTGTGAATCAGCTTTTCACCAACAACTTGATAGGTAAATTCCAAACCAGATACGGTATAAAAAACTTCTCCCGCATGCCTCTTTATATTTTCCCAAATTGATTTCATTTTTCTAGCCCCCTCTTAATCATATTCATAATGACGCCTTCATCTTTTCCAATCTTTTATTAAAAATTCCCTATGTCATCTGTCCAAAGGTCATTTTTCAAGGGCAAAAAACGGGCAGTTTTTCATCCAAAAAGCTGTGCCACAAGATTTCTTTCCAGTATAATTAGCTTTTTTTAGGTAATTTTAGATCAAACTTTCCTCCCAAAACTCCAGCGCTAACCCCAGCAACCATAATCAATGCAATACTGATTCCTCCAACCAATTTCCAGTTGAATTCTCTCTTTTCAGAATCTTTCTTGTTTACTTTATCTTCAATTTCTTTTTCCTGTCCCCGAATCTCTGTATCCTTTTCATTCGCCATTTTAGCAAGTTCTACTTCTCGATTTAAAATCTCTATCATAATTTCTGGTGGAAGATTTGGATTGTCAAGGATCTTACTACAATCACCTTGAACTTGTTTAACAAAATCATAGAATTGCTTTCTACTTTCAGCAGCACTATCCATTTCCTTATTGGCAATACCATAGTACTCTTTAATACTTTCGTCATCACTACTGATAATAGTATCTAGCATTCCTTTATATTCAGTTAATGCTGATTTCATCAAGCCAACAAACTCTGGGAACTGCGCAAGAACTTCTTTAGCTACTTCAGGACGAAGTTCTCCAATTTTTGATGCAAAACTAATTACATCATCTTTTGATAAATTCTTAAAATCCGTTCTTTTCATCATGGCAAGAACATCTCTTTCTCTTTGTGTATATTCCATGCCATTACCTCCTAGCAGCGGTTTTTATTCCCTTATTCATGTCTAAATCAAAACCAATCTGCCAAAATCCCATGTCAAGTAATTTCATCTGTGGATATGGCATATCTTCTATTTTCATTTTTGATCTAGCACTTTCCAATCGTTCAGTATTCTTCTCGTAAAAATCTACAAGCAACATAATGGACTTTAGGTTATAATTGCCCGTTGCTACCTTTTGATTTTTAATTCCGGCTATAAAATATCTATCATATGCTGGAACACATCCTAATGTTCCCATCAATATCTTTGTTATAAGTGTATAGGATAACTGATTTTTAAGTTCTTGCTCTTTTACTTCATGTCTAATCTTATCATAGTATTTATCCAAAAATGCATTTATTTCTTGGAGTAGCTTTTGATTATTTTCTTTTCTAAAATCAACACATTTAATTCCTGCCAATGCATCATACTTTTCACTTAGCAATTCTTTTACAACGGGAATATGTATTCTATAGTCCTTCTGCAATAAAAATGATGAACCGCGATACATTCCCCAACTCGCTAAATAGAAAGCAAGCTGTAAGCTCAAATAATCATAGTCAATATCTTCATTGCCACGAGCCATCATAAAATGTGAATAGCAATGTTCCCATGAACGATATCGAGCATTTTCATCAGATTTCAACTCATCATAAAAATCTGTTGATGACTTAATAATCAAATCCACTGTGTCCATGCCAAGCACCTCCTATTCGTTACTTGTTTTTATCTGTTCTCCATCCGGAAAAATAAACGATTACTCAAAAATCACTTCCATAACATCTGTTATCTGTTTTACTTCCTCAAAAGTCACAGTATTTCGTTTCAGTTTCTTGCAAAAATTCTGCGGTGTCTAATCTATCTGTCTAGCATGTTCCAAAACACTTATATTCTTTTTATTACATAATTCTTTCATTATATCGGATATCTTCATCATAATCCTGTATATCTAAAATAAGCCTTAATTTACTATAAACCAAATGGTTTGCATTTTCAACTTTTCGTGCTTAAGCTCTGTATAAACAATCTATGAATGAAAAAACACCCTGCATTTCTGCAAGGTGCTAACCATAGAGAATCTTTTATTATCTTCTGACATCCACCGCTTATATCTGATTGAAACACCACAGATTATTCTGCTTCAATTCTTAAAACAGTGGATGTCATCTGTCAAAACGCAATTTTCAGAGGGCAAAAAACGGGCATTTTTTAGCCGAAAAAACCCTGTTTTTTTGCCTTCAAACCACAACTGGTCAGTATTTTGCTTCGCAAAAACGGCTTCGCCGCCGGATTTCTTTCCGGTACGCATTGTGGTTTCACCCTCATTTTACGCCTGTCCACCACAACGTGTCATCAATACCACAGATTCCACATGTAAAGAAGCATCTATCAACATGAATGCATGGCGGAAATTCCCCTTGGTGTAGATGTATATCATAATTAAAACACACATTATGTTAAAAGCAATCTCTCTATTACCAAAGGAGAAATTGTTACCTCCACAATTGCCGCAATAAGTAAAAGCGGAAAGATAATATAAACAAAGCTGATTACCGCATATCGTAGCTGCGTTTTCAAATTAACAGATGTTAATCCCTGGATATTCAAAATCTTTTTCCTGAATAGAGTACACAATGCTACAGTAATATTCTTACTGATAATACTTGAAAGCAGAATGGACAATATAATGGCTGGAATTTCAAAAATCCCATGCGGAATAACAGAGAGAATAATTGTCCCAACAGAGATTGTAGTTGCAATTGTCTTTGTCGTTACTACGATACTTTTTACAGTCATCATCAAAACAAATATACTCCCCAAAAAACCAGGAATGACTCCTGCCAAAATAGTCATCATTGCCGCTTTCAGATTCCCTAAAAAAATGAACAAAAATAAGTTTGGATAATTATTGGGGGATATTGTTAAATTCTCAATAGAACGAGGATCAGGTGAACCATTCAAGATAAAGAAAACAACCATTTCGACAAGAAGCAATAGCCAAAAAATCATTAAATTTTTATTGTATATGAAATATTGCCATATTTCCATGTATCCTTCGGCAATCTTTCTTTGAATGGTCGTTAATATTTTCATCATAACATCGTTCTCCATTTCAACTTATTCAATCGTTGAAGAGCGCAGCATCATTACAGTAGGCAAAAGTAAACCGAACTTTGTCTCATATTCATCCTTAATCACAGAAATTTACTTGTTCTCCGAACAGTTTATCCTGCTCAGAAGCCATTCTAAAATGCTGCGCCTTCATGAACTTTCCAAGAAATCCCCAGTTAGAATGTGCTTATTCATTCCTAACAATGATACAATCTCCCACCATAGTAGATTTTGGAAGGCTATAGAAAATCATCTTTCTTCGTAGGAATGTTTATAAATGGAATTTTGCAGTTCTTTGGCTTTCCGCTCCTTGAGTGCTCTAGAAATCAGAATTCCGCTGCCAACAACTAACGCTCCCCCTCCAATCACAGCCGTTGCAGTGACAGCACCCTTGATAAACCCCTGTGCATTGCCAGAAGTAAATCCACACTGCATGCCGGAAGCAAATCCAATCTCCATGCCAGAGGTAAACATGTCACGTATTCCTTGCCCCATTGATCCACCTCCCAGTTCACAGAGAGCATGCGTCATCTCAGCAGCTGTTTCTGTAGTGGACTCCCAAACTGCAATTACCTGATCAAGATTATCCAACATTATATGTTCCCTCCCTTTTAATTTTTATCCATAAGTTTATATGCAATTCCAATGCCGAGTACGCCAGCCAGTGTGATGGTGCTGACCATCGCAACTGTTTTGTACTTGCGAAGATTACGATTAGCCTCTTCCATCTGACTCTGCAGCTTCAAACGACTATCGTTTTCACCAACATTCAAATCACCAGTATTTTTGCCAGGATTTTCATTTTGGGTAGACGGCTCTGTTTCCAACAGCACAAGCGCCTCCGCAAACGTTTTGATGACGCAGTCAAAATCGATGCCGACATCAAATTCCTGTTCATCCTCTGCAATACTTTGGATTACATCGGTAATAACTGACATTTCGTGGTCAGAGTACTCCACATCAGACGTGAACTGTTCAATGATCCCTGGCAAATTTGCATTGAAACAGTATTTTTCAAGACCATAATGATCTGTCACAGTAATGGAAGGATCACTGAAAACCACATAACTATCGAGAACCAGAGGAATATCCATCTTCTCTAATTCTTTTTCAATTCTTTTGCGAAGAAGATATCGCTTTAGATTCATCCTCTCTCCCAAAGATTTATTGGAACAGCGTCGATGATTATTTCCATAAACCTGTCCAGACTCTGCGATTACAATATCATTTCGGTAGTTCTTTACCTCAAGGATCAGTACACCGTTTGATGTAACCACAACCTGATCCAATTCAGTTCTATCCATTCCGTCTCCAATGATAATATTGGACAAGGCAGTAATGCGGCGATTGGTATAACGTAAAGACCTGCTCACTGCTCTCTCTCCATAAGAACCAGAACGCGCAAATGCAATTTCTTTCCCAATCCATTCAAGGTTACGGATATTTTCGCAAACCACCTCAGAATTTTCTAATCCTTTTTCTTTTGCCTGCTCCCGAAGATGTGCTACACCATCCCGCAGTGTGAGATATTCTGCATGATGGCCATTAAAAATCGTACGAAGCAAGGCTGCCTGAAATGCTTCCAAACCTTCAATTTTAGCATCAGAAGTCATTCTGGGCTTCATCATTGCTGCTGTCGCTTCCAATTCTTTAATAATGTGCTCTGCGGTGCGTTTCATAATCATTTCCCCCTATCATATTTTTCCTGTTGCGCTCTTAGCGTATCTTATGAGCTTGTCCAATTTGTAAAAACAGTTTATCTGCTGGATAGTTTACGAAGGAGGATCGAAAGAACCTCTTTCCACGCTTCCAATTTTGCATAGGCATTTTGCGAAGCTACATACGAAGACTGCGCGTCTTTTTTTGTTTTTGCGTTTTTGTACAATCGGTAGTTGATATTGGCTATCTGCTGGTAGTCGTCAATCTTCTTTTTTACATACTCTGGAGTTTTATCCATGCCTTCTGACACAATTTTCTCATGAATGTCGTCGTGATATCCCATAATGATTCCTCCTTGTCAATTTTATATTTTTGTCAGTGATTTCCTTTGTTTTACCAGAATTCGTCATCATCAGGGGTGAGGGTTGTGCTATCCAAATCCCCACAGTCGGTATACCAATCTGTTGTCCCATCCTCATTATCAGAACCCCAGAAGTGCATCCCATCGCTTTCATTGATGCATTCCCGATCAAAATCGCCCCATCCAAATGGATCCATAGAACTTCTGCTCTCTCCGAAATCATCTTCGTCTTCATAGGTAGTATAGTCATTCAGGCGCGCATATGAATCGATTTCATCTTCATCATCATACGCATCGTAAAATTCCCCGCTGCAAGATCTGGCATTATCCACATCTTCTGCCAGAATAAAGAAGCTGGGTCTTAACCAATCGTAACTCATATGATTACCTCCTTTTTGAATTTATTTCGTGTCCTTCTTTGTGTTTTAGTATAGCAGGCGCATTCCTACAATTTGTAAAAATACTTTCCAGACTACCACAGCATTACCCCCTTCAAATTTTCTGCTGTTCTTTCTGTTACTGTGCTTCTTAGATAATCTAAGAATACACCACCCTAAACACGGTTTTGTAAAAATGCTTTCCTACATTTACCATTCGTAAAATACACTCTCTTTCCATTCCTACATAATTACATCATCCAAAGATAGCGTTATAAAAACGCTTATGCAAAAAAATAGAAGCCCTCCATAGAGAGCTTCCATTTTCGAATACTATAAAATTGTTGTTGCTATGCCAATCAGGTCGTCATATCCTTATCCAGCAACAGATTAGAGATCGTTTCTGCCTTTTTTATATACTCACTAGCTTTTGAACTATCACCTAGCTGTTCATATATTTCCCCCAAATCTTTGTAATATTTCGCTGTGTTTCTGTGTATTTCTCCACAGGCAACCTGTCCAATTTCCAATGCCTTAAATATATGTTCCTTTGCTTCATTTAAGTCCCCTTGTTTTCGACATACAGCACCAATCTTCCCATGGCAAGCTGCTACATTTTGATGTTCCGTTCCGTAAACTTCTTCATATTGAGATAATGCCATTAGGAAATACTTTTTAGCATGCTCAAATTCGTTCTTCCAATAATATACAACTCCAAGGCGATTATACATTTCTGCGATAGTAGACTCATCCGTATTCTCTGAAGCCAAATATGCTTCAAGGCTACGTAAGTAGCGATCTTCTGCTTTCTCATAATCTTTTTGCTGCAAATACAGATAACCAATTTTTTTGTAAAAAGCAGCTTTCGCTTTTTCTGGCTCTGCCTTTGCTACGAGTCCTTTTAATCCATATTCTTCTGCTTTGTCAATTTGATTTTGCTCAAAATATAACTTACTGAGAAGATGGTAGACATCAGAAGCAACCACATTTTTATCATCACCTAATCTTTTGAAAATAGAAACTGCATGCAAAAGATATTCCTCTGCATCTGATATTAATTTCTGTTCATAAAACAGTTTCCCTAAGCCTAAGTATGTCCGAGCAGTAGGCAGGCTCATTTCTCCGGCTGTATTGATTGCTATTTCATTCGCCTTTCGCAAGTCAACCTCTGCATCACTAAAATCGCCTTGCTCTATTTTTCGATGACTTAATGTTATTAAAATATTTGCTAAATCTAAACTTTTGTTGCCAAAAACTGACTCTATGTTTTGCACCACCTTTAGAATATCATATTGATCAGTATAATTCTGATCAATATGACTCAAGTCAATGAACCACTCATAAACACAATTTAATGTTGATAAATCTTCATCTTCTGCACAAAGAGCATCTTTGTCTCTATAGGCTTTTATTCGATACTCTTCTGCTCTTTCGGCATCACCACGGATTTCATAAAGCAAGGCTAATCCTACATATCGATCAAATACAAGATCAGAGTCTGTTGAAGCTTGTAATACATCAATCGATTTCAATAGGGCTGTCTCTGCCTCAACATCATTCCACTGAACAAGGTATATCCAACCTAGCAAATTATATGCTTGTGATAATATCCACAGATCATTTTGATTAAAAGAGTCATCCCAATTATTGATGATTGTTTGGCTATGTACTTGTGACTTTTCCAGTTCTCCAAGCTTATGATATGCGTCAGCAAGAACAAGATGAGATAGCATACAACAAAAACTATTGACGCTAAATAGTTTATCTTGGAAAGACAGTACATATTGTGCAACGCGTAAAGAATGATTCACATGGCTGAACGGCAAGCAAATATATGCTGCTCCAATTAGAAAATCCATAATATCCTCCGACTTCAATTCTAAGCCGATAATATTATTTGATATTCCCACTAAAAGTTCTGTCAGGCTTTGCCGTTCAGCAGTAGGTGAATTGTCTGCACACACACAAGAATTAGATAACAAAGGCATAATACATTCATAATTACCCTTATCGAAAATCGTACGTGCAACTTCGTTGATAACTGGATGCATTTTAATTACATCATCCACTCGAATTAGCCACCCACCATTAATAAGAGTATTCACCACATTAAAGTCCTCCAGTTCACACCATTTACGAAACAATTTCGCTTTGATGCCAGTGAGAGGAATCAGCGACATATTAGCCAAGACATACTTCTCTTTGTCATTTAGGTTCGCAATATTGAATAATGCAGTAATATGGTTAAACGCAGTCGCTTTGTGCTGTTCGTTATCCTTGGTGAAGTATATTTCATCTGTTCCGATTTCAGCCATGCCTTCTTTGAGTTTATCAAACATTTCAATCGGTGTAGAAAACCCAGCCCCTGTCTGTTTCGCAATCAGTTCCACCGTCAAAGTATGACCATTTACATAATCAATAATCTCATGTACTGCAGCCCTATCATTATCGTCCTTAATGGTGCAGTATTTCTCAAACAATGCAACTAAGTTATCACGCTTAGATAATACGCCAATCTCCAAAACGCCATAACCCCATTCCTTCTGACGGGTAGTGACCAGCAATTTGCAACCAAGATTCAGAATATCTGTCCACTGCTTCTTTGCTTTCGAGTCAAACTCATCCTCATTCAGATTATCTATAACGAATAGCGTCCTTTCATTCACCAATTCCTGTAACTTTCCAATTTTACGACAATAGTAGGACTCTTCTTCTTCTGCGGATAAGCGTTCAAAATAAGCAATGTGGATATTACTGTCATTGTTGATCATCGTCATCAAGCTACCGCCATAGGTGGCAAACAGAATTGTATCATAATCTCCATTGTCTTTATGAATTTTTGCATAGTTTCTGGCAAGTTCACTTTTGCCAATGCCGCCGATTCCACTGAGAAATAAAATATCCTTCTCTTGCAAATGCTTGTGGATAGCAGCAAGTTCATTATCACGCCCAATAAAGAAATCTACTGGCTTAACTTGCGAACTGATCAGATAATGTTCCTGAGGGTCAGACAGCTTAATAATTTTATCTAACGCTGCAATCATGTCTTTTGCAGCCTGATATCGCCTGCTCACTACAGCACAAATAGTATGCCGGAAAAAATCCTTGAGCAAAGGAAATACTTTCGGATTTACATTTTTGAAAATTTCCGCATTACAATCAATGTCGTAATCTGCAAAGCTGCGACGCTCCGCTTGCGTAGAATGCCTTCCGAAAATCCTTGTAAAAATAATCTCACCAATACTAAAGAAGTCCGTCGCCTCACAAATATACTTTCGTTTATAGGACAAAACCTGTTCTTGAGCCGCCCAATCCTTTGTATAAAAAAGAGTTTGGACTGTCTTTATGTTCTCCTTTTCAATTACGCTATCATAGTCGAATAATAAAATGTCCTCAACTGTTTCATCTTCAGGGCGAACAAAGATATTTTCAGGTTTGATGTCAAGGTGAAGAAATCCCGCATCGTGATAGCGACCGATCACCTCTGTAAGTGTCCTCATACGCTGCATAAGTGTATAGAGTGTTTCTTCCTTTACTTTTTCATAGGTACGTCCTGCAATTACGGTCATATCCACATATACTGTGTTATTTCCATAAAGTATTTCCTGTACATTGGAAGTGTAATTCTTTAATCCTTCAGAAAGACGAATATTGGTATGCAATTCAACACTTTTTTCGAATCTTTCCTTTTCCTCTTTAAATTGTTCCTTTTTTGCATCAGGAATATCCAGTAACCCATCTGCTTTTCTTTCCAAATTAAGCTCTCTTGGATAATATTCTTTAATAAGATGCTCAGTGTTATCATCACAAACGGCACGGTATACCAGACAGGACGCTCCGCTTCCTATATGTTTCTGAATATGAAATTGTTTTTCGCTTTCATCCTCGCGAAATAGTGTTATGGTACCCTTCAATAAATTCCTGCTCATAGTCAATTCCTCCTATGCCTTCAGTATACCGTGTCATTTTTACAGATTGTAAAAATCGTTTACTCATCTTCATTGTCGCTTAAATAAAACTCATAAATAATATTTTTAAACTCATCAAGTGGATTCGCTGCACCATACGCACAGTATGCGAAGACAGCATCATACGGATTACGTAAATAAAGTTGAACATAGCCGCATTCTTCGAGCATCTCATTTATTTCATCAACGAATTCACAAAAAAAGCTATTCTCTTCAAGTTTCTTTGCATTTTTAATAAGTGCACTGGCAAAAAAATGATAGAACTTCAACATTATTAAGAATTTTCTGATAACATCAAAAGATGCCTCATCCTTCTCAATCTGCTTGAACTGCTCTCTTTGCGGAAAGTTTTTTCTCACTGCAGCAGGAAGCTTCGACTTGCTGATAGATGTTTTGTAAACCTTTTCACCGTTGTAGGTTGCCCTTGCATTGTAACCAGTGATGGCTTCTAACAGATTGTCAATGTTTTGAATTTCACCCTCGATATGAAGCTGCCCAGGATATTTCTCCGCATGTTCCTTCGCAAGTTCCTTGCATTCTTCATAAAGCTCTTTGATCTTTGCTTTTGCCGTTTGATTTTGTTTTTCAAAAGCTGATCTGTTTTCAACGAGATATTTTATCAGTTCATCTTCACTGTTCATTTTCGAAATTGCATTTCCTACCTCCACCGTGTTTATTTCTTGTTCCGCATCTATACTTTTAACGTGGGGCTCCACTTCAATTTTCTGAATCATTTCTTCAGCCTTGGAATAAGGCAATCCGTTATCTAAGCAGAAAAAGTACACTGCTTCGTTCATGTTCTTGTAATTGAACGGTCGTTCAAGATATGCTTTTAAGAAAAACTCCTCTGTCTTGCTTGCATCAAGCCCAAGGGCAAAACACAAAGCATATACTTTCTTACGCCCTTGTTGGCTTCCTGAGGGGGGTGCCTTTTTGAGCCAATTTTTTAGCGTGTTCAAACTACTTAAGGTCACATTTCTTTCATTACCAAGTTGGAATACAAACTGGGCTAAACCGTCTGCATCCGATTTTTCCCCCTCAAACCCTTTCTTATGCGCATAAAAATAGACATATTCGTAAAAAGTTTTAACTTCATCCAACGATTCAATCCATTTTCTCCCTGGGAAATTCAAATCATAATCCAAATCATAATCCAGATCATCCAAAGCGCTCTCAACCTTTTCTGTTGCTTTTCCATCTTTAAATTTCATTGTCATTTCCTCCATAAGCTTATATTTTTATTGTTTTAAAAATTATGGGAAATCTAAAAATTTCTATTTTGACAGTTCAGATTTTTCATCCCCAAAAGGGTTCTATCCTTACTACTATGACCTTAAAGGCATTCTTTTATTTTTTGCATATCTATGTTGGCACACATTTTTTTGCAAAGTCTTGTGTGCCATACCTTTGGTGCGTACAAACGCAGGAAAGCGGTCTCTACTCTATCTGACAGAAAGTTTTCAGAAGCAACAGAACAAGAGGATTTTTTGACCACACAGCCACCAAAAGGAGACTGCGCGTAAGCAAAATCCAATTGTCCGAACGTGGTTGTTGTAGAAAATTTTGTAGCCTTCCTTCGAACCACCAACACCACTGCGCTCATAGACGATTGTAAATATCAGACAATAGTTATCTGCCTTCGGTTCTCCGGTTCTATTCTACATTCTCTCTGTCGTGTTTTTGTTTTAATTTATTATACTATGTAAATGTGACATAATAAACAACTTCGGAAAGCTTTTTATTAGCAGTTACCAACATACTCCACAAACAACCGCCTTTGATTTTCCTTGCATACCATGCTGACAACATCAAGCAAATCCTTTGCCTTTTGATTATTTTTCACTCTGATTTCCAGATAATCCGGATATTTATGATAATACAAATAAATATCATACTGATACTGTGTAATCAGCTGTTTTGCCTGTTCCTGATACAGACATTCCATCTTTTCGGAATAACCATATATTTTATAGTCACACAACTCCATACAATCTTCTTCAAATTGTTTGAAATCAAAAATCATCTTGTTTGCTCTGCATAATATATGGTATCCCTTATCATACTCCAGAATAGCAGCTTCCGGATTTATATTTTTCCATTCTGTCAGCTTTCGGAGTACTGCTTTTTTCGTTTCCGGGCTGCCGTCAATGATTTTCACTGCTATCAACACATTTCTGTTTTGCAGCAGCCCATAGAAAATTCCATTGCAAAGCTTCCAAAAATCATCATCTGACTCCTCAGTATAAAGGCTGGGATACAGCGTAAACACCTGAACCTGTCCACTATTGATTTCTTCCATATCAGATTCATAATATACACACCTTGGACTGAAAAAGATATCCTCCGGCAGTTTTTCTTGTTTTTGCTTTTTCTGAAATAAATTTGCTAGTTTTCTCATTATGCATCACCCGTAAACGCTTCTTGCCCTTTTTGCTCACTGCCATAAATCACTTTAATTTCTTTACCATATTTTTTACATACGGTTATGGACAGCTCCAGCAGTTTTTCCATATCAAAAAGCCCATTTTTTATCTCTATCTCCATGGTAGGTCCTTCAAACAATTCTTCGTAACCAACCCAGATATCCCCCTGATTTTTCAAAAGAAAATCATATTGTTCTTCTGACGTTTTTTTCATTTCCATATCCTTTTGAAACCCGTCTATGGTAAACGACCGGAAGTCATGCTCTACGCCTTGTTCCTTTTCCCTTTGAAAATAAGATGCCAGCAAATGAGAATGAAACGTATTCGCTCTTTCCACAATGATATGTTCATCATAAATATAATCGATGTTTGTAAAAT
>OFMI01001779.1_pt1 | contig 12471 bp, 10 predicted proteins | sample 1541741 | NCBI WGS metagenome assembly OFMI01 (sample SAMN04209219, study PRJEB22552) | human gut metagenome | biome: gut; material: feces | host: Homo sapiens | place: USA: Oklahoma | reverse complement strand
CAGGGGCGGCCTTTTGTGCCGCCCTTTTCCTTTTCTCCGGGGCTATGCTGGCCCGCGAATACCTCGACCAGAAACAGAGCGCCGAAGCCTTTGAGGAAGTGGCGGAACTGGTGAAAGAGGATACAGAACTTCCGTCTCTGGAAGCTGCCGACACCACGGAACAGACCCCGAAGGAAGTAACTGCGTTTGAAAAGTATGCGGAGGTGTACGCCCAGAACAGCGACCTGGTGGGCTGGATTTCCATTCCCGGCACCCGGATTGATTATCCGGTCATGCAGACCAAGGACAGCCCGGATTTTTACCTCAAACACGCCTTTGATAAGTCGTACAGCAGCTATGGGGTGCCCTATATCCAGGAAAACTGCGACATCGGCCTGTCCGACAATCTGGTGCTGTACGGCCACCACATGAACAACGGCTCGATGTTCTCCGACCTGTGCAAATACGAGAGCGAGGATTTCTACCGGGAGCATACGATCATCCATTTTGACACGCTGGACGGCTTTGGGGAGTATGAGGTGGTTGCCGCCTTTAAGACAGTGGCTTATTCCGAGGACGGCTTCAAGTATTACCACTTTGTCCATGCGGAGAGCACCGGGGCTTTTGATGAGTATATTGCCCAGTGCAAGGCGCTGGCCCTCTATGATACGGGCGTGACTGCGGAATATGGCGACCAGCTTATCACCCTCTCCACCTGCGAATATTCCCGGACAAACGGCAGGATGGTTGTGGTGGCTAAGAAGATTGAGGCATAAGGGCGCGCCCGCCCTGGGAAGGAGGTGAAGCCTATGGGTAAGGGCATTAAGACAAGAAATGTTGCCGAAAAGGGCATTAAAGCGATTGACAAGGCGGCGGTTGCTTCCGAACGGATGAAGGAGGCATATATCCGCACCAAAGACAAGGGGGAGCATGGCCTGTATGCAGAGGAAGGCTCCCCCGGCGAGTATGCGTCCGACCGTGTTTCTTCCGGGGTTGAAAATACAGCCCGTGAAGCTGTCCACCAATTTGACAAGCAGGGCCGCAAAGGGGTTAAGACCACCAAAGAGAACATTTCCAAGGTCAAAGAGAAAATCCAGAAGCGCAGGGCCGCAGCCGAACAGCCGAAAAAACAAACGGAGAAGCAGGCGGCAAGACAGACCAGACGGGCGGCAGACCATGTTTCGGAGCCGGTGAAAACCATCCGGCAGGAGCGCGGAGCTGTCAAGACCCTGGATCGGGGCCAGAAAAGCATTAAAACCGTAGACAGGGGCCGCAAGACCATCAAGCAGGCGTCCTCTACCGCCAAAGGGACAGTGAAAACCGCCAGCAAATCCATTAAAACGGCGGAAAAGACAGCCAAAGCCAGTATCAAGACTACCCAGCAAGTAGCAAAAACGGCTCAAAAAACAGCCCAGGCCACGGCAAGGGCTGCCAGAGCTGCCGCCCATGCTGCCCGTGTTGCGGCGAAAGCGGCTGTGACTGCGGCAAAGGTGGCGGTCAAGGCCACCATCGCGGCGGTGAAAGCCATTATAGCGGCAACAAAGGCGCTGATTGCGGCCATTGCGGCGGGCGGCTGGATTGCGGTGCTGGTGATTATCGTGATCTGCCTTATTGGTTTGATTATCGGCTCCTGTTTTGGGATTTTCTTCTCTGGGGAGGACTCCGGCACCGGACAGACCATGCAGACCGCCGTGCAGGAGATCAATACCGAATACCAGGAAAACCTTGACGAGATTAAAGCGGCCCACAGCTATGACGTGCTGGAGATGTCCGGGAGCCGGGCGGTTTGGAAAGAGGTTCTGGCGGTTTACGCGGTAAAAACTACCACCGACCCAGACGCTGCCCAGGAAGTGGCCACTATGGACGATTCCCAAAAGCAGCTCTTAAAGGATATTTTCTGGCAGATGAATGAAATCTCGTCCAGTACCGCTACCCAGACGGAAACCATCATTGAAACCTCAGATGATGGAAATGGAAATATCGTGGAAACGGAAACGACTGTCACCCGCACTTATCTGTATATCACCGTCAGCCATAAGACTGCGGAGGAAATGGCCGATCAGTTCGGTTTTGACGAAGACCAGCGGGAACAGATGGCGGAACTTTTGGATGACGAGAATAATTCCCTTTGGTCACAAGTGCTCTATGGTATTACCGGAGGCGATGGCGAGATCGTCACCGTGGCGCTTTCCCAGGTGGGGAACACAGGCGGCGCTCCCTATTGGAGCTGGTATGGCTTTAACAGCCGGGTGGAATGGTGCGCCTGCTTTGTGAGCTGGTGTGCCAATGAATGCGGCTATATTGACAGCGGCGTTATCCCCAAATTTGCGGGCTGTGTTCAAGGTGCTAACTGGTTTAAGGAACGGGGACTTTGGCAGGATGGCAGTTTTACACCATCTGCAGGACATATTATCTTTTTTGACTGGAATGGTGACGGCGAGGCCGACCATGTAGGTATTGTGGAACGTTCGGAAGACGGGGTGATCCATACCGTAGAGGGAAACTCCGGCGATGCTTGTAAACAGAAAAAATATCCTGTAGGAAGCAATATCATCCACGGATATGGTACCCCGGTATATTGAAAGGTACCCCAGCCGCACAGAGGGCTGGGTACATAAAGTTCAATTTTGCAGGCTTGTATTCTTTCGCTGGGCAAAATATAATATGGGTACGCAACAGAAAGTGGCTCAAATTGAGAAACCGTTTAGAATTATCCCATATCATTAAAAGATGGAGGTGAACCTATGCGCAAGACGATTTTAATTGTTGATGATGAAAAAGATATGAACGCTATGCTAAAACGCTATTTTGAGTTGAACGGTTATTTCGTGCAGACAGCACAAAACGGTTTACAAGCCATTGAAAAAGCCGGAAAACAGCCAGATATTATCTTATTGGACATCAATATGCCGGATCTTGACGGCGTTGAAGTGTGTCGGCGCATTCGGGATTTTGTGGCTTGCCCAATCCTTTTTCTGACAGCGCGGGTTGAAGATCAGGACAAGCTCAAAGGCTTTGCCGCAGGCGGTGATGATTATATTGTCAAACCGTTTTCTATTGACGAACTGGGCGCACGCGTGGAAGCACATTTGCGCAGGGAGGAACGGCGGCAGAACAAACGGATACGAACAAAATTTGACGATGATCTTGTCATCGACTATACGGCAAAAGAGGTCTATTTCAAGGGCGCGTTGATTGCCTTGTTACCACGGGAGTTTGAGATCGTAGAACTCCTTTCTTCCTATCCTGGACAATTATTTTCAAAAGACCGTATCTTTGAACATATCTGGAATATGGACAGCAATGCCGATGTAGGTGTGATTATGGAGCATATTAGCAAGATACGTGGAAAATTTGCAAAGGCGGGCTGCAAACCTTATATTCAAACAGTCTGGGGAAGTGGTTACAAATGGATCCGATAAAGAGATGGTATCGCAGCATCCCAATTTGGCTTGCCTTATTCCTATTTGTGATTGCCGCATTATTGATTGCTTCTTTTTTTTCCAATAACACCACGGCAGTTATTAATAAGTTGAACATGAACATCCAGGCAAAGTATATCACTGTGGTGGAAGGCCATGTACCAAATGGCGGGGATGTGACATATATCGGCGGAGATATTGGTGAAGATGTTCAATATAATTTTAACTACGATCAATACTCTGATAAAGATCGACGCTTGCATAAAACATATAATTTTATTTTTGAGTTTGCGCCTATATTTTATTATTCAAGTTTTATCATCCTTGCGGTGTTACTATTTTACTTTACAAAGTTAAAGAAACCTCTTACAGTGCTGATGGCAGCCTCTGATAAAATTGCAGATAATGAACTGAAATTTACGGTGGATTATGCTGGTACGGATGAAATGGCAAAGCTGTGTGCTGCTTTTGAAAAAATGCGTTCTTCTCTGGACGAGAACAATCGGCGTATGCTCCATATGAGCGACCAGCGCAAGCAACTAAACGATGCGTACACCCACGATCTGCGCACGCCCATTGCCGTACTGAAGGGTTATACCGATATGCTGAAAAAATATGGTCCTACTGGGGAGCTATCGGACGACGAGATCATAGAAACTGTCAACACAATGTCTAACCATGTTTCTCGATTAGAACAGTTTGTAGAAAGTATGAATACTATGCAGAAATTGGACGACATTATGATACAAAAGACCGAAGTCGATGCGACGGAATTGGTTGGTCATCTGCGTGAAACCGCAGATATTCTCTGCAAATCGAGCGGACTTGTCAGCCGTTTTTCTGCTGAGATTTGTAAAAAATCGTTGCTTTTGGATGCTGGAGCGGTTATACAGGTGTATGAAAACCTAATGAGCAATGCTATCCGTTTTTCGCGCACAACGGTCAATGTTCACTGTGGTTATACAAAGAACTTCTTAATCCTGTCCATTTCGGACGATGGCAAAGGTTTTGGTGAAAGGGAGCTGTTCAAAGCCTGTCAACCCTATTACAGTGGTGAAACACAGAAACAAAATTACCATTTTGGATTGGGACTGCATATCTGCCGTACCCTCTGTGAAAAGCATGGCGGCCATCTACAACTAGAAAACGTTCCCCAAGGCGGTGCCAAGGTAACTGCATATTTTGACACTACAAGATAATAAAAGCAGCGGTAATCTAACACGCTTGTAGGTTACCGCTGCCTTTAGGAATGTGGATGACCGCTTACGGCTTCTGCCTGGCGATCAGCTCATCAATGCTGCAACCAAATGCGTCTGCTAATTTCACAACTGTAGATAGTTTTACGTCTTTAACGCGATGATATAGAATTGCTTTTATCGTATCTTCAGGTAAATCCGAAATGTCTGATAAGAGCCTGATTGTTAATTGGGCACTATCCATTTTCTTTCTCAAAGTGTCTGCTAGATCCATATCATAAATAAAAATGGCGCATTTGCTCCTTGAAAAGAAGCAAATACAAAGAGTCGTAGTGAAAGCCACATAAGCTTTCTCATAAACGTATCCGCTTACGCATCGCATAGATTGCAATACTGATGGTACTCACAGGTAACGTGCCGATCACCAAAACGATCACCATAGAACCGTTTGCCGGAATGATCGGCGTACACGCTATAGCCAAGGCTAGCGATAGGAATTTCAGCGGCTCCAGCCCGATAAAGAGGTACAGCACGGATGGCAGGAGGATCACGCTGCAAGCGGCAATGTAGGCAGTTTCCAGTCGCTTTACACAGGAGGACACCAACATGGTCAGCACTGCACAGACGAACAAGGCGAACCAACGATATAGGTAGATCCCAATCAGGAATGTACCAATGCTGCACTTGACTGGAAAATTCTCCAGCATAGAGAGATTTTGTACAGAAGCTGGAAAAGTACCTATGTCGCCCACGCCGAGGAAGGTATAGAACTCAAGGCCGTAAGTTACTGCCCATACAAGGGTGGTAAGAATAGCAGCTGTACTGATTTTTATGAAAAATAGCCGTTTTCGACCATTTTGTGTAGAAGCTAACAGTTCATTCATTCCCGTCTGTGTTTCATAAGCCATGGAGCCGGTGAGCAGCAGAGTGATGGTCAACATAGCAACGAGTGCTACACGGCTCTGATTTGGCCTCGCAGGAGTTCCATAAGTCCCCTCATAAGGGCTATCCTCGATCAGCCACGGTGTAAAGTCTTGGCCTTTTCCAAGGGAACACAGTTCCTCCACACGCTCTCGCACAATAGAAAGACCATTTTTGTTTGTTTCAGCAGCTTGCGCTGCACGGACAAATACATCATACTGCGGATATTCCATTGTGCCGTTTTCGTACTGTACTTTTGCAGAAGCATGGGCGGCAATGATCGTATCCAACTCGGACGAAATATCACGGATTTGCTGCATGGTATCCGCTGTAATGGGGCCAGATAATTGAGCTGTGTACGCTCTTGCGGCAGCTTCTTTGCTGCCTCCTACCGGGATATTCACCGTGAAGATCAGACCTGGAACACAATAAAAGAACAGAATGATCAATAAAATGCCTTTTTGAATAAATAATGTTTTATAAAGCTCCATTCCAAGCAGATGAAACCGACGCAAAAATCCATCTGTGATGCGGTTGATCCCGTAAGCAAAGTGCCCGAGGAGAATCCTCCCAGACGCAGGTCGCTTGTGGCAATGAATCGTGATGCACACCCCTACCAACAATAAAATTATTGGAAGACAGGCGTTCTGCGACACCGCGCGGATTCCAACAGGATAGCCAAACAGGTCAATATTTAAGTAATTGGTATAGAGGTCGGCAGAGGTAATATATGTAAAAATATTGAAGTACTTGAACATATTCCACCCACTCTGTACAGGGAGAAAGGTATAAAAGCTGTATTCTGCCGCCAGCATACCAGAGGCCGCAATGATTGTGTATTTCACATTGCGAATCGCGGAAAAGATTAACCACAGCAGCAATGCCACAAGGAATGCGGCACCGATCTTGAACAGTAGATATTGAAGTAGAAATTCTCCCACGGTACAGCGGATCGGCATGTTGCCCAGCAACTCAACGGACTGTGCAGCTCTGCCAAGATCGCGGATCCCACCATATATAAAAAATCCTACCAATAAATTAGTACCATAGAGCAGTGTCACACCGATTACAGACACACAGAGCAAAATACTGACCCGTTGTATCGCCAGCCGAAGTCTGCCGCCATAAAGTGCGTAAACAATATTCCAAAGCCCTTTCTTCCGCTCATCCAGAAAGGCAACACAAACCAACACCAGTACGGCCAGTAGTAAATAGTCCGTAATAGAAAACCCCATAAACGCATGGATTGCCCCGTCAATTCCCAAACGTAGAGAAATATCCTGCAAGGCTTCAAATTCGTTTGCTGTTTTCAGAATATTTCGACCAGAAAATTCGTTTGGGTCATTAAATATGGAAAATGATAATAAAGCATCCTTATTTGCCTGGATCATATTTAGATAATCTTTGTAGCCATGCAGATACGCGGCTTGTTTCAGAAGATGATTGACTGCAACGTAATCCAGATATACTTCGGTGGGCTTTTCGACATTTTCTTCCTCTCCATAGTTTTCCAAAACAGCAGTCAGTCGATCCTTTTCTGTCTGCAGAGCAGAGATGGCTTGTTCAAGCGGAAGCTTCGTATAATTCTCCAGCCATTGTAGATACCGTTCATAGGCTGCACGGCTATCTACCGTTTCCTGTGCAATTTCATAACCGCCCCCGTCTACTTGAAACGAAATAGTAGGAGTTGGAATGGCACAATCCATTCCGTAGTTCTGTATTTTCTGCTCCCGAATGAACAAAAAGCCGTTCAGCAGTAGGATTACCAGTATAGCAATACACAGACGGCGATTCTGAAAAATACGATTCAATTCAGCCATGCCGTCACCTACTCTCCGAGATAGTATAGGTATACATCTTCTAGAGACAGGTGCTCTGGTACGTACTGTCCCTCTGCGGGAAGATGATCGCCAATGATGCGCACCCATGTTTCGCTGCGACGCTGAAAAATATTGCCTACTTTATAGTGTGAATGTATTTCCTCTAGCTTTTCCTGAGCGCAGGGCATTTCTTTTACCTTGTCCGCAACACTTTGGATCAATTCAGCAGGAGTACCCATACCGACCAATTTTCCTTTCTTCATCATCAAGATCTGGTCAGAGATAGATTCTATATCGCTGACAATATGGGTTGCCAGCAAAATAATACGGTTCCGTGACATACTGGATATAAAATTACGAATCCGAATCCGTTCTTTTGGATCAAGTCCTGCCGTAGGTTCATCCAAAATAACTATTTTAGGATCACCTAGAAGTGCTTGCGCTAAAAGAACACGCTGCTTCATACCGCCAGAATACCCACCTAGCTTTTTATGCCTCACGGGGGATAAGTTTGTGACATCTAGGAGCATATCAATTTCTTTCACGGCTTCTTTTTTTGTGAGCCCCTTTAGATCTGCTATGTAGTAGAGAAAGGTTTGCGCTGTCATGTGGTCATAGAAACCTTGCTGCTGGGGCATATAGCCCAGCACCCTGCGAAAGTCTTTCCCTAACTCTAAAATGTCTGTTCCATTAAACAGGATTTGTCCATCCGTTCTATGAATATTATCGGTTAGTAGATTCATCATCGTACTTTTACCAGCTCCATTTTCACCGAGGATCCCGTAAATACCTTCCGTGAAGAGAATGTTTGCATGGTCGAGGGCGGTAAAACTGCCATATTGTTTTGTTAAGTCAATTAATTCTAATTGCAATTTATTTGTCTCCTCAATATTTCTTATAATAACTCCAAACAACATCCCCGAGTGTGCCGGAAGCGATGTCTACTGCATATAAATAATGCTCCTGTACAGTATTAGAACTATAGGCTGCACTATAAATTCCAGAAACGGTGGCATCCACATAAACATATACCTTGCCTGCATCACAGAATGCGATATGGCAGGCAAATGCCGTTTTATGGTCTTGATATATCTGACCTAGGGAAATTTCTTGTATCAATTTACCGTTGTAGTCGTAAATATATAAATAATCGCCTCCTGCAATTCCTAATTCTCCTGTAAAAGACATAAAATCATTATATTGCTTATTTATAACTGTAATATATTTGTCCGAAAAAGCGGCAACGCCTGCTTCTAGATCCAAGTCGATCAGTTTAGTTGTCTTTTCTGTTGATAACTCCGTGCACCAAATGTCATTACCGCAGAGATAGAAATAGATGTATCCATCTGAAATATACCATTGACTGACGCTGACACCAGTAGTGTCCCAAGTTCCAACTTCTGATTTCTCAGGCACTTGCCAAATCTGTTTTGACTGATTGCTTTGTGGATCGTAGCAAAATAGCGTGTCTTTATAAGTACCGTTGCCTTGTTGTATATTTTTGACCATAAAGTACACCAGATCACCGTCGGCCCAAAGCTCGTAATACTGTTCCTTAGAATCTACCACATGGCTGCCATCATCCGTTTTTTGCTTGCCATAAATAAGCGTGGCGTTCTCAATGTCTGCACCGAGTTTTGCAGTGTATAAGGCTCCACTGTAGCTAAAGTAAACATAACCTCTGTGAATGATTGGCTCTGTAATAAAGTTATTTGTATCACCGTCAGGAATAAAATCAAGGCTTTGCACAGCATCATGCTCTGTGCCATCCAAATTCATGGAAAATAAACGCTCTCCTTTACGCACATAGTTTCCATTTTCTAATACAGCGTCGCTGTTAGTGTAATAAATTTTTTCGTTGTAGTAGGATAATAAATTAGTATAAACATAGGCATTACAGCTTTTGTTAAACTCAGATATAACATGATTGCAATCTGGTTTTCCACATAGAATAGTGCTGTCTCCTGTTTCTCTATCTATAAAATAAAGCATACAATCGAATTGAAAATAATACCCATCCGTGGTTTTGCACAGACAGTAAATATTGGTGGAGGTGCTCTGGTTCATATTTTTTTGAAAATCGGTTTCCAGCACATCGGAACCATCAGAAGGTATGGATGGAAGAACGGCGTGATTATTGTCACCACAGGCTGCAAGCGATAGTGCCAATGCGACTACTAGGATCAAGGCTAAAAAATGTTTCATTATAAAATAACTCCTCCTAAACTTTTTTGGTTGGCCGCTGCAAACGGTTTCCAGACAAGCTTAGAGGGAAAATCTAAAATATTTCTCAAATCCCCAAATGTTTCCGAACTTTTTCTCCCCCCAATTTGTGTGATATAATCACTTTATTTTTGGAGGCCATAAAAGTATAATTGCCGCAGAAAATATTTCCTACGGCGTCATCACTGCAGGGTTGACGGAAAACTGATTATAAAGGGAGGATACCTATGAGAAAAACAAGTAAATTGCGCAAGTTGTTTGCGCTGGCACTCTGCCTTGTTATGGCTTGTTCTATGTCCATTGGTGCTTTCGCGGCGGAGATTTCTGATGTTGAGTATACACAGAAAAGCGGAAACTGTGAAGTTGTCACCATCGATCTGGATGATGTTTTAGCCATTGCCGAAGAATTCAATCCCAATGCTCGAAGCATTTCTTTGCCAGCATCTACCTATAAAATGTATGACATTGGCACCCTGTCTGCTGGTCAAAGTGTTGTGATTAACGTAGTCTGGACTCCCGGAACCTCTCCGATTCACATTGGTCTGGTTAAGTCCACATCTTCTACTGGCAATCTCGTTTCTCTCACTGGCGGTTCTAAGAGCATTACTGCAACCGTTTCTTCTGCCGGTACTTATTACTTGATGATCGCTAACCCTTCCAGCACTACGAATCTGACCATTTCGACCCTCAGCTACGCAAAGTAAGTGATATGTATAAAGAGGCTACCCAGAGATGGGTGGCCTCTTTATTTGTTCCTGTGAAACCCACCGGTCCTGTCTGTGGAGGCGACCCGTGAAAAAGCTTTTGAAATCTATGTTAGTTAACAATAAGACTATGGTCAAATTAATGAAAATAAGATATAAAAAATTATAAGCCGGAGAGAAATATAGCCCACCAATAAAAATGAGGTATTGGCGGGATAATTTACTGTGTCCATCCTTCCATTCCAGAGTCTTTGGTTTGGAGGGATATTTTATTCGCAGAAATGTCCGTACTTCGCTGCCGATTAAAAGCAGTGTGTTTGATTCTGCGAGATCGGCCAATTATTAATAAAAACATGTAGATTAAAATTTTTGTTTTTTAAAATATCTAGTGATTTATAAAAATAAAAAATAAGAACGTCTTTGATATATGACAATGCTAAATCATGTAGGAGCGTTTTCAAATATATAACTTGCCCTAATCCATGTTGTAGGGGGCCGCCCGACAGTCTGAATTTCACACAATTCAGACTGATCGGAGGTAAAACAGCGTGGACGTTGATAAAAAAAGAATATGGCTTCGCGGCCAATTTGTCGAGGTCACGGATGAAGTGTACCGGGCCTATATGCAAGGCGACCGGAAAATCCGTTATTTTGAGAACGACTTGAAAACCGAGCGGTTCGTTCTCGGAAAGGAGGGCCAGGTGGTGCAGATTATTCCCAGCCGCGAAGATTCTTTAGACCGGCTGATGGATGAAAATGCCCAGCAGTTTTCCGACAGGCGGGAAAGCGTGGAGAGTGTGGTGTTCCGCAAGATGGAAACGGACAGGCTACATACCGCGCTTTCCATGTTGACTCCAGAAGAACAGGCGCTGATCCAGGCTTTGTTCTTTGAGGAAAAGACAGAGCGGCAATACGCAGATGAACTTGGCGTGTACCGCAATGCTGTTCATGTTCGGAAAATGAAGGTTCTCAAAAAACTCAAAAAAATTTTAGAATAGTGTTGTGCAAACCTCTCACCCAACGGCAAAAAGGGTGAGAGGTTTTTCTATGACCTCTCCCAGAACCTTGAAAATTGCATACCCATTCATCAGGCACATTCCCGCTGCTTTGGCGAAAGCCAAAGCCCAGACGGTTGCTGCGCGGCGATCTGCCGGGGGAAAACAACGAGACACCACCGAAAAAGAAATGTAGGTCTTAGGTTTGTTCTTCCCGGCAAGGAGCGAGAAACAGCAGACTGTCAGTACCGGGCGGCTCCCGGTACGGCCATGACCGGCAGCGGGGACAATGATACTCCCGTCCAGCCTAACGTCCGAGCGTTGAAGCGGCCACCTTTTTGGCCGTGATCCGTCGCAGGCAATGGGGGCGGTTGCGTGAGAACCACGCGAGGGGTGAGATTCCCCGTGGAGCTGGTGAGCTGCCAGCCGTTTGATGACTTCCCACAGTGTTCCGGGGTGTCGAGGACAAGTAGGAACGCTTTGAAATATGGGCCGTGCGGCAGGACGGGCCAATGAAAACAGGAGAAATGTTTTATCTCTCCCCGGCCTTCATTCTGTTCTGCTGTACGGCCTCTACATAGGCGGCTTTTGCCGCCTAAATTTTCAAAGGGAGGTCAAATACCATGAACAAAACATATTTGCGCGGCGAAATGTACTATGCCGATCTGGGCCGGGGAATCGGCTCCGAACAGGAAGGACGCCGCCCTGTCCTCATTCTCCAGAACAATACGGGGAACAAATATAGCCCCACCGTCATTGTGGCGGCTATTTCCAGCAAGGTGGACGCAAAGGCAAAGCTGCCCACCCACTATCTGTTAAAGGCAGAGAACGGCCTGGAGCTGCCTTCTCTTGTTCTTTTAGAGCAGCTCCGCACCATTGATAAGAAGCGGTTGGAAACGTACATCGGCAGGCTGGAAGAAAAGCATATCCGCAGAATCAACCATGCCCTGGCAGTCAGCGTAGGGCTGATCGAGGAGGTTCCCGAAAATTTAATCATGTGCCTTTGCCCGGCCTGTGCCAACAATTTCTATGGTACAGGCTCTTATTATTTGAAACGGGTAAACCCTGCGCAGCAGGAACGGGACATCTGCACCTATTGCGGACAGCGCCCTGGCTTTGATTATGAAGTTGTCAAAAGAACAGAGAGAAGGTGAGGATTGAATATGGAAAAACTGATTACCCGTAAAGAGGCGGCCAAAATATTAGGAATC
>OFMI01001778.1_pt1 | contig 12481 bp, 11 predicted proteins | sample 1541741 | NCBI WGS metagenome assembly OFMI01 (sample SAMN04209219, study PRJEB22552) | human gut metagenome | biome: gut; material: feces | host: Homo sapiens | place: USA: Oklahoma | reverse complement strand
TATCATGGCTCTTGCCCCGGATCTTAAGATCATCGCTCCTTGGAGAATGACAGATCTGTGGACACTTCAGTCACGTGACGATGAGATCGCTTACTGTAAAGCTCACGGAATCGATCTTCCGTTTGACGCAAGCCACAGCTATAGCCGTGACCGTAACTTATGGCACATCAGCCACGAAGGACTGGAACTTGAAGATCCATCCTGCGAACCAAATTACGCTGATCTTCTTGTTCTTGGAAATACACCGGAAAATGCACCGGATGAAGATGAATATGTAACTATGACATTTGAAGAAGGTGTTCCGAAGACAATCAACGGCGAAGCCATGAAGGTTTCTGATATCATCCGCAAACTCAACGAACTTGGCGGCAAGCATGGTATCGGTATCGTTGATATCGTTGAGAACCGTGTTGTTGGTATGAAATCCCGTGGTGTTTATGAAACTCCTGGTGGAACAATCCTGATGGAAGCTCACAAACAGCTTGAAGAACTGGTTATCGACCGTGCTACCATGGAAGTTAAGAAAGATCTTGGCAACAAACTCGCTCAGGTTGTATACGAAGGAAAATGGTTCACACCACTTTGCGAAGCTCTTCGTGCTTTCGTAAAATCTACCCAGAAATATGTTACAGGTGAAGTTAAATTTAGACTTTACAAAGGAAATATCATTAAAGCCGGAACTACTTCTCCATACTCACTTTACAATGAATCTCTGGCAAGCTTCACAACTGGTGATATGTACGATCATCATGATGCAAGCGGATTCATCACTCTGTTCGGACTTCCGCTGAAGGTTCGTGCGATGAAGAATCTTGAGGTAAACAATAAATAATTGTATATCCCAATACTGACAGATTTAAAGGACGTTGATATGAAATTATCAGCGTCCTTTTTCTGAGCAAGCCAACGCTTAAAAGGTTCCGCTTTTGGCGAGGGTCTACATGAAATGTAAGTTTCACTCCAACAGGCTCGTCAGGCATAAAATGTCATTTTTATAATTATGCTATAGTAGTTATCAGCCATTTATGATTCATATAAAGGCATATCCACCCCGTATTCTCTATCAATCCCCATACAGATCTGCTCAAATATCTGATTTGGCAGATATACACCTTACTTTCCGCTTTCAGGCAGCTCTCCCGGTGATAGTTTCCCCGGCACAACGCAGTTCCAAGACCGGGAGACGCGCGCAAAGTGAGATCATATTTCAGGCGATACTCCCCCGGTTTTATTTCGGGAAGTTCCTTACAAAATTGCAGATCTGGCATGAATTTCATTCCCATTTCTTCTGCTTTCTATCATTATATGATACCACAGGCACAGTCGTTCTTATTCTGTCAGTTCTTGCTCTTTAATCTTCAACCAGTCCTCTTTCCACTACATTTTCCACGGCATCCATCTGTTCCAGGATTTCTTCACGGCGTTCATCCAAAAGTAAACCTTTGTTGTATTTGTAATACATCGCACAGTCATTTTCCCGCAGGAACGCAATGCTGTACACATTACTGTTGAGTTCCGTGACAAATACTGCCATTTCCTGGCTCTCGCCGAAAGCAGATTCCAGGAATTCAAAGCAGTGATTCAGCGTTTCCAGTGTCTTATCTGCCATTTGCTCTCTCTGCTCTTCTTCGCTGTCAAATGTGGCCTTTACAGACTCAAATTCCGGAGCTTTCCGGTATTCTTCCAATTTGCATACAATACGCTCCATACGGTGCATTTCCGCCTTTGTAAGCTGTCCGGCGGCCTTCTTCTGTTCAACTTCCCGCCTAAGAGACTGAATTTTCGCAGCAAGGACCTCTCCCGGAACTGCACCTTCCTTTTGCAATTCCTCTTTATAAGCACACAGCTGAGCAAACAGTCCCTCCACAAATTTTTCCATCTCATATTCTTCTTTAAAAAGATCTGCCATCTTTCCGACCAGAAGATTTACTACACTCAGCCGCTCATCAAACGACGCAAATTTCAAACGTTCTAAGGTATCTTTTTCATAATATCCTGCAAGGATCCGCTCCAGTCCATACTCCTTCTGATACTTTCGGTAAAGCTCCAGATAATTTGCAAAATCCTTCGCTGTCTTCCAGTGCTGGAGGTACTGATGCACAACCTCACGATCCACCTCTTTACCAAGCTTTTCATAAACCTGGATCAACCTTGACAAGTCTTCCCATCCTCTGGCTGTGACAAACATTTTTCCATCTACTGTATTTTCCATACGATAGAAATTCTCTTTTCGAAGTTCCAGATAAGAAAGCACTGCAGGATGGATTCCAACCTGATACGCATATTCCTTCCAGACATCAAAATTAGCTTCCACATCGATCCGCTTGATCCGGTCCAGTGTCACCACATCAAATTCCCGCACCGACTTATTATATTCCGGCGGATTCCCTGCCGCCACAATGATCCATCCCTCCGGCACACTCTGATTACCAAACATCTTGCACTGTAAAAACTGCAGCATAGTCGGCGCCAACGTCTCTGAAACACAGTTGATCTCATCGATAAACAGGATTCCCTCTTTCATGCCGCTCTGCTCTATCTTTTCATATACAGCAGCAATGATCTCACTCATCGTATACTCGGTTACCGAATACTCTTTTCCACCGTAGATCTTTGTCTGAATAAACGGAAGCCCGATCGCACTCTGTCTGGTATGGTGCGTGATCGTATACGCAACCAGTCCGATCTCACATTCCCTTGAAATCTGCTCCATGATCTGTGTTTTTCCAATTCCCGGAGGTCCCATCAGAAGGATCGGTCTCTGATGGATTGCCGGAATCTGATATTCTCCATATTCATCCTTCATCAGGTATGCCTGCACCGCATCCTTGATTTCCTGTTTTGCACGTTTAATATTCATCTATTTCTCACTCCTCTCAAATCTTCTTCATCCAGAACCAGTTTCATCGCCCACGGCGGAACTTCCTGTTCTTCTGCCCCGTCGTCCATAAATACAAACACGGTCTGGTACAGAGGCATTTTCTGCGGATAAATCCCCTGTCCATCGGTAAAATAGATCACACCCTTCAGTTCAGTGAACCGGTGCGTCGCGATCAGCTCATCAATATAGGCAAACGCCGGTCTGAAATCCGTTCCACCTTCCCCGGCAAGATCCAGCTTTTCCATATATTCCTGTAATTCTTCTTTACAGGTAATCTTCCTGTCCGACTGCACCTGGTCATCACATTGTATAATGTGGATATTGACTCTCTGAAAAAAGCTCCCTGCTTCACTTAAAATGCCATAGGTCTCCTCCAGGAATTTTTTTACCAGATCTCCTGAACAGGACATGGAAGTATCGATCACGATTGCAAAATCCTCCACTTTTTTCACTTCTTTCCATTCCTGTGGCTCGATCAGAGGCATATTTCCATAAAGGCGCAGTCCATAACTGTAAAATACATAATCAAAGCTGTCATCATCCACGGTAACCTCTTCCTTCAGTACAGCAAATTTATGCAAAAAGCTGCGGTAGTCATATCGCTGTCGGTTCTCTACCCGGACCTGATCCAGAAAATGCCCGGTATTTGATGCTGCTTCTTTCGAAAAAGTTTCCATATCGGTCTGCATTTTCTCGCTGATATCCTGCCACCTCTGGTTCATTTCGCTTTGTTTTTCATCATCTTCATCTTTTGCCCAGTACTTGTGATCATCCACGGTAAATTCCCGGGTCATGCGCTCCATCTCTCTGTCCGAAAGCTTCCATCTTACCAGTACTCCATAAATTTTTTCCGCTGTAAATACCTTGATTTCCTCTTTCAGATCCCGGTAGGTTCTCTGTCTGATCCAGGACTGGCTTTTTCGTATATTCTGGAGGTTCCAGTCGTCAATCACAGATTCTACCGCAATATCCGCCGCCAGGTTCCATACAAGCTCTTCCCGTCCATTTCTGCGAAATACATGTCGGAAAATGCAGTGCAGAACCAGATGTAGATAGGCGCGGTTTACCTCGATCCGGTTCTGCCTGTACTCACCTCCCAGCATCTGCCCGTTAAAATACATTGTCTCTCCGTCTGTAGCAAGAAGGTCTACCGAAAAATCCTGTACATAATAAAACGCCGAAAGCGCCACATCCATAAATCTCATCTTCATATACAGTTCGTTCCTCGTCAGAACCAGTATTTTATGTCCGATTTCTTCCAGACCCTGTTCTAATGACATTTCTTCCAATCTTTCCACCTTCTTTTACAATACAAACTTTTTCTTCTTTTTTGGAAAACTACGGTAACGCTCGTCCATCAAAATAGCTGAAATCTCGGTCTGTCCTGCATCTGCCGCATAAGTAATCGTTTTTTCCAACGCTTGTTCATCAAAATAATGCTCTCTGCAGCAAAAAAGCAGAACCTCCTGCGGATCTCCGGCGGCGATTTCGCGTCTTTCTTTCACCGCATGGATACAGCTTTCTCCAATTCCTTCCATATGCGCCTTTACATAATTTTCATAGCGCAGCTTTGCCGCATCTTCCAGCTTCCACGGATATCGCAGACGCGTCAGAGCCACACTGAAAATTGCCTCTTCCGAATCTCTTGCTTCAGAAAGTGCAAACAGCCGGTCGTATTTTCCATAATCCAGTTCCCGCCGGTAAAAGCACTCCCTGTACTCTCCACCGGAACCATAATAATGCGTCTCCACGATCCGCGCCGGCGTATTTTCCACCGCATCTGCGTAATATTCCGGAAACAAGATCTTCGTCTCCGTTCCCTGATAACGCAGTGTTGCAATGATCTGATACCGGATCTCCGTCAGAATTTCCTTAAGACAGGACTTATTTCCATCCATAAAATCAATCTCCACCTTCTCCAGACGGCATCCGGTAAATACCCCGCTCCCCATCCGCACGATTGCATCTGTCCCATGGAAAAGTTTCAGATTCATACATCCATAAAACGCATAATTTCCAATTGACTGTACAGTAGACGGAAGATGGATCTCCCTTACCATTCCACCACAGCAGAGTTCTTCCGGCTGCGCAAAACGATCATCCTCTTCATCTGTCTCTGTCTGATAAACAGATGCATTTTTCTCTTCTTCATCTTTATGCAGTGAAAATGTATATGGAGCAATGCGGATGACAGGAATTCCCTCTATCTGCTCCGGTACTTTTATGATTCCTGAATCCTGCCAGATTCTGAGAATTTCAAGTCCGTTTTCTATTTTCTGATATTGTATCTTCATAAATTTCACTCCTGAAATTGATTCTGTCTGTTCTATCCAATTAAGGATTATAGCAAAAAAAAGCAGATTTTTCCATTATCCGCTTCACACAATATATCGAAATCTCACGAAATATATCGTTATAGACAAAATTATTTACATATCTATAGAATTCCTTTATTCTATAGTTAGATAGTCAGTATGAATATTGGAAGGAGGTTCTTATGTATGATGTCAGGCATGTATTAAGAAAAGCTGGTCTTCGTTCCACGTACTCTGGTTATAACTATCTTGCTTCAGCAGTCGCCCTCGTTCTCAAAGATCAGGAATTTTACCTGAAGAATGTAACCTCTAATCTTTACCGCGTTGTCGGTGAGCAGTATGGCGTTTCCAACATGTGTGTTGAAGCCGCCATCCGTACAATGATCAACAGTTATTGGAATCAGAATTCCAATAAAATTTTAAGCCCGCTGCTTGGTTATCCTGTATTTGACAAACCGACCGCATCCGAATTTATTTCGATGCTGGCTGATTATATCCAGGATCATTCCTCTCGTTAATTATTAGATACTGGTAGAACTTATGCATTATCGCATATCAGCATGGTATATACAGAATAACGTTAGTAGGCTGGCATTAAAAAAAGGTGCAGCCTATGAGGTTGCACCTTTTTTATCAAACCGGACTTTCATAATTGGAGACGTTTTTCCATACGCGCTGTTTTAATTGCCACAACTACTATTTGAATCCTTATCAAATTCCGGATTGATTGCATAAAAGTTCTTACTGTTCAGATTATCCTGAACGATCCTTAAACTTTCTCCAAATCTTTGGTAATGTACAATTTCCCGCTTTCTTAAAAAACGAATCGGATCACATACTTCCGGGTCTTTTACAAGCCTTAAAATGTTATCATACGTCGTCCTGGCTTTCTGTTCTGCGGCCATATCTTCATGTAAATCTGTAATTGGGTCACCCTTGGACTGAAAATAAGTTGCTGTCCACGGTGTTCCACTGGCTGCCTGCGGCCAAAGTGCAAGTGTGTGGTCCACATAATATTTATCAAAACCAGAAGCCTTAATTTCCTCCGGAGATAAATCCTTGGTAAGCTGGTAAACAATGGCACATATCATTTCCATGTGGGCAAGTTCCTCTGTGCCAATATCGGTTAAAATTCCTGTCACTTCTTTGTACGGCATGGTGTACCTCTGTGATAAATAACGCATGGACGCAGCTAATTCTCCATCCGGTCCACCGAACTGACTGATGATTACCTGGGCCATCTTCGGATTGGTCTGGGTAATTTTTACGGGATATTGTAAACGTTTTTCATAATTCCACATAAACTAACACCCTCCTTCCTGCCACGGCCATGGCTCATTGATCCAGTTCCATCTGTCTGAGCAGGAAGGAACAGCGGTATCTACTGTGAGTGGTCCATAATATTTTGCATATTCTTTCAACAACTGGTTCCTTTTTTTATTATATTCATAAAAAAAGTCCAGCGCTTCCTGATCACGGGGATGAGTGTCCAGATAAAGCTTCACATCATCTACCGCAAAGCTCGCATGACCAATCTGCATCAGGAGATCTTTTCTGCAAGGTTTGGAATTTGGCATTTCATTCATGCGTTACATCCTCCTTTCCCCTTAAACGGAAGATCAAGCTCTTCGAATATGGTTCCTCTGTGGAATCCTTTTCCGGCTTCGTAAATGTGTCTCCAACTCTGCCATGGCACATAAGCCATTGCGATCGACATTCCATCCAACGCATCGTCCCGGTCGCTACATCCAGATCGTTCTCGGTAAACAGGTGCTGACATCGATGGATTTCTTCCATCATTGTTCGCCATACATGAATTACTATTACAGCTATTGTTATTATTGCCACATCCACAATTTGCACGTCTCATATATGGATTATTATTTCTGCAATTTTGCATTGTTTTGGCTCCCCTTTCTTATATCTGCAATATTATTGTATGGTAATTTTTTAAAAAGGGTTCTGACTTTTGCATCCGGTATAATCTGATGCCCGTTTCCGTTTCAAACAGGTCGTAACATCAATAATGCCGCCAGACCATTTCTGATCTGACGGCATCTTTCTTTAGTATTTTATGATGTAATCGGATTGCTCCATTGCTATGCAATTCCCGCAATCCTCGAACACCTCATACTCCCATAAAACGGCGTGTTCACATCATTTTATGAATTTTTACCAAGTGTAACCTTGATATCTTTCTCTGTATATTCACCATTCTTATCCGGGATCTGTACGGTAAGCGTTACCTCTTCTCCTGCTTTATAATACTGAAGCTGTTCCTGGAGAGAACTCATACCACTGATGGAACTTCCCTCAAAACCAGTAATAATCGATCCTTTTGTAAGACCGGCTTTCTCAGCTCCGCCACCACTCATAACTTCTTTGACATAAACACCGGTCGGCATATTGTACATCTGTGCACCTTCTTCAGATACATCGTATCCCTTGATTCCAAGATATCCTCTTTCTTCATCTGAAACCTTGCTTCTTGTCTCTTTATTCATCAGATTCTGGATAACATCACTTGCATCAGAGATCGGAATCGCAAATCCCATACCCTCTACTGCCGAGCTGTTGATCTTTGCAGAGTTGATACCGATTACCTCACCATTTGCATTCAAAAGAGCTCCACCACTGTTACCAGGGTTGATTGCTGCATCTGTCTGGATGTATTCTCCGTCAAATCCATCAATTGTTCGTCCGGTTGCACTGACGATACCAGTTGTAACAGACTGTCCATAACCAAGTGCATTACCGATTGCAATTGCAGGTTCTCCAACCTTCAGGGAATCTGAATCTCCAAGTGTTGCAACCTTAATCGCATTCATTGTATCGTCTGAAATTTTATCAAGCGGAACGGCTACGACTGCAAGATCCCTTGCGGAGTCTGTTCCTTTGATCTGCGCTTCCACGCTGTTACCATCATTAAATGTAACAGTAAGTGTATCGCTTCCTTCTACAACATGGTTATTGGTAACAACCAGGAGTTCTGAATCATTCTGGCTGATGATGATACCGGATCCGGCGCTTTCACTCTCCTGCTGGCTGATTCCTCCGAAGAAATTCTGTACTTCCTGTACGCTCATATTGGTAATAGAAACAATTGACGGAAGTGTATTCTCAACAATATCTGATACATCAGAAGTTACTGTACTGGTAGATGTTGTAAGCTTTGCGTTCGATACAGTCTTTGTTGTGCCTACGGTACTCTTTGTATTCTTTCCAAGCAGCTTACCAGTCAGATAACTGGTTCCCTGCATCGTCACACCGCCAACTGCCCCGAATAATACTGCAGCACCTACAACAAGTGCGACTTTCTTTGCGTAACCTTTTTTCGGTTTTGGAGCTTTCGGATTCTGCTGCGGTCCTGCTCCGAATCCATGCTGATTGTCTGCTCCTCTATTTTCATCTGAATCTGGTCTGTAGTAATTGTACTGATTGTCCATCATTCAAGACTCCTTTCTTTTCCTTTTCTATAGTTAAGAGTTTAGCCCATAATTGTGATGAAAGTGTGATAAAATATGAAAAAAAAGATGAACGGCACATTTTTATGTCGTTCATCTCGTTTATTCAACAGTAAATTCCGCTGGAACTTCCTGCATCACTTTATTCAACCGTTACAGATTTCGCCAGATTACGCGGCTTATCTACATCCAGTCCCTTTGCAACGGATACATAATATCCCATCAGCTGCAGCGGAATCACTGCAAGCGATGCCTCAAAATGCTCATCTGTCTTCGGAATGTAAACCACAAAATCAGCAGTATCCTCAATGCTGTAATTGCCATAAGTTGTAAGTCCCATCAGATATGCACCACGGCTCTTGCACTCTACCATGTTGCTGATCGTCTTTTCATATAATTCCGGCTGTGTCAGCACACCGATCACAAGCGTTCCATCCTCTATCAGAGAAATGGTTCCGTGCTTGAGTTCTCCCGCTGCATATGCCTCTGAATGAACGTAACTGATCTCTTTCATCTTCAGGCTGCCTTCCATACAGATTGCATAATCAATTCCACGTCCGACAAAAAATGCGTCCTTTGCGTTTGCCTGCTTTGCTGCAAACCACTGGATTCTTTCTTTATCTTCAATAATCTTTTCAATCTTCTCCGGGATTGCCTGTAATTCGGCAATATAATTTTCATACTGCTCTTCAGTGATTGTATTTTTTACTTTGGCAAACTCAATTGCAAGGATGTAAGAAGCCATCAGCTGTGTACTGTACGCTTTCGTTGTTGCCACAGAGATCTCCGGTCCTGCAAGAGTATAGAATACCTTATCCGCTTCTCTTGCAATAGAAGATCCGACTACATTGACAATTCCAAGTGTACGGATTCCCTGCGCTTTTGTCTCACGGAGCGCTGCAAGACTGTCTGCGGTCTCTCCTGACTGGCTGATAATGATCACCAAACCATTTGGATCCAGAATTGGCTTACGGTAACGGAATTCAGAAGCCAGCTCCACACGAACAGGAATCTTCACCAGATCCTCGATCACATACTGTGCCACCATACCTACATGGTAAGCAGAACCACATGCTACAATGTAAATCTGGCTTGTTCTCCGGATATCCTCTTCCGCTAATCCGATATCAGTCAGATCAATCTTTCCGTCTTTTAATACAGAATTCAGAGTATCCTTAACCGCTCTTGGCTGCTCATGGATCTCTTTCATCATAAAATGCTCATAACCGGCTTTTTCAGCTGCTTCCGCATCCCAGTCAACAGTTTTCATTTTTTTCTGAATCTCTTCTCCGTCCAGATTGTAGAAGGTAATTTCCTCTTTGCTGACCTTTGCCATCTCCAGGTTGCCAATATAGTATACATTTCTTGTATATTTCAAAATAGCCGGCACATCTGATGCAATAAAACTCTCTCCATCTCCTACGCCAAGAATCATCGGACTGTCTTTTCTTGCCACATAAATTTCTTCCGGATAATCCTTGAACATCACAGCAAGCGCATAAGATCCACGAATGCGGACCAGGGAATGGTTGATCGCATCTACCGGTGTTCCTTCATACTTTTTATAATAATAATCGATCAGCTTAACAGCAACCTCTGTATCCGTCTCAGAGTAGAATGTATATCCTTTGCGGAGCAGCTTGTTCTTTAACTCCTGATAATTTTCAATAATACCGTTGTGTACAGCAACTACATTGCCATCGTCACTCATATGCGGATGCGCATTGTTCTCTGACGGTTCCCCGTGTGTTGCCCATCTGGTGTGACCGATTCCACAGGTTCCCGGAACAGCTGCACCACCATTGGTCTTCTCAAACAGTACTTTCAAACGGCCTTTCGCCTTGATAACTTCTGTCTCTTCTGTTCCATTACGAACAGCAAGTCCTGCTGAATCATATCCACGATACTCCAGCTTTGACAGTCCATCCAGTAAGATCGGAGCCGCCTGCTGCGATCCAACATATCCTACGATTCCACACATTTATCTATATCCTCCAGTCTTTTTTGCGAAAATAAATTTTACTCTTTTCGTTACATTGTAGCAAATATGGGGCTCTTTGTAAAGAATAAGCGGGAATAACAATCGTCATCCCCGCCTTTCTCCTTAATCCTAATCCAGATCAATAAAATCCATTTCGAAAGTATCACCTTTTTTACGCTTTTCTTTCTTGATATTATAATCATCGAACGAATCAAAGTCGTCATCATCAAAATAGTCATCAAACTCATCAACGTTGCGAGTATCATCACTTATTCCTTCGTCATCATAATCATCGTCGAAGTCATCATCATAATAATCATCATCGTCGAAATCATCATCGAAGTCGTCATAATCATCTTCGAAATCATCATCCTGTCTCTTTTTGAACTGTGATTTCTTTTCTGCCTTAACAGGCTGGATCGGTTTTACCGGATTACGTTGCGGCTCATCGTCCAGTTCATATTCATCATACAGATCATCCAACTCTCTGTTACGGTTATGTAACTTCACAACGGAAACAAGAAGGAAGATTACCAGAAGAATAACGATAACTGCTGCCGCTGCTACAAACCAGATCAGATGATCGGAAATCTTTTCTAAAATTGCGTCAAACTTGCTTGCACTCTTCTTATCCGGTGTAGTCGCAGACTTCGGAGTCTCCATTCTCTGATAAGTATGCTCTACAGAGTCATATAAATAGAGGGATTCTTCACCGTCATTATTTACTGCATATAATACATAGAAACCATCGCGATCCGGTTCATCCCAGATTTCAAAAGTCTTGCCGTTGATCTCCAGATTTCCTTTTGAATACTTTGATGGCATAGACACTTTACTGCCTGCATCAAAAATTACGATAGAATAAGTATCTGAAATCACAACCTGTTCTGCCGGTGAGAAGCTGCTGTCAGATGAATCATACATCCAGAAATCGCCTTTTCCATCACCGTCTACCAGGTAAGCCATCTGAAGTCCTGTCTTTTCCTGCACAGCACCTTTATACGTCGAATCATTATAAGTAATCTCTCCTGCTGTAAATCCAGCTGGAATCATGCTGTCTGAGAAATCACCGGATAAGGTATACTCCTGACCATCAATCGTGACACTTGTTCCACTCGCAACATCCTTGATCTTGCTCGGATCTCCTGCTCCGATCGTAACATCCGCATATCCTTCTTCACATGCCACACTTGATCCAGCGCTGTCTGTAACCGTCGCATCTCCCTGTTCAAGTCTTGTACTTCCTTCCTGGAGAGCCTGGAATTTCATTGTAAACTCAATCCGGTCACTACTTCTGTCACCTGAACCTTTAAATGTCAGATTACCATCCGTGTCTGCATTCACTCCGTCTCCCTCTTCAAATCGCATATAAGAAGGATCGTAAGTCATATGAATCGTCGCGTCTCCGATTACATCTCCGCTGACAACTGCTGTACCTGTGATCGTAAATTCATCCCCGACACTTGTCTCAAGATCAGAAAAGAATATCACACCATTTGCAGCTAGCGCCATCACAGAAAAACATGGTACGATCAGACATACAGACAAAAGAATTGTCGCTATTTTTTTCGTAAACTTCATCTTCATGTACTTTCCTCTTTCTAACCATATTAATTGTAAGTATAAATACTCTTAGACTCTATCTTACACTTTTTATGGGGAAATGTCTACTTGTTTGTAGAAATTCTCATTGTATCAATTTACGGACAACTCCGTTCTGCTTTATTTATCCGAAGAAAAACCCCGGCATAAACCGGAGTTCTTCTCTAATTTACATTTTCTGTTGTTCCGCCTGCATTGCTTTCTGCGCCTCCACCGGGATCCGGAGTTGGTGTTGAAT
>OFMI01001772.1_pt1 | contig 12502 bp, 9 predicted proteins | sample 1541741 | NCBI WGS metagenome assembly OFMI01 (sample SAMN04209219, study PRJEB22552) | human gut metagenome | biome: gut; material: feces | host: Homo sapiens | place: USA: Oklahoma | reverse complement strand
GTGAGCCCGAACCCGCCGCGTTCGAGTCGGCTACGCGCGCGGGCACACTCGCCGTGCGATCGGAACCATATGATGACGAGCGTTCCGTCACCGTCACGGTGGAACGCAGTGAATCCGGTTCCGTAGCCGCTCCGGTTGGGGGAGTAGTTACGGAGTTGAGACAGTGCGCGTCCGGGAGCAGCATCGAATCAGGCTCCGCGTTCATTGCCGTTGACGGACAACCCCAACTCGCGCTGTATCTGAGGACACCACCGTATCGGACGATGACCAGTGGCATGAAGGGCGGTGATATCGCGGCGCTCAATGCGGAGCTCAGACGGCTCGGATATGCGGCTCCGGATTCGGACGTGATGACGTGGGATACGGTGAAAGCTTTCAATGCGCTTGCCACAACCGCCGGGACGCAGGGAACCACGCAAGAGCGCCAGTGGAGCATCGATACGTCGTTGTTTGCATGGTTGCCCCAACAGCAGGTGACTGTCAAGGAGTGCCAAGCCCGATATGGCGGGCAGGTCGAGCAGGGAGCCGATGTGCTGACGACTACCAGCCAACCGGTTCGTGCGACGTTCCGGCGCAATGACTCCTCGATGTTGCGAGGTGATCGGGTCATGGAAGTCAATGGAGCGACGTTCACCATCACCGATCGGACAGCGGACAGCACTGACGCCTCCCTGCTCTCAGCCATCGGTGCGAGCAACGAATACCGTGCCGCCCAACAGCCGTCAGCCTCCGGGCAGGCTTCCGATACCGGAGGGGCCCAAAGCGACACGGGACAAGACACTGCTTCGAACACCATCAACGTTACGTACCGCTGGAAGCTCGCCAAAGCGCTGAACGTGGTCTCGGTGCCGCCGGCGGCGATGTACGATGTCTCTGCGGATTCGGCATGCGTGGTTTCGCGCGGCAAGCCGGTCGCCGTCCATGTGGTCGCCTCCCAGCTTGGCAAATCGATGGTCAGCGTGCAATCCGGCGCATCCCTGACTTCCGTCGATGTTCCCGCCAGCACAGGCAAGGCGTGCCGATGAGCGGGCAAGACCGGCTCGAGTCCATACGACCCGCGGTTGCAGGATTGGCGGGAACCAGTACAGTTCAGGACAATTCCGGTGATGAGCAGTCTGCCCATGTCAAGCTCGACGATGTCGGGCACAGCTTCGACGGGGACGACTGGCTGTTCAGGCATATCACCATGACGCTGTATCCCCGGCGCGTTTATGCGCTGGTCGGTCCTTCCGGCTCGGGCAAATCCACGCTATTGTCCATTGTCGCAGGCTGGCAGCAGCCAGCGCAGGGCAAGGTCATACGCGTCTCATGCGGTCGGGTGTGCTGGGTATTGCAGAATCCTCATGGAGTAGCGCGTAGGAAGGTCATCGACCATGTGGCACTGCCCTATATTTCTCGCGGGGAACGCAGGAACGAAGCCGAAGAGCACGCTTTGTCACTGTTACGCGTGTTCGGGCTTGACCATCTTGCCGCCAAACAGTTCCGTGACCTGTCCGGTGGCGAGGCTCAGCGGCTGATGCTTGCGCGCGCGGTCGCCTCCCACGCGGGACTGCTTCTTGTGGATGAGCCGACAGCACAACTTGATTTGGCGACTGCGGCGAGCGTGAACCGAACCTTGCACGGGTTGTCGATATCAGGGGCGATTGTCGTGGTCGCCACACATGATCCGCGCACCCGCGACGCGTGCACGGACATCATCGATTTGAGGGACTACCAGTGAGCCGGGAACAAGATACCGTTGCGCCTGCCATTGACCGGGATACGGCTGCGACAGGGCGTATGCGTCTGCGTGGTGTCGTGGACGAAGCATGGCGGGATATCGTGTCCGGAACCTCGCATGCGTTCATGCTTATGTTGATTCTCGTCGCGTTGGTCGGCGGGTTGTCTGCTGCCGACCTGTTCAGCATTCGGTCAATAGCGCAGCAGGTTGACCGGTATATCGCATCGGGCGCGTCGACGTACGTCATCGAGTTCAAAGGCAGGATTAGCGGTGAAGCATGCGAACGGTTGTCCAGTGTGGACGGGGTGCTCGCATCCGGCGCGTTACGGTCGAAGAACGACAAGGTCACATCCGCCGTCTTGCCATCTGCGGGCATCCCCTCGCTCGATGCCACCACGGGGGCACTTGGCGTCTTCGCCTCCTCGACACGGTCCGATGGGGCGACGTTGACTGTACGGGACTACGACGGCATCTGGCTGTCTTCGCAGGCCGCCCGGTCTGTGCACGCTCGGGCGGGGGACCGGCTCGCATTGCGTGCCGGCGGCAAGGTGCGCGTCGCCGGGGTGTTCCAATACCCGGATGACGGCAGATCAACCAGCTACGACTATGTGGCGCTTAGCCAGGTTCCCGCAGCTGCAGACGATTTCGACCAATGCCTGGTCAAGGCCTGGCCGGTGCCTGACGCCATGCAGTCATTGCTCCAATCCACGGTATCCTCGTGGTCATCGGACGCCTCGCAGCAACCTACGATCAGCCAGCTCAACAGCACACAAGGCACGCAGCTCGATGCCGTCAAGACATTCCGGGAGAGGCAAAGCGCGCTCGCTCCCGTTGTGATGTTCGTCTCCGCGTTGTTCGCAGGATATGCCGCGGTGCGTGCCCGGCGGCTCGAACTGGCGTCAGCCATGCATTGCGGGGAGCCGAAAATCGCGCTCTGGCTGCAAATGCTGCTTGAAACATTGATGTGGTGCTGTTCAGCGATAATCGTGACGGCACCGTTGATCGTGTGGGCGCTGACACATATGGAAACAGGCATCATCATCTCGCCGACGACGCTTGTCGGCATTCTCGCCAGGATTCCGGCGGCGGCACTCGTCGGCGTACTTGCCGGAGCCTCGATGGCGATGCTGATCACCCGTGAACGTGACTTGTTCCGGTATTTCAAGAACCGATAACCAACAACCTGGGCCTTGTAGCAATTTTAACGACAAGGATTTGCATCGTCTGCTCAAGCGCGAAACAATGCAAGCATGGCGTCAACGGGGCGTCACCTAGATACAAGAAGGAGTATCCACAATGAAGAAAAAAGCTAAAACGGCATTGGCGGCGGTTACTGCGTCGTTGTTGCTCGCTACCGGGCTTGCAGGTACTGCGAACGCAAAAGATGTATGGAATCGCGGGGTAGTGTACTGGACATATTCCATGGCTACAGCACAGGGGGTGTATTCGCAGCATGTGCTGACGTACTCATTAAACGATGGAACGCTGAAGAAAGCTTACGGCAAGTGGGCTCCAACATATCAAAAGTCATACGCAAACGCGCACGGGCAACCGCTGAAGTTCTACACGGCGAATTGGCGTGTGTACAAGTGATTGGCAACCGATGCTGACTGATATTGTCGTCCGTGTTCGCTGCATAGTGTCGATTTTCGGCATCATTGTTGCATGTCTGGCATGCGTCGCGTGCGGTACGGGGCGTCAGGACGCGGTTCCGAGCCCGTCGCAAACCACCGCGAAAGCCGAAGACGGGACCGTGTTCACAGGCGCCTACGCCCGCAGGTTCGCGGACATGTACGACAATCTTCAGACTGGTTTCGCCCGGAACCTCATCAAAGACGGCAAAATCAGCGAGAAGGACATCGCAGCGTTGGAAAGTAAAGTCATGGATTGTATCTGCGCACAGGCTCAAAGCGAAGACGATTTCCCCACCTTCGATCTGACCGACGGTGCGCTGACACCGGTCCCGTACACGGGGGCGAACGCGCAGAAGGACAACAGGGTCGCAAAGGAATGCATGGAACGCTACGACGGGTACAAGCTCAGTGACCTGTCGCAGTATGTGTACCGGCATGAGCACCCAGATGACACCCATCTGTCGAACTGACACCCCGGCGTCGGTAGTGGGTGTGTGTCGTAACTAGCGTGGCACGCACCTACTGCCGCGGGCCGGCTGAATGGAAGAGACAAGGATTCGCAAGGAGAAGAGCACATGGGAACTTCGAATATCGCGCGGCATCGTCACACCGGTGTGACGACCTTCGTGTGCGTGGCGGCATGCTGCCTGATGTTGCTGTCCGGTTGTGGGGGAGCGACGCATATCGATTCATCTGCCGGTACCGCTACCGGCGCATCAAGCAGCGCCACGGCCCAGGATGGCACGGTGTTTACCGGGCCATACGCGCAGCAAATCAAACGCACCTACGATAACGCACACCAATCCTTGACTAAGAAGATACTCAAGGACAGCAAGATCACCGACCAGGAGTTCCTTGAACTCAGCCAGCATTTCAGCGATTGTGCGCAACAGCAAAATGTCGAAGTCACCGTCGATTCACAAGGCGGCATGTCAACCTCGTATCCGTCGGGAATGAGCGAGGCCGACGGTGATGCCATTGTCAAGCAATGCGATGCGGACAATGATTTCACGGATATGAATATGCTGCGCGGCGACATGAGTAGCAACCCCAACAACGAGGATCCCGTGGTGCCGTTGCTCAAGTGCCTGAAGCAATACGGACTCGCCGAGCAATCCATGACCGTGGAGGATTACAAGGCGATTGTCAGCGACGAGAGCAAGGACAGGGACGTGTTTGGCAAGTATTTCGATGAATCAGTACCCGGGTACGATGCTGCAAAGGCGAAACAGTACATTGCGTGCCAAACAGAAGCCTGAAGTCTTGCACCACCGTTCTCCCGCTGGCGGGTTGTGTGAAAGTGGTTTTTGCCGTGAGCAGGTGACATATACGTCCGATACACTGGTGAGCTATGTGTGGAATCGTAGGATATGCAGGAAATGTTCGGACCGCGTGCGGCAAGCCTTTGGAGGTGTGTCTCCAAGGACTTCAGCGATTGGAATACCGCGGATATGATTCGGCCGGCGTGGCGCTGACGGCGCCTGGCATGGAGCGTGTGGCCGTCCGTAAGAAGGCCGGACGTCTGGCCAACCTGGTGCAGGACATCGAACGTGATCCGATGCCGGACGCCACCGTGGGCATCGGCCATACGCGTTGGGCTACGAACGGCGTGCCGAACGACACTAACGCGCATCCGCACACGTCGCGTGACGGCAAGGTCGCCATCATCCACAACGGCATCATCGAAAACGCTTCCCAGCTTCGTCTCGACCTGCAGACGGAGGGCTATCGTTTCGTCTCCGAAACCGATACCGAGGTCGCGGCGAAGCTGCTGGGCAAAATCAGCGACAAGATCATCGAGGAAACCGGTAAGCCTGACCTGTTCAAGGCCATCCGCCGTCTGGCCCGCATGCTGGAAGGCGCGTTCACCATTCTCGCCACGGACGTGCGCCAGCCGGACATCGTGGTTGGCGCCCGTCACGATTCGCCGCTCGTGGTGGGCCTCGGCGACGGGGAGAACTTCCTTGGCTCCGACGTTGCCGCGTTCGTGGCCTACACCAAGCGTGCCATGGAGATCGACCAGGACCAGGCCGTGATGGTCTCCGCCGACAAGGTGGTCGTCTCCGACTTCATGGGCAACATCGTGGAACATCCGAAGACCTACACCGTGGATTGGGATGCGTCCGCCGCCGAAAAGGGCGGTTGGGACTCCTTCATGGACAAGGAGATCCATGAGGATCCGGCCGCCGTGCAGCGCACTCTGCTGGGGCGTCTCGACGAGAACGGCAATATCAACCTCGATGAGGTGCGCATCGACGAGCATGATTTCAAAGCCATCGACAAGATCATCGTCATCGCCTGCGGCACGGCCGCGTACGCGGGCATGGTGGCCAAATACGCCATCGAGCATTGGGTGCGCATTCCGGTAGAAGTGGAACTCGCCCACGAATTCCGCTACCGTGACCCGATCCTCACCCCCCGAACGTTGGTGGTGGCCATCTCCCAGTCCGGCGAGACCATGGACACGCTGATGGCGTTGCGCCACGCGCGTGAACAGGGCTCCAAGGTATTGGCCATCTGCAACACGCAGGGCGCGTCCATCCCACGCGAATCTGACGCGGTGCTCTACACCCACGCCGGTCCGGAAGTGGCGGTCGCCTCCACCAAGGCGTTCGTGGCGCAGATCACCGCCGCATACGTGCTCGGCCTGTATCTGGCCCAAGTCAAGGGTGCCATGTATCGAGACGAAATCGCCCAGACTTTGGACTCTCTGAAGGACATGCCCCGCAAGATCCAGTGGGTCCTCGACACCCAGACCAAGACCGTGCAGGAGGCCGCCAAGCAGATGGTGGACGCGAAGTCCTTCCTGTTCCTCGGACGTCATGTGGGGTATCCGGTCGCCATGGAAGGCGCGCTGAAGCTCAAGGAGATCGCCTACACCTTCACCGAGGGCTTCGCCGCGGGAGAGCTCAAGCATGGTCCGATCGCGCTGGTCGACGAGGGCGAGCCGGTCGTGTTCATCGTGCCGCCCGCGCGCGGACGCAACGTGCTGCACGCCAAAGTCATCTCCGGTATCGAGGAGGTCAAGGCCCGCGGCGCCTACATCATCGCCGTGGCCGAGGAGAACGATCCGGATGTGGAGCGTTACGCCGACGTGGTGTTCTGGCGTCCCGCATGCCCGACGCTGATGAGCCCGCTGGTGGACGTGGTGCCGCTGCAGCTGTTCGCCATGGACATGGCCAAGCTCAAGAACTACGACGTGGACAAGCCGCGCAACCTCGCCAAGTCAGTCACCGTTGAATAGCGCACTGGGCAACGGATCAAAGGACGGACCGAATGCCGGGCGCGGGCACCGTTACGTGCTCGAGGAACCTCATATTCCCTTCGAATATGAGGTTCTGTACGAGGACGAGAACATCATCGTCATCGACAAGCCGCATTTCCTCGCCACCACGCCACGCGGCATGTGGTATCGCGAAACCGCGCTGGTCCGGTTGTGCGAGCGGTACGACGAGCCGAACATCACGCCGGCGCACCGTTTGGACCGACTGACCGCAGGCGTCGTCGTGTTCGTACGTAATCCGTCTGCGCGAGGCGCGTACCAGATGCTGTTCCAAAATCGCAAAACCGTCAAAACCTACGAATGCCTGGCACCGCTCGCCCCGACGCAGCGGCCGCGATATGGAACGGCGGTGCGCATCGACCGGCACCTGCCGTTTCCGCTGGTACGCAGGTCGCATATCAACAAGGATCGCGGACGATTGCAGGCGTACGAAAGCGCCGACGTGCCCAACGCGGAAACGCTGATCGAACGGGGAAGCGGCATCCGCTTCGTTGCCGGCAGACCGTACGTGAATTACACGCTGCATCCGAAAACCGGCAAGACGCACCAGTTGCGCGTGCATATGAATTCGCTCGGACTGGCGATATTGGGCGACGATTTCTACCCGGACATCGTGCAGCGCGCGTACGACGACTTCTCGCAACCCTTGGAATTGGTGGCGCGCGAACTGCGATTCGATGACCCGCTCAACGGCGAGCCACGTCGATTCGTATCGCACGTGCCGTTGGGCGCGGGCTTATAGAAACCCACGATTTTGGACATTCCCCTATCTCGTCCGACACGCCCGATTATCATGGCGTTCTGTTGACTTGCCGGAGCGTTTCCGGCATCACGAGAGTAAGAGAGAACCATGGGTAAAATCTCGAAAGCCGTCCGCGGCGTCGCCGACATCTACAACGGCGCATCGCTGATCGTCCGTATCATCGTCGGCCTGATCATCGGCACCGTGCTGGCATTGGCCATGCCCCACGTGACCTGGATCGGCGAATTCGGCACCCTGTTCGTGGCCGCGTTGAAGGCCGTGGCACCGATTCTGGTGTTCGTACTGGTGGCCAGCGCCCTTGCGCAGGGCACGTCGAAACTCGACCGCCGTTTCGGCACCGTGCTGTTCCTGTACCTGTTCACCACGTTCCTGGCAGCGGTCGTGGCCGTGCTGACATCCCGTCTATTCCCGCAGACCCTGTCCTTGGGCAAGGCCGCCAAAGCCGACGTGGTGCCGCAAGGCCTTTCCGAAGTCATCCAGACGCTGCTGACCAACATCGTGGCCAATCCGATCCAGGCCATCATCGATGGCAACTACATCTGCATCCTGATGTGGGCCTGCCTGTTCGGACTCGCCATGAAGTCCATCGCCAACGAAAGCTCCAAAGCGTTCATGGCCAACGTGGCCGACGCCGTGTCCCAGGTGATCCGCTGGGTCATCAACCTCGCCCCGTTCGGCATCATGGGCCTCGTGTTCACCAACGTGGCCGACAACGGCCTGTCCGCATTCACCAAGTACGGCAGCCTGCTGCTCCTGCTCGTCGGCACCATGCTGCTCATGGTGCTCGTGTTCGGCCCGCTCGTCATCTTCATCTTCCTGCGCCGCAACCCGTACCCGCTGGTCTACCGCTGCTTCAAGGAATCCGGCCTGACCGCGTTCTTCACCCGCTCCTCCGCTGCGAACATCCCCGTCAACATGCAGCTGTGCGAGAAGCTCGGGCTTGACAAGGACATGTACTCCGTGTCCATTCCGCTGGGCGCCACCATCAACATGAACGGCGCGGCCATCACCATCACCATCATGGCCATGGCTGCCGCCAACACGCTCGGCATCCAGATCTCCCTGCCGGCGGCCATCCTGCTGTCCGTGGTCTCCGCGCTCGGCGCATGCGGCGCGTCCGGCGTGGCAGGCGGCTCGCTGCTGCTCATCCCGATGGCCTGCTCGCTGTTCGGCATCAGCAACGACATCGCCATGCAGGTGGTGGGCGTCGGCTTCATCATCGGCGTCATCCAGGATTCCGTGGAAACCTGCCTGAACTCCGCGTCCGATGTGGAGTTCGCGGCCACCGCCGAATACCATGCCTGGCTCAAGCAGGGCCGTCAGCTGCCGGCCTTCATGTATTCCAAGAAGGAACGCGCCAAGCTCGGCATCGAAGCTTGATTGCGTACCGGCTTAGCCGCCGATGCGATATCGCAGGGAACCGCTTTGGAAGTTCGCTTCCGGAGCGGTTCTTCCGCATTCGGCGTATTTGGGTGGATATGGGGAGTCTTTCCAGGCTTGTGCGTGGCTTCCGCATGACCCGTATAATCTTATGGTGGTAATCGCAGGCGAAATACAAAACGGAGGTCCGTGGGCGTGGTGCTGAAATCGGCGAAACTGGTGAAGCAGCTCATCGCCATCTGCTGCGCGGGCGTCATGGCGGCCAGCGCCGCCGCATGCGGGGCCAATACGGACACACGCACACAGATCACCGTATGGTCGTGGGAGCCGAGCATGAAACAGGTCATCGCCGGCTTCGAAAAAGACAATCCCGACATCCACGTGGTTTGGAAGAACACCAGCGGTTACGACAAACTCAACAACGCCATCCAAGACGGTTACGGCATTCCCGACGTGGTGCAGCTGGAATATTACGCATTGCGCCAGTACGCGGTCAGCAGCCAGCTCGTGCCCATCACCGGCAGAACCGAAGGCTATGCCGATTTCTACACGCCCGGCACCTGGGCGTCGGTGCAGCTCAACGGACGGGTGTACGGGCTTCCCATGGACTCCGGCCCGATGGCCTTCTTCTATAACAACAGCGTGTTCGAACAGGTTGGCGTGGACGCGTCCAAGATCCGCACATGGGACGACTACTACGAGGCCGCCAAAAAACTCAAGAAAATCGGCGTGTACATCACCGCCGATTCCGGCGACGCCAGCTTCTACGACACGATGATCTGGCTCGCCGGCGGACGCCCGTTCTCCACGTCCAACGATGGCAAGAACGTGACCATCAGACTCACCGAAGATAAAGGCACCCGCGAATTCACCGAATTCTGGCAGAAGATGATCGATGAGGGTTTGGTGGCAACAAACCTCACGTCATGGTCGGATCGATGGAAATCGGCCGTGGGACAAGGCAAAGTCGCCTCGCTGTTCTCCGGCGCATGGCTGCCTTCGCTGCTCATGTCCGACATTCCCGGCGCGGCCGGCCTGTGGCGCGTGGCCCAGATGCCGACGCCCGACGGCAAGGCCACCACATCGGAAAACGGCGGTTCGGCCCTTGCCGTGCTGCAACGTTCCCGCAAACCCGAAGCCTCATACCGTTTCATCGAATACGCCTGCCACAATGCCAAAGGCATCACAACCCGCGTGGATGGCGGCGCGTTCCCAGCCGACAAAAACACCCTATCCGACTCGAAATTCCTCAGCAAGACCACGGTGACCGACGACCGTGGCATCGAAGTGCCCTATTTCGGCGGGCAGGAATACAACCGCGTGCTGTCCCAGGCCGCGGAGAACGTGTCGACCGGATACCAGTATCTGCCGTTCGAAGTGTATGCGCGCAGCGACTTCCGGTCCACGGTGGGCAAGGCCTACAAATGGTCGAGCCTGCTGCGCAAAGAGCAGAACAGGCTCAACATCATCGCCGCAGGCGGTCAGGTCTCCGACACCTCCAACATCGGCGATGCGTTGAAGAACACCGAATCGTCCGACCGCATCAAACTTAAGGGCGGCATAGCCCTATGGCAGAAGGACCTGAAAGAATACGGAGCCAACCAGGGCTTCACCATCCAATAGCGTCTGTGTAATTGGTTTAATCGATTGCGGCCTGCGGATAGCGCATTATCCGCAGGCCGTCGGTTTTCAGATTGCCGGGCTATGATCGCCGGTTCGCGTCGCTGGCTCTTGAATCAGCGGACGTTTCGGTCGTAGATGTGCCGCATGCCCTTGAAAATCAGGTCCGGATCGTAAATGTCGATCATGTTCGTGTCGTCGGCGAACACGCGGCTCAATCCGCCCGTCGCCACCACACGGAAATCCTCGTCGATCTCCTTATTGAACTGCGCGATCGTGCGTTCGATGCCGCCGAGGAAGTTGTAGTACAGGCCCGCCTGCATGGCCGGTTTCGTGGACTTCGCCAGAATCGACTTCGGACGGGTGATCTCCACTTCCGGCAGCTGCGCCGTCCCTTCCCACAGTGCGGCCGCGGCGGTGCGGATACCGGTGGTGATCAGTCCGGAAATCACCGACGCGTCCGCGGTGACGTAGTTGAACGTGGTGGCCGTGCCGAAATCAGCCACCAGAATCGGCCCGCCATACTCGTAATACGCGCCCGCGCAGTCGGCGATGCAGTCCGCGCCCATGTTCTGCGGATTGTCCATGCGGATGTTGAGTCCCGTTTTGATGCCCGGTCCCACGATCATCGGATCGATGTCGAGGAACTTCACGATGCTCGCACGGAACGAATGCATGACCTTCGGCACCACGGACGAAATGATCACATCATCGACATCCGCCGGCTTGTAGCCGCTCAAAGCCAGGAACTGCGTGATCATCAGCCCGTATTCGTCGGACGTGTGGTTCGCCTTCGTGGTGATGCGGTACGTGCCCGCGATGCGCCCATCGTCGATGAAACCGATCACGACGTTCGTGTTGCCGATATCCACAGCCATCAGAAGCATGTTGCGTTCTCCTTCGCGTTTTGCGGAAGTTCCGTTGAAATATTGCGATTATTGCGATTGATACGGTTATTGCGATTCGAAAATGCTGCGGTTAGCGCCGTTCGCCGTCCGCACGCATGGCTGCGAGCTTGACAAGAATACGTTTCGCAAGTGCGTCCTTGCCCATCTTGCTCCATCGTTCGATGCTTGGCCTGTCTGCGGTTTCGCCCGGCGTCAGCACCGTCACCACGTTCGTGTCCGCTGCGAAACCGGCGCCGGGGGTGCGCAGATTGTTGGCCACCAGCATGTCGCAATGCTTGCCGTTAAGCTTCTTCGCCGCGTTGGCCTCAAGGTCGCGCGTCTCCATGGCGAATCCGCACAATGTCTGGTCCGGCCGCTTATGCTCGCCGGCCCAAGCCAGAATATCCGGATTCGACGTGAGCTCGAGCTCGATGCCGCTGCGCCCGTTCTTCTTGATCTTGTCCCGGGCCTGCTCGACCGTACGGAAATCGCCGACGGCCGCGGCCATGACGGTGATGTCCGTGTCCGAGAAACGGCTCGTCACCACATCGAACATATCCCGTGCGGTCGTGACATCGACCACATCCACGCCATACGGGGCGTCCAACGCCACCGGACCGGACACAAGCGTCACCTGCGCGCCCAGATCGCGTGCCTGTTCGGCCAAGGCATACCCCATCTTGCCGGTGGAATGGTTGGTGAGGAACCGCACCGGATCAAGCGGCTCCTGCGTCGGGCCGGCGGTGACGAGCACGGCAAGTCCCTTAAGCGGCAGCTCACTTTCCGGACGATTCGCAAGCAGCAGCGCTTCCACCGCCGTTTCGATGCGTGCCGGCTCCTCCATACGTCCCTTGCCGGCGTCGCCGCAGGCCAGCATGCCGCTTTCCGGCTCCACAATCGTCCAACCGAGCTCACGGCAGGTATTGAGATTGCGTTGCGTCACGGCGTTTTCATACATATGCACGTTCATGGCGGGGCACAGGATCTTCGGTCCCTTGTCGTACGCGAGTATGGTGCTGGTCAGCTGGTCATCGGCGATGCCGCAGGCGATTTTCGCGATGATATCGGCGCTCGCCGGAGCGACTGCCAGCAGATTCGCCCACTTCGCGTCGGCCACGTGGCTGATCTGCAGCGGACCGTCCGGTCCGGGTGCCACGTCGGCCGTAGCGCCGGGACGATGTCCGGCATCGAGCTGGCGGCAGAGTGGCTGTACCA
>OFMI01001761.1_pt1 | contig 12568 bp, 7 predicted proteins | sample 1541741 | NCBI WGS metagenome assembly OFMI01 (sample SAMN04209219, study PRJEB22552) | human gut metagenome | biome: gut; material: feces | host: Homo sapiens | place: USA: Oklahoma | reverse complement strand
AAAAACACCGGCTGACGGGATTCGAACTCTCGACATTTAAATATTTCAGAAGATTGAGGCATATTTGAGAAAAATAATCTCAGATATGCTCTTTGTAAATATAAAAAATAATATTTAAGTTTGTGCTATCGAACAGTTCTAAATTGTAAAAAGTCTTGTAAATACTGACTTTTTAGCAGATGAAGACACTAAAAATAGTAATAATTTTTGATACATTGGTGCCCAAATGGTGTCCTGATTTCCTATGATGGTACAAAACGACACGAGCAGATATAAAAGAAAACTATACTATGTGAGAGCGAAAGTACTCGTTGCTTTCGCTCTCTTAGCTACCGCATAAGAAGGGGTAGGCGCACTTGTCAATGGAGAGCCAAGCCCGTTCATCTCGACTGTTGACGAGGGGCTCTGTTACTTCGTATAAATGAGGAAAGTAATTGAAAAATCTATGTATAGTTGCTATGATATAAACATACAAAGCGACAAATTTGAATTTGTTGAATAGATAATTTAAGCGAGGAAAATATATGAAGAATAAAGTTGTTTGCTTTTGTAATCTTGCATTAGGGTTACTTTATATTGCCACTACGGTTTGGGGGTATTCCATCGCTTTTCCTATGAAAGAATATATCCATTTAGCCGAATGGTGTTGCATATCGGGATTGCTCGGCGGAACGTTCTATTTATTTGCATTTATATACGAGTTTGTAACGAAAAAAAAACTCAATGCGATATTTTATCTGAACACTGCGGTCGTTTTGTCGCTTATACTTATAGCAACGATAATTATGCAGTTAAATGTTGACGAAGCTTTTGTCTTTATACATATAGTAAACCCGATACTCATTTTAATATACTTTTTTGTGTTTTGTGATTGTTCGGAAAATAAAAAGATATTGAGCGTTATAACCTGCATTACTTTCCCGATATTTTATATACTGTTCGCTCTATGTGTTTGGCAGAGTTCAGGTCAATGTCCGTTTCCTGCAAGCCTGATTTTGGTGTGGGATAATGTCTTAATTCCGATAGGTATAATTTTTGGCTTATGTGCATTGATTATAGGACTAAGTTTCGGCTTTTTTTATTTGAATCGATTAATAAGAAAATTGATTTCAAAAAAATAATAAATTCCTGTTTGGTGTGGGGTTGGGTATTCCCAACAAGTAAAAATCTCTCTTTCTGTCATAGGATTGTCCTAATTGCCTTTGTAAATATAAAAAATAGTATACAAAATTTCAAGGACCGTTTTGTCTGATATCACGAAAGTGATGTTAAACAAAGCGGTCTTTTTTTACGCCCTGAAGGAGGCGACAGCAAAAGGCATATAGAAACCGCAAATAAATATTACGGAGGGATAAAATGAAAAAGTTAAGTTTTAACAGTACGCTCAATCACAAGAGGGACGGTTACAATACCTATGAGGTAAGTGTGGAAAAGGTCATAACTATTTGCGGCGATGAATTTTCAAAGCTGAAAAACTTCACCCTTGACGATGGGGCTGTGTTCCCCATACCGACGGCAGTCCGCTGACAGATGAAAAATACAAGGCGCTAAAGGAAAAATATCCGCAGGATATCACCGCAGACTGCGACAAATGGCTGAGCCGGAGAACTGTTGACAATTACAATTTGCTGAGATCGTATCTATGGTACGACCACGAAAGCGGAACGATTTCCGAGGATAATTATCCGATCTCCGATATGACCGTTCAGGAGCTGTTCGATTCGGCGGACGTAAAAGGAAATATCGAAACTCTTCCTCAAACCAAGGGTATAGCTGTTTTAAAAGAAAATACGATAGGTATTTATGTGGGAAACGGTAATGCGATATATGCGAAATCTGCCGAGGACGGGATAGTAAAGGAGAATATCTCAGCCGGAGGCTGGACCTCGTGGTTTGAAATACCGTGGATACAATACGGCGATGAAAAAAGCTTCAGCAATGAGATCAAATTTGAAGAATATGACGAAAAGAAGAAAAATAATCTGGGACTTGTTCAGTGGGCGATTCAGGCTCACGAAAACGGCTGGGGTTATGTCTACGGTACATACGGAAATGTCCTCACGGAATCAATTTTACAGGACAGAGCTTCTGTGTTCGGAGAAGAAGTAACAAGCTATATGGACTTTATCCGTGAAAACTGGCTTGGAAAGAGGACGTCGGATTGCGTTGGTTTGATTAAAGGATACGGCTGGTATGACAGCAAATCCGGAGAGGTCAAGGTCGGTTCTAATGGGATGGCGGACGTTGGAGCAAATGGAATGTTCGCTGCGGCAACTGTTAAAGGTACAATAGATACTATTCCCGAAGTCCCCGGACTTGCCGTCTGGTCGGACGGTCACATCGGTATATATATCGGCAACGGCGAAGTGATCGAAGCCATGAATACGCTCCGAGGCGTTACAAGAACAAAGCTTGCAGGGCGCGAATGGACGCACTGGCTTCAGATTCCGTATATCAGCTATGTTGAAGAAAAGGAGTAAAAATATAAGTATGGAAACGGAGATAAGTCTATGAAAAGATCGGTTGCAGTTTCGGTCAATGAAGAAAAATTGTCAGCAATAGAAATGTATTTAGAGCAGAAGAACACTACGCTTGCGGCGAAGCTTAATAAGTATGTCGATCAGTTATATCAGAAAAACGTACCGCAGAATGTGAGAGATTTTATTGAGCTGACGGTGGTCAGGAAATCTTCCCGAAAAGCCAAGCCGACGGCTTCCGCAGAATGTGAAAAGCCTGCGAAACGGTAACCCTCCCCTGTTCGCGCCGTGTGCCGTCGTGTGCGATTCTATAGGCACAGGCAGGGTAAGTTTACCCTTAAGGACAAGCAGGGCTTATTCGGGGCTTTTTCGCAGAGTTTCAGAAAGGCGGAAAATATATGTATGAGGTGAAAAATTGTCTTGCAAGTTAAAACGTCGGGGTTGTAACCCCGACGCGGACACAGCGGACGGCAAAGCCGACCGCAATTTTGCGGGACTTGGGCAGTTTCATGGAAAGGGGTTGTAAATCCAGCCTTTCTGAAATTTAGGGGTTGTAACCGCAGAAAGCAAAGAAATTACGGCATATTTAAAGGAGTTGTAGCATATGAGTTTTGAGAATAAGGTCAAATTTGCTCTTTGGGCGTATCCTGAAACGCTGAAAAACGTAGAGGTCCATTACAAAAACGACAATTGCAGATCGCAAAGCGAGTTTATAGAGAAAGCAATTAAGTTCTACATCGGCTATCTCAGCGAGGAAGATAACATAAACTATCTCTCCCCTATGATAACAGAAACGGTCAAGGCGCAGATAAAGGGTACGGAGCAGCGGCTTTCAAGACTGCTTTTTAAAGTCGCCGTGGAGCTTGGAAAGCTGTCGCATATGACCGCCGCTGTAAACGAGGTTGACGATGATACGCTTAACAGTCTTCACGCTATGTGCGTAAACGAGGTGAGGAAAATAAACGGCATCATTGATTACGAGGACGCGGCTGAATATCAGAACAGCTGATACTTTAACGAATGGAGATGATATAACTGGCGAAAATAATCGTAACAAGCCGTTATTTAAAAAGCGGCAGCGGAAACAGAAAACAGCTTTACCGCTATGTAAAATACATCGCGACCCGAGAGGGTTCAGCGCCGATACCGAATACAAACGAACACGCTCCTGCCTCTAAAAAACAGCAGGAGCTTATTTTTTCTCTGCTAAAGGATTTCCCCGACGGCAAAGAGTTATTTGAATACGAGGACTACCAAAAGAATCCCACTATCAAAAACGCTTCCGCTCTCATATCGGAAATACTTGACCGGAACATGGACCGCCTTACAAGCCGTAAAAACTATGTAAGCTATCTTGCTAACCGTCCGGGCGCTGTTAAATTCGGTAAGCACGGTTTGTTTTCGCAGTCGGACGAGCCTGTCGAACTTGAAAAGACCGCAAAAGAAATAGCGGCTCACGGAGGAAACGTCTGGACTCATGTCGTTTCCCTGCGCAGGGACAGCGCACAGGCGATGGGTTATGACAATTTAAAAGCGTGGCGGGACTTAGTCAAGCGGCAGATCGCTAATATTGCTAAGAGTCAGAAAATCGAAATGAAAAATCTCAGATGGTACGCCGCGTTTCATGATAAGAAAACCAATCCTCACGCGCATATAATCGTGTACTCCGCCAACGAGCGCGAGGGATTCCTCACCAACCGCGGAATAGAAAAAATACGAAGCGGCTTTGCAAACGATATCTATCAGGACGAGCTGCACCATTTATATCAGCGCCAGACCAACCTGCGAAATCTTCTGAAAAAAGAGTCGTCAGAGTTTATGCGTAGGCTTGTAAATGATATTGCAGGAAACGCCTTTGAGGATACGGAGCTGATAAAGCTTGTTGGTAAACTTAACGATCAGCTTAAATCTGTAACGGGCAAAAAAGTATACGGATATTTAAAGCCGGAGGTCAAGCAGACGGTCAACGCAATTTTTGAAGCGCTTGCGGAAAATGATTCTATTCAGAAAATGTATAAGCTGTGGCGTGAAATGGAACAGCAGAAGCACGACGTTTATTCCTCTGCAAAGCTTCAGTTTCCGACATTAGTTGATAATAAGGAATTTAAATCCGTCAAAAACATGATCGTTCAGACTGTGCTGGATATGAATAGTCCTGTTATTGATATTGAGATTGAAGAACCGGAACTGACAGAAAAAACTGATAACGATGATATAACAGATATTCCTCCAATGTTTGATAATGACAATATGGCTGACGGAGATTTTACTTGGAATGATAAAAATGCAGTGACATCTGATACTTACAAAACTCCGAAAAGCAGATACTATTTAAAATGGAGCAATGAATACAAGGAAGCCTGCAGGATCATCTATGACAAAAGCTCGAAGCCTGAAGATTTTAAAAAGGCTGAACAGATTTTAATTTCTGAATCTGAAAAAGGTAATCTGCTTGCCATTCACGATTTAGGAAAGCTGTATTCCACAGATAAGCTCGGAGAAAAGAATGATGAAAAATCATTTTCATTTTACAGGGAAGCGCTTCATGCTTTTACGGTAATAGAACCGAACGCTGATTCCGTGTTCCCCTATGAGCCGAGATACGAAGGTCAGAATATGAAGTCTGCGGATATGCGCTCTTACGTTTGGTACAGAATAGGCAAAATGCACTGCTACGGTCTGGGAACGGAACAGAACTATGAAAAAGCGTTTGAATGGTTTTTAAAATCGGCTCAGGAAGGAAACAAGTTTTCGCAATACAGTCTTGCTAACCTTTATTACTACGGCAACGGCGCGGAAAAGAATCTTAAGGAAGCCTTCGGCTGGTATATGAGATCGGCGAAACAGGGACAGCCTTATGCTTCATATGCTGTGGCTCAGATGTATAGCAAAGGCGAATATGTTGAACATGATGAAAAAACTGCTCAGGAATATTACAATCAGGCTCTTTCGGGATTTTTAAAGCTTGAAGCTGACGGTCAGGCGGACGATAACCTCTTTTACAAAATAGGGGCGATGTACAAAAACGGTCTTGGCACAGAGGCTGACATGAATAAGGCTATAGGTTATTTTAAACGTTCCGCAGAGCTGAACAACAAAAACGGGTTATATGAATACGGCAAGGCTCTGCTGCTCGGAGATAAAGATATACCAAAAGCTATGGATTGTCTTGAAAAAGCGATAAGGCTCGGAAATCTGAATGCCAAGCGTTTTCTTGCGCTTGAATATATCAGCGGAGAACATATTGAACAGGACATTGACAAGGGTATTGAAATGCTGACCGAATGCGCGGATTTCAGCGATCCCCTCTCCTGCTTTTTACTCGGCAGAATATATTTCAAGGGGGAATTTGTGAACAGGGATTTGAGCAGGGCTGAGAAATATCTGCTCATGGCAGATAAGGACAGCGGATACGCTTGCTATTATCTCGGAAAGCTTTATCAGGAAGAAGAAAAATATGACATTGACAAAGCTGTTGAATGGCTTGAAAAGGCGGTAAATTATGATGAAATTAAGGCGTATGCTTCGTATTCGTTAGCTAAAATACTTTTGGAAGATAACAAATATCATGACACACAAAAGGCAATAAAACTACTTGAACTATCTGCCGAAGAAAACAACTGGGCTTCGTTTCTGCTGGGAAGGCTTTAGCTGACTATAGGCGTGCTTTTTACAGTACTTATTCTGACGGGCGCATATACTGAAATTGAAAACAGACTTGACTTGAAATATAATTCTCCTTGGATATTGGGGCCATTAGTTATAGCGGCAGTATTAGCGGCGGCATCGTTTATCTTTGGACTTATTATGTACCTTTATAAATATAAAAGAAACATATCAAAAGGAGAATTTTATAAGGCGCTGTCCGGCGTAATGGATGAAAAGGAAAATTGAAGATAATTTAAAAGCTATCTGTACGGAGGTTTTAAATAATAATCATTGATTTAATGGTGATTATAATTAACTGCATAAAAACATTCGGCTTTTTTTCAGCTGAAACATATTGAATATAAACAGAACGGAGTGTTTAAAATGAAAAAAAGAATTATGGCTGTATTTATGATAATTTTATTTACTGTAAATAGTTTTCCCCTTTCAATATTAACCGCTATAGCCGAGGAAATTAACTTAATCGAAGTATCTCTAGACGACGATTTTACAGAAAAAATAAAAGTTATAAATAAGCAGTACGACGGTACTGTAACAGCCGAAGTCGATTTTTCTGACGTAGAAATTAATAATAAGAATCCGGAAGACAAGGTTTACTTTGCCGCTTCAGCTGAATTTGCTAACAAGAACGCTTCTGAAGGTCCTATTAAAGTAACTATTAATAATATTCGGTTGGAAGGCGCGGATAAAAGTAAATATAAAATTATAAATAATATAAACAGCATTGAAAAATATGCATATATAACGCCTAAAATAATAACAGTTACGCCTGAAGCGAATTCTATATTCAACGGGCAAAATATACCCGAGATCGAATATAGTATTGATCAAACAAACATAATTGCAGAGGATTCTGTAAAATTTACTGTAAAAGTTGATTTACAGAACGGTTTAGCCGGAATCGGAAAATATAACTATACTTGTGATTCGGATAATAAGAATTATATAGCTTCAATTGCAGACAATATCAAATTCGAAATCAAGGAATATGATCCTGAAATTACGGCTATTCCTGATAATGAAAGCAATATATACTATACTAATAAAGCGGTTCTTCATTCACCGGAAGGTTTTTTAATAAGCAGCGACGGTATCAGTTTCAGTGATTCTATTAACGTGGACTTATATGCAACGCATAATAATGTTCCTAATGAAATTACATATTACCTAAAAAATATTGACGCATCTTCTCCGGCTATAAATGCTGTAAGCAAAGAAATGAAATACGAGTATTATTGTAGCTGCGATATACCTGAAATTATAAGATCGCAAATAAAGCCGTTAAGTTCAGAGGACAATTTAAATCCGTTTTCATTTGGATGGGTAAGCAGCGGCAGTGTGGCTGTAGAAATTACGGCAAAGGGTACGGAAATTGATCAGAGAACATCTATATCTCTGAATAATAATGGATTTGAAGAAGAAAAAGAAGCGGAAGGCACGCTTGGCGAAGACGGAATATGGTATTATTCTGCTGAATTCATAATAAATTTGACCGATAAAGAAGCCGATGATTGCTATTTAACCGCACATTCACTTAATGAATCCGGTTTGGAAAATGAGAAACAGCTTATACTGACAGATGAGTACAGTAATACTGCTCAATATAATCAAAATCGTATTATTTTTGATAAGATAAAACCGTCAGTTGATGAAAACATGAGTATTTACTATAACAATAACGAACGTTATGTAGAAGTTAAAGGAGAAATATATGACGCCGATTCCGGTATAAATAAAATTGAGTATCAATGGAACGATGACAAGGAAGATGGATATACTATTTACGAATTTGACATCAAAGGCAACGAAAATCCAGTAAGAAATGTTAATTTTAATATAAACACAGCTTATGGCAATTTTAATGATGACTATGTTGATTTATATAGCCTGTATTTAAAAATTACCGATAACGCCGGAAATATATCAATCGTTACTATAAAAAACAGTGAGAATGGACGCGATACAGAGCCTCCCATTATAAACGACATTTATTTCCGTAAAAGCGTAGGAAGTCAGGACGATACGGATTTATCTGAATTTATGAATATAACCGAAAACGGAAATTTTGCTAAAGAAGAAATTGAACTTGTTGTTGACGCTGAGGACGTATCTGAAACAAAGTATAAATCCGGAATTGAATCTGTTAAGTTATACGACGGTTATAGCTGTAAAAATTATGAGCAGTATGAAATGAATGGTCAATACATATTTGAACTTCCTTTGAATACAAAGATAGAAAATATGGTTATAAAGCTTACAGACAAAAACGGTATGGAATCTTGTATAAATGTAAACGATAAAATGGGGTTAGATTCCAATCTGCTTATCATTGAAAACGACGCGCCTAATGTAGACTTTATCGTTAAGAACACATTGAATAATGAAGTGAAGGTTTCAGATTCTAACGATTTGCAATTAAATTCCGATGGGAACATTTGGTATAATGAAAATGACAGCGAAATATCATGCGAAAAATACAACGGTAATTTTATTATTTCTGTAAATGATTTTTACAGCGGAATTTGCAAGGTTGTAATTTCGGAGTCTGGTAAGAATCTAGTTGATAATATATTTGATAATTTAGAAGAAATAAAAACCGAATACAATTTTTCAGTAAAATCGTCAGAGCTGGATAATGGAGAACATCACTATATAATTGAAGTTACGGATAATGCGGGTAATGAAAAAATTTATGAACAATTTATATACGTTGATAAAGAAAAACCTAATGGAAATATTTCAATTGAAGGTCCTGATGGTAAAGAAATTAATGGAGAGCTTTGGTTTGATAAAAATGATATAATTACAGTTCGTGTAAACGCTGATCAAGATCTTTCCGGTCTTGATGAAGTTATAATTTACATAAATAATAAGGAATTCATCTTTAAAGGCGATCAGATTATAAAAGACAAAAACGGTTATTATGTTAAAGTAAACACAAATGATCTGATTTATAACGACGAACATAAATATCAGATATCGGGTTCATTAATTGACGTTGCTCAAAATACGTTTAATTTAAAGCCTCTTACCGTTTACATCGACTGTTACCAACCATCGATTGACAGATTTACAGTTGAGAAAAAAAACAATGTAATTGAAAAAGTATTAAACGTTCTTCCTTTTGGCGTATTTTCAAACGATACTCTAATTTTTAAGGCTTATGTTTCCGATCCGGAGTTTGACAGCGGAATAGATTTTGTAACTGTTGAGTACGACGGTTTGAATAAGCCGATAATTATGCACAACGAGGGCAACGGTATTTATTCTATTGAAATTCCGGCTGGAACAGAAGTTTTTCAGAGCGATATTATAGTTACCGCTTATGATAGATATGGAAAAACAAGTCCTAATTGTCCTAACCTTGAAAATACAGAACAGGGAAAAGGCGTTTCAAATAACGTTTTCGCAATGATAGAAACAAACAAACCTTATGTAAATATAAGTAAACCTAAAGGCGACGGTATTAAAAGAACAGACGGTCAGGTATGGTACAATACTAATAAAACAATTGCTGCATATGTCCAGGATGAGGATTCGGGTATACGCAACGTAAATATAAATGTTAACGGAATTGATATAACAGAAGATAAAAACAATTTTATTATTCCTAAAATATCCGATACTATGTCGGCTGGAAATAGAGATAATTCTAAATATGTTTATACCTTTGATACAGACTATTTAACCTCTATAGCCGGAGAATCTGAAGATGGTAAATACACTATATATATTGAAGTTACAGATAATGCAGGAAACGTAAATTCACAGGCTCATACCTATTATATCGATAAAAGCAACCCTGTTATCGAGAAGTTTGAATTTGTTCCTCATGCGTCGGACAGCATTAGTCAAACCAACGAATATATAGAATATCTGGAATATGGTTTTTATTTTAAAAAAGATTTTATAGCAAATATATATATTTCAGATGTTTTGCCTTCTTCCGGACTTAATAAAATTGAATATCGCTTAGTATCGTATGAGAATGGAAAAATAAAAAATGAAGATATCGGATATAAGATAATTTCGGACGGCGTGGCAGCTTTGGAAATTCCGGCTGGATTTAAAGGGCAGATATTCGTCAGGGCTTATGATAAAGTCGGAAATTATTCTGACGAGGAAACGCCTAAGGCTTTTGTTTCAGATAACGTCCCGCCGGAAATAAATATAGTAGGTATGGACAAAACCAGCCGTCGAGATGCGATGAGTCATATGCTCTATACGTCTGATGTTACTTTTACAGTTACCGTATCAGACGAAAAGTCAGGTATAAAGGAAATCGGATACTCGCAAAGTTCTGAAAAAAATAGTTTTGACAGAGTATCAGTTATTATAGGCGATAATAGATATTCTGTTGGCGATGATATAGGAGAAGGCTGGATAGTTTCAAAGGTAGATGAAAATCTTGTTACCGAGGTTACTAAGACATTCACATTCAGCAGTGATGATAATGATATAATACTGTCATTTGATTCAATTGATAATTCGGGTAATGTAAATGCGGGCGTTCAATGTGATATGTTTACTATAGATAAAACGGCTCCTATTATAAATGCCGAAATCAGCAGCGGAATTAATAATACAAATTATTATAATTCTGAAAAAAAGGCTTTTATCACTATAACTGTTATAGAAAGAAATTTTGACGAAAATCTAATAAAGACAGTTATAGAAAATACATATAACGGCAGAATACCCAATCTTTATTTTGAAAGTTTGTCTTTGACAGAGCATAAGGCGGTTATAGCGTTTTCAGAGGGCGACTATACGTTTGATATCAGAGGAACTGATTTGGGCGGTAATTCGGCAGAAATAAATATGGATTATGAGAAAATCAGGAGATTTTTTGTTGATGAAACGCCCCCGGCTATTGAAGAAAATTTCAGCGAGTTTATAAATGAAGATACCGGAAATTATTTGAATACGAAAAGAACCGCTGTAATAAAGATTATAGAACATAATTTTGATCCTAATTTAATGGGGCTTAAAATTACAAGAAAAGAGGCCGGCAGCATACACAATGAAAACGGTTTTGAAGATGTTACTTATTCGATGGTTAGTATGGCGGATTGGATCAGCGAAGATGATAAACATACTTTATCAATTACGTTTGATGTCGATGCAGTATATATGATTGAAATATTCCCTTCAGACCCTTCAGGAAATCGTTCAGAATTCAGAATATCGGAGATATTTGAAATTGACACGACCATACCAGTTGTCGCTTTTAAAAACGGAAACAGTGTTACAAAAGATAATGATATCGAATTTTTGGATGTATATACCTACGAAAGAAAGGATGAATCGACTCCGACAGTTGAGTTTACAGATTTGAATTTCGATCATATAAAATATATTATTACGGAATATACTCCGGAATATATAAACGGAAAAGAATTAGCAGATGTAAGGCCAGTTAACGTTTATATGGATGAAGATAAGAATAAGTCAGGAACTATCGGCAAAAGCTTATTCACACTACCTGATTTTAATAAGGACGGAGTTTATTCGGTAGAATTAACGGCTGTAGATAAGGCAGGAAACGAAAGCGTATTAAATTCAAATACATATATGAGAATTGTAAATAATGATGTTCTGGCTTACATTCCAAACAGTAATTTAACTGCAAAAACAGGATGGTATTCATTCCAATATGAAAACGGTGATCCTATTAGTATGAAACCTGATAATTTCAGCGATATAGAAATTATTGTTATTGCTAAAAGCAATTCAAATACGGATATTGTTTTGAGAGATTATAATGGCGAAGAAAAAAATACCAATCTGCAGGCTGAAACGGAAGATCAGTTATATGGTATAAGCGTAAACAGGTATACGTTAAAATCAGATTATTTCAAAGATAATTTTCAGAACGACACAGATATAGAACTGTATTTATCAGTAAAAAATGAAGGCCGAAGAATAGATTTAGGCAAAATGCATATTGATAATATCGCGCCTTCCTGTGAATTACCGGATGAATTTGAATCATGGCATTGGTATTTTGGTGAAGATCAGCGTACAATTTCCGTATTGAATATAAATGAACTGCTTGACGAAACAAAATGCAAGGTATATGATAATGGCATGGAAATTGACTTTAATTATTCAAGTCAAGATAAAAGTCTTACGTTTACACTTGAAAAGGGTTGGCACAATGTAGGAATTAAGCTGGAGGACGTCGCAGGAAATATAAATAATATTCAGGAAATAAGCAATGTTTATGTTGGATACTTTTGGCTGTGGATTATTGGCTTGTCATCATGTGTAATAATTGGAGCATCTGTTTTTATTTTTTACTTGGTAAGAAAAAAACGCAATAACTAGTTAAACTAATGAAAGTGATTACTTTAAAAGCTGTAAATTGAAAATATAAATACCTAACATGGCATTTTCCTTTATTTTTTTGACACACCCCC
>OFMI01001745.1_pt1 | contig 12718 bp, 9 predicted proteins | sample 1541741 | NCBI WGS metagenome assembly OFMI01 (sample SAMN04209219, study PRJEB22552) | human gut metagenome | biome: gut; material: feces | host: Homo sapiens | place: USA: Oklahoma | reverse complement strand
AGCCAGTTAAGACAGGTTGCAGGTATGCGTGGACTTATGGCAAGTACAACTGGTAAAACAGTAGAAATACCAATTAAATCATCATTCCGTGAAGGACTAGATTCACTAGAGTATTTCATTTCAGCCCATGGAGCACGTAAGGGACTTTCAGACACAGCTTTAAGAACAGCAGACTCTGGATACCTAACAAGAAGATTAGTTGACGTTTCACAAGACTTAATTATTAGAGAAGATGATTGTGGAACAGAAGAAGGACTAGAAATATATGCAATAAAAGATGGAAACCAAGTAATTGAAAGCTTACAAGAAAGATTAATTGGCAGATATCCATTAAAAGAAATAAGAGATCCAAAAACAGCAAAAGTATTAGCACCAGCTGATGAAATAATAACAGAAAAAGTTGCTAAGAAGATTGTTGAAAGTGGAATAGAAAGAATAAAAGTACGTTCACCTCTAAATTGTAAAACAAAACATGGTATTTGTGCAAAATGTTATGGTATGAGTTTGGCAACACGTGAAAAAATCACAATTGGTGAAGCTGTTGGAACAATTGCTGCACAATCAATAGGTGAGCCAGGTACACAGCTTACTATGAGAACAATTCACTCAGGTGGTGTTGCAGGTGTTGCAGATATTACACAAGGTCTTCCAAGAGTTGAGGAGCTTTTCGAAGCTCGTAAGCCAAAGGGATTAGCTATAATCTCAGAAATTGATGGAACTGTAAAAGTTTCAGAAGAAAAGAAGAAAAAAGAAGTAACAGTAGTAGGAAGCGACGATGCAAAAACATATTCAATACCATTTGGTGCAAAACTTTGTGTTGCAAATGGAGATGAAATAGGTGTTGGAGATCCAATTACAGAAGGTTCAATTAACCCTAATGAAATTCTATTAGTAAAAGGACCAAAAGGTGTACATGAATATTTAGTACAAGAAATTCAAAAAGTATATAGAAATCAAGGTGTTGATATAAATGATAAGCACATTGAGGTTATTGCAAGACAGATGCTTAAGAAAGTAAGAATAGAAGACAATGGAGATAGTAATTTACTTCCAGGTTCATTAGTGGATATAAATGATTTAGAAATCATAAACAAAGAACTAGAAGAAAAAGGACTAAGACCAGCAACAGGAAAGAGAATTTTACTTGGAATAACAAAAGCAGCCTTAGCAACAGACAGCTTCTTGTCAGCAGCATCATTCCAAGAGACAACAAAGGTATTAACAGAAGCAGCCATAAAAGGAAAAACAGACGAATTAATTGGACTAAAAGAAAATGTTATAATTGGTAAATTGATTCCAGCTGGAACTGGTATGGCGAAATATCAAAATACACATATTAATACTGAAGAAATAGAGACAGAAAAAGAAGAAGAGCAAGAAGTAGAAAATAAAGATGTAGAATACTGGAACTAGTAAATAAAGAAGGCTAATTTATAGCCTTCTTTATTGTTAGGAGAAAAAATGGTGGCATTGACAAATATCCCTAAAAATAGTACAATATAGAATGTATTATTGTATAATTAAAGAAACGCAATAGTGCAGAAAAAGAGGGAAAAATGCCGAATAACAATTATAAAAATTGGGAAAGTTTTATATCAAGAACAAAAATATATTTAATAATAATAGCATTATTAATGCTAGTTATTTGTATATATGATTATAGATTAATAATACCAGGAATATTAATTTATGGAATTATAATATTCTATACAATTTGGTCAAATAAAAAAAGAAAAGCAGAGCTGTCAGAACAGCTTAAAGATTTAACTTTAAATGTAAATACTACTGCAAAAACAACACTAATAAATTCACCATTTCCACTTGCAATTGTTGAAACAGATGGAAATTTGATTTGGAAAAGTGAAAAATTTGTTACAGAGTTTGAAATTCCAGAAGTTGAAATAAATGAATATATTACAGAAATTGTAAAAGGAATAAAACTAACAATTGAAAACTCAGATGAGATAAAGCCAAAGGGAAATATAGATACAAGTATAAAAATAAACAATAAAGATTATAAAATCTTAGGGTCATATGTAAAATCGCACAAATCACATCAAAAAGAGCAAGAATATACAACAATATTATATTTTATTGATGAAACAGAAAAAAGGAAATTAGAAAAAAAGGAAAAAGAAACTGATATTTGTATTGGTATTTTAATGATAGACAATTACGAAGAAATTAGCCAAAGAATATCAAGTGAGTTAAAACCACAAATTACTGCAAAATTAGAAAAATATATCTATGATTGGGGAGCAAAATATAATTCATTAATTGTAAAATCAGATAGAGATACTTTTTATTGTATAATGGAACAAAAAAGCTTAGAACAAGCAGAAGCAGATAAATTCAATATCCTAGACGAAGTAAAAAATATAGATGTTCCAGATATAGCTCAGCCAACACTAAGTATTGGATTTTCAGATGACGGAGATTCAAATGTAGAAAAAGCAGATTCAGCAAGAGCAGTTATAGATATAGCTCTTGGAAGAGGTGGAGACCAGGCGATTGTTAAAATAGACGAAAGATATCATTTCTTCGGTGGAAGGACTCAAGAAGTAGAAAAAAGAACAAAAGTAAAAGCTAGAATGGTATCACATGCCCTAAGAGAATTAATACAAGATGCAGATAATGTTATTTTAATGGGGCATATGAATGGGGATATGGACTCAATTGGTGCAAGCCTTGGATTATATAGATTAGCTAGAACATTAAATAAAGAGGCTAGAATAGTAAATGAAACAACAGGTATAGGAATAGAAAACTTCCTAAAAGAAGCTAAAAAAGAAGATGAATATAAAGAAACATTTGCGAGTAAACAAGAAGCATTAGACATGGTAAAACCAAATACACTTTTAATAGTATCAGATACGCATAAAAAAGGATATGTAGAAGTACCAGAATTACTTGAAAAAGTAGGGAAGATTGTGGTAGTAGACCATCATAGAAGAAGTACGGACTATATTGAAAATTCAATTTTAACATTCCATGAAGTATATGCATCATCTGCATCAGAGCTTGTTACAGAAATATTAGAATATTCTCAATTAGATGTAAATTTGGCTCCAATAGAAGTAGAAGCACTATATGCTGGAATTATGTTAGATACTAAAAACTTTACATTTAAGACTGGTGTAAGAACATTTGAAGCAGCAGCATACCTAAGAAAAAGTGGAGTTGATATTATAAAAGTAAAAAAATGGTTCCAGAGTGATTTGAAAACATACCAAATAATTTCTGAAATAGTGTCAAAATCTGAAATTGTAAATGACACAATTGCAATTTCAATATATGAAAATGATGATACGAATTCTAATATTATTGCAGCAAAAGCAGCGGATGAATTGCTTACAATAGGAGGAATAAATGCCTCATTTGTTTTAGGAAGAACAGGTGAAAAAATATATATAAGTGGTAGATCAATAGGAGGGATAAATGTCCAATTAATTCTAGAAAAACTAGGTGGAGGAGGACATATTACTCTAGCAGGAGCTCAGCTTGAAGGAATAAGTATTGAAGATGCAAAACAAGAGCTTATAAATAGAATAAATGAATACTTCTTTGAAGTAGAAAATTAAGTTAGGAGGAAGTATATGAAAGTAATTTTATTAGATAATGTAAAAGGTGTAGGGAAAAAGGACGAAGTTATTAATGCAAATGACGGATATGCAAGAAACTTTTTATTACCAAAGGGACTAGCAGTAGAAGCAAATGCACAAAATATGTCTAAACTAAAATCTAAGAAAGACGCAACAGCCTTTAAAAAAGAAGAAGAAAAGACAAAAGCAAAAGAAATTAGTAAAAAACTAGAAAAGATAATGTTAAAAATACCAGTAAAGGCTGGAGAAAATGGAAAGATTTTTGGCGGAGTAACAGCCAAGGAAATATCAGAAGAATTAAAGAAACAATATGCAATAGATATTGACAAAAAGAAAATTGAATTAAAAGAAACAATAAAACAAACAGGAATAGCAGAAGTAGAATTAAAGCTTTTTGAAGGAGTTTTAGGAAAACTAAAAATACATATAATAGGTGAATAGTCCTACTATAATTTAGCAAATGCATAAGGAGGAATTATGGAATTAGGAAAAGTACCACCACACGATGAAGAAGCAGAGCAAGCTGTAATTGGTAGTATGATGACAGATAAAGATGCTGTAATTGCAGCAATGGAGGTTTTAAAGCCAGAAGATTTTTATAGAGAAGATAATAAAACAATATATGGTGCAATTATGAACTTATATGCAAAGGCAGAACCAATAGATATAATTACTTTAAAAGATGAATTAACTTCACTGGGAAAACTAGAACCAGTAGGAGGATTAACATATTTAGTATCATTACCTGACAAAGTACCAACCACTTCAAATGTAGAAAAATATATAAAAATAGTTGAAGAAAAGTCGATATTAAGGAGTTTAATAAAAACAGCAAACCAGTTAATCGAAATTGGTTATAGCCAAAATGAAGAAGTAGAAATACTAATGGATAATGCTGAAAAAAAGATTTTTGACTTAATGCAAAGAAAATCTCAAAAAGGTTATAGCTCAATAAAAGATATTTTAGTAGATTCTTTTTCAGAATTAGAGCAATTATATAATCAAAAACAACATATAACAGGTGTAGCAAGTGGATTTGCTGATTTAGATAATAAAACAGCAGGATTTCATAATTCGGATTTAGTTTTAATAGCAGCAAGACCAGCTATGGGAAAAACAGCATTTGCTTTAAATATAGCAACATATGCAGCAGTAAGTGCAAATACACCAGTTGTAGTTTTCAGCCTGGAAATGTCAAAAGAACAATGTGCAAACAGAATTTTATGTTCGCAGGCAATGGTAGACAGTGAAAGAGTGTCTAAAGGAGATATAACTGACGAAGATTGGTCAAAGCTTGCAGTAGCATCAGGAGAATTGTCAGAATCGGCAGGAATATATATTGATGATAGTGCAGGTATAAATATTGCAGAAATAAGAGCAAAATGCAGAAAGCTAAAACTTGAAAGAAATATAGGAATGGTTGTAATAGACTATTTGCAACTTATTCAAGGAAGCGGAAGCTCAAAAAGTAGAGAGCAAGAAATAGCAGAAATAAGTAGATCACTTAAAATACTAGCTAAAGAAATAAATGTTCCTGTTCTAGCACTTTCACAGCTATCACGTGCACCAGAAGCAAGACCAGACCATAGACCAATGCTTCAGGACTTAAGAGAATCAGGTTCAATAGAGCAAGACGCAGATATAGTAATGTTTTTATATAGAGATGACTACTATAATCCAGAAACAGAGCAAAAGAATATAGCAGAAGTTATTATTGCTAAACATAGAGCTGGACCAACAGGAACAGTTGAGCTGCTATGGATGCCAAGTTATACAAAATTTGCAAATAAATATAATGGATAATGGAGATGTAATGAGTATAAGGTTAGATAAGCTAGAAGAAGAAGTATTAAATACAATAAATAAAAATAACTTAATAGAAAAAGGAGATGTAATAGTTGTTGGGGTCTCAGGTGGCCCTGACTCTATTACTCTTTTGGCTGTGCTAAATAAATTTAAAGAAAAACTTGGAATAAAACTTGTAGTATGCCATGTAAACCATTTAATCCGTAAAGATTCCACAATTGATGAAGAATTTGTGGAAAACTTGTGTGAAAAATTAAAAATAGAATGTTATGTAAAAAGAGTAGATGTAGAAAAACTTGCTAAAGAAGAAAAAGTAGGAACAGAAGAAGAAGGAAGAAAAATAAGATATGATTTTTTTGATGAGATAGGAAAAAAAGTAGGAGCAAATAAAATAGCAATTGCACATAACAAAAATGATAATGCAGAAACGGTTTTATTAAATCTAATAAGAGGAAGCGGGCTTAATGGTTTAGAAGGAATTCAGCCAAAAGAATATGGAAAGTATATAAGGCCATTAATAAATGTCTCAAGAGAAGAAATTGAAAGATATTGTGATAGTTATAATTTAAATCCAAGAATAGATTCAACAAATAAAGAAAATATCTATAAAAGGAATAGAATCAGAAATGAATTAATACCATATTTAAAGGAACTAAATCCTAATATAATAGAAAACTTAAGCAGAATTTCAAAAATTGTAAAAACAGAAAATGAATATATTAAGAAAAATGTAGAAATAGAATTTACAAAAAAAATTGTGCATAAAAAAATGGGATATGAAATAGATATTAAGGAGTTTAATGCATTAGACATATGTATAAGACAAAATTTAATATTTTATATTATAAATAAACTATTTGGACACACTAAAAACATAGAAAAGACAAATATAGATGACATAATTATAATGGCAGAAAATAATATTGGAAATAAATATATGCTAGTCAATAAAAACTTAAAAATATTGGTAAAAAATAAGAAAATATCTTTTGAGCGATTAGCTTAAATTTCCGTAAGGAAAGACGAAAATTACTAAATTTGTACATAAAAAAACTTTGATAAAAGGTATTGCATAAACTAAACTTTTGTGATACTTTACAATATGATAAAAAATGCAAGGAGGACAAAATTTTGAAAAATAGCATAAAGACATTAGCGGTATGGTTAATAGTAGGAATAGTTTTACTATTTGTAGTTCCAGCATTACTAGACACATCAAATAAAAAATTAACATATTCTGAACTTGTAGCTAAAATAGAGGTAGGAGAAGTTACTGATGTAGAAATAGAATATGGCGGAAAAAGTGCAAAGGTAAAATTAAAAAATGATTCAAATGTAAAGACAGTAAATATTCCAAGTGTAGAAAACTTAATGGAAAATCTAGACGGAGCAATGAAAACAAATTCAATTAAAGTAACAGAAGAAGATGAATCATTTTTATTAATAGTATCTGATTTGTTACTTCCAATATCATCAATAGTATTACTTGCATTAATGGTAATGTTATTCTTTGGTGGAGCACAAGGAAATAGTAAGGGATCAATGTCATTTGGAAAAAGCAAAGCCAGAATGATTAGTGCAAATGATAAAAATAAAGTTACATTTAAAGATGTTGCAGGAATTGATGAGGAAAAAGAAGAGTTACAAGAAATTGTAGAATTTTTAAAAAATCCAAAAAAATTTACAGATATGGGAGCGAGAATTCCAAAAGGAGTATTACTTGTTGGAGGGCCTGGAACAGGAAAAACACTTTTAGCAAAAGCAGTTGCAGGAGAAGCAGGAGTACCATTCTTTATAATAAGTGGCTCAGACTTTGTTGAAATGTTTGTTGGTGTTGGTGCTTCAAGAGTAAGAGATTTATTTGAAGAAGCAAAAAGAAACTCACCATGTATAATATTTATAGATGAAATTGATGCAGTAGGACGTCAAAGAGGTGCTGGACTTGGAGGAGGACATGACGAAAGAGAACAAACTCTAAACCAAATGCTTGTTGAAATGGACGGATTTTCAGCAAACGAAGGAGTTATTGTTCTTGCTGCAACAAATAGACCAGATGTATTAGATAAAGCGTTATTAAGACCAGGAAGATTTGACAGACAAATAGTTGTTCCAGCTCCAGATGTAAAAGCAAGAGAACAAATATTAGAAGTTCATAGTAAAAAGAAGAGATTAGCAGAAGATGTTGACTTAAATATTATTGCAAAAAATACTTCAGGATTTACAGGCGCAGATTTAGAAAATGTACTTAATGAAGCAGCTCTTTTAGCAGCAAGAAGAAATAAGACAGAAATAGGAGAAAGAGAAATAGAAGATGCAATGATTAAGGTAACAATGGGACCTGAAAAGAAAACTAGAGTAAGAAGTGACAAAGAGAAAAAATTAGTAGCATACCATGAAGGTGGTCACGCAGTAGTAAGTAGATATTTAAAGACACAGGACCCAGTACATGAAATTTCTATAATACCTAGAGGAATGGCTGGCGGATATACCATGTATAGACCAACAGAAGATAAATCGTTTATTTCAAAAACAGAGATGTTAGAAAATATAATATCATTACTAGGAGGAAGAGCTTCTGAAGAGCTTGTACTAGGAGATATTTCAACAGGGGCAAGTAATGATATAGAAAGAGCTACTCAAATTGCAAAGGCAATGGTTACAAAATACGGAATGAGCGAAAGAATAGGAACTATAACACTTGGTTCAGATCAAGATGAAGTATTTATTGGCAGAGACTGGGGGCAAGAAAAATCTTATTCAGAAGAAACAGCAGGAGTTATAGACGAAGAAATTAAGAGAATAATAGATAATGCATATGAAAGTGCAAAATCAATATTAAGAGAGCATAGGGATAAACTTGATAGGGTAGCAGATATTCTAGTAGAAAAAGAAAAAATAACAGGCGAAGAATTTGACGAAATTTTCGCATAATAAAAAATTAAAGGGCTAAAATAAGGTGTACTTATTTTAGCTTTTTTAATTTTAGTAAAACAAGAAATTATCATACATAAATACAAAATTTACTAAGGTAAATAATATTAAAATGGTTGCTTTTTAGGCTAACATAATGTAAAATATAATAGGGGAAATTGGAAATAACTAAAAGATAAAGGAATGAAATAAATGTCAAATAAATTTGAAAAAATAAATAGAGAAGAAAGCAATAAAAAATCTAATATAGCAAAGGTTTCAGCTAAAAAAGCATTAGTTGTAACTCTGATTGTAATGTTAATTTTTATAATACTATTAGGAAGAGTTGCTTGGCTTCAATTTGTAGAGGGAGAATGGCTAAAGAAAAAAGAATATAGTCAGTCAACTTCAAGTACGCTTATTAGTGCAAAAAGAGGAACAATTTATGATTCTACGGGAAAGGCACTAGCAATAAGTGTAAATGTAGATACAGTTTCAGTTAACCCTAGCTTAATTTCAGTGAAAAAGAAAAAGGGGCAAGACAAAGAAGAGGTACTTAAAGAAACAAAAGAGAAAATGGCAAAAAAAATGGCGGAAATTTTTGAACTTGATGAAACAGAAGTACTAAAAAAGCTAAATAGTAGTAAGAGTGTTGAAATAATAGCTTCAAAAGTAGACAATGATAAAGTAAAAGAATTAGAAGAATGGCTAAAAGAAAATGGTGTAACAGCAGGGGTAAACATTGACGAAGATGTAAAAAGATATTACCCATATGATAATTTGGCTTCGAATTTAATCGGATTTTGCGGTAATAACAATCAGGGATTAGATGGAGTAGAATTAAGTTATGATGATGTACTAAAAGGAACATCTGGAAAACTAACAACTTCTGTTGATGTAACGCAAGAAGCAATTTCAGATAAAAATGAGAAATATATAGCTCCAGAAGATGGAAGCAATATTTATCTTACAATAGATTCAAATATTCAAACAATAGCAGAAAAATATCTAAAACAGGCAGTAGAAGAAAATGATTGTAAAAGAGGCGGAAATGTAATAATAATGAATCCTGATACAGGAGAAATTCTTGCAATGGCAACTTATCCAGATTACAATCTAAATGACCCATATACTCCAAGTGAGTGGTATAAAGAGCGGATGGGATAATTTAACCCAAGCAGAGCAGACTAATACTTTATATACAATGTGGAGAAACAGAGCGGTACTCGATACTTATGAACCAGGGTCAACGTTCAAAACAATAACAGCAGCAATTGCACTAGAAGAGAACCTTGCAGAAACAGACACTCCAGGAGATTTTTCATGCATAGGATATGAACAAGTTGCAGACAGAAAAATCAAATGTACTGCAACAAGTGGGCATGGAAGTCAAACACTAAGAAATGCATTAGAGAATTCATGTAACCCTGCATTAATACAACTTGGAAAAAGAATTACAGTACCAACATTTTATAAATATTTAGATGCATTTGGATTTTTCAAAAAAACAGGAATAGACCTTCCAAGTGAGGGAACAAGTGGATTTTGGGCAGAAGATGCTGTGGGTGAAGTTGAGCTTGCAACAATGTCGTTTGGACAAAGATTTACAATAACACCACTTCAATTAGCTACTGCAATTTCAGCAATTGCAAATGAAGGGGTAATTGTAACACCACATGTGGTTGGAAAAATAGAAAATCCAGATACAGGAAACGTAACGAATATAGAGACAAAAGAAGTAAAACAGGTAATCTCATCAGAAACCGCAAATAAAATGAAAGATATAATGAAATCTGTTGTTGAAGATGGAGGAGGAAAATATGCAAAAGTAACAGGGTATACAATTGGTGGAAAAACAGGAACATCAGAGCCAGATCCAAACCATCCAGAAAACGGATATGTAGCTTCATTTGCGGCAATAGCACCAGTAGAGAATACAAAAGCAGTAGTATTGCTTACTTTATATAATCCAAAAGGAAAAAGCTATTATGGAGGAAGTATTGCAGCACCAGCTGTATCGCAGATGTTAGGTGAAATATTGCCATATTTAGATATCCCATCAAATAGTGAAAATGACGGCAATAATAAATCTTTAATAAGCCTGCCAGACGTGACAAACAAAACTGTTGCAGAGGCACAAAAGGTACTTGAAGGTGTAGGATTAAAATATAGCACAACAGCACTGCCAACAGATATAGTAAAAGAACAAGTACCAGCAAAAGGAACAGGGCTTACAAGTGGAGGCATAGTAAAATTATATGTAGAGGGAAATGACGACAGAGTATCACAAAGTGTACCGGACCTAAAAGGTGTTACATTTGAACAAGCAAAAGTAATGCTAGAAGCTAAAAATTTAAATATAAATGGAAGCGGAAAAGGAATAGTAATAGCGCAAAATCCGCAAGCAGAAACTAAAGTAGATGAAGGAACAGTAGTTAGCGTAACACTTCAAGAAAAAACATCTACATCACAGCATTAAATAAAGGAAATGAAAGAATGAATATGTTAGAAGAAACCAAATATATAATGAATAAATATAATGTTCATCCAAATAAAAAATTAGGACAGAATTTTCTTTTTGATGAAGAATCACTAGAAAAAATAGCAGAAGATGTATCAAAAAAAGATACAGTAATAGAAATAGGTCCAGGATTAGGAACACTTACAGCAATTTTAGCTAAAAAAGCTGAAAAAGTAATAGCTATTGAGTTAGATCCAAATATGATAGATATTTTAAAAGATCGTTTTAGTTTATATGACAATGTAGAAATAATAAAAGAAGACATATTAAACGTTGATATAGAAAAACTTGCACCAAATGCTAAGGTGGTTGCAAATTTGCCATATTATATAACAACATCAATCATTACAAAACTTTTAAAAGCAAGAATAAAAGATATAACCATTCTAATTCAAAAAGAAGTAGCAGAACGAATTTGTGCAATGCCTGGAACAAAAAAAGCAGGAGCAATTACATATCTAGTAAACTATTATGCAGAGCCAAAATTGATTCAAAACGTTTCTAGAGAATGTTTTGTGCCAAGTCCAGAAGTTGAATCAAGTATAGTGAATTTAAGACTTAGGGAAAACAAAAAGGTAGAAGTGGAAAATGAAGAACTGCTTTTTGAAGTAATAAGAGAGAACTTTAACAAAAGGAGAAAAACAATTATAAATTCATTAAATGGAATAATAGATAAAGAAAAACTAAAAAATATATTAGAAGAATTAAACATAAATGAAAATGTAAGAGGAGAAACTTTAACTTTAGAAGACTATGCAAAAATAGTAAACAAATTATAGTAAAGGGAGGAACTTAATGAATCAGATTTTAGTGTCAGAAAAAGTGTATGTAACACCAGAGCTAAAAAGAAAAAGAAAAACATATAAAATAGTATTTTTACTATGTCTAATACTTGTAATAATTCTAAGCTTTTACTATGTATTTGCAGAATATGAAAAGGGGCAAAAAGAGCAAATATCAAGAGAGATTCTTGATGAAATGGACAATACAACAGTAGAAGAAAATGTAGTAGTAGTTTCTTTAGATGATACAGATGAAGTAGAAGAAGTTCCTATAATAGAAATGCCAACTACTACAACGGTTACAAACTCAATAAATTCAGAAGTAACAGCAAATGGGCAGCAATATAAAACAGAGGCTATATTAAATTATGCGAAGCTTGGAATTAATTATCCGGTGCTAGCAGAAGAAAATGAAGAATTACTAAAAGTATCTTTATGTAAATATTGGGGACCTAATCCAAATAAAGTAGGAAACTATTGCATAGTAGGGCATAATTATAAGAGCGGAAAAATGTTTGGAAAGCTTAGTAGAGCTCAAATTGGAGATGAGATATCATTAACAGACCTTTCTGGAAAAGAAGTTAAATATTCAGTATATAATACGTATGTAGTAGAACCAACAGATGTAAGTTGTACTAGTCAACTTACAAATGGTGCAAGAGAAATTACATTGATAACATGTACTAATTATGGACAGCAAAGATTTATCGTAAAGGCTAAAGAAATATAAAAAAAGAAAAATAAGTAAAAATGCAGATTTTTTAAAAAATGATTTTTGAAAAATCTGCATTTTTGATGCATAAAATAAAATGTCACACAAATGTAATAAAACTATAAAAACTATGAAAATAGGGCTAGAATAGATAAGATAAACATAACTGCAAAAAATAAAACAAAATGAGTAAATATAGGAAATAAGCAGGATTGAACGCATAGAAAACATAAAACATATACATATTGATATCAAAATGCCATTGACAAACATGGAGAATAAGGATAATATATATGTAAAATTAAAAACAAAAAGAAAAATGAATTTTTTGAAAAAATGATTTTTGAAAAATAGGCAAAAATGAAATGCAGAAGTGGGGGAATAA
>OFMI01001729.1_pt1 | contig 12815 bp, 8 predicted proteins | sample 1541741 | NCBI WGS metagenome assembly OFMI01 (sample SAMN04209219, study PRJEB22552) | human gut metagenome | biome: gut; material: feces | host: Homo sapiens | place: USA: Oklahoma | reverse complement strand
GAGCACACGGTTCATACCCGTGGTGTCGCTGGTTCAAATCCAGTTTCCGCTACTAATAAAAACTCCAAGATATTTTCTTGGAGTTTTTATTATATTCTTTTCCTTTTCATCTGTTGTTATCCCCCTCACCCCTCTGCTTTTTCTCACTTTTGAACATAAGTCTGCCCCCCTCCTGCTCTGACAATATTAAATGATCATACAAAAGCAGAGCATACACTCGCATATGCCCTGCTTTTGCATTACTGACTTTTTACTTAAAATATTTTACTCCGGATTCAAAAATCTTAAGATCCTGCTCTCCATAAATATTAATCGCAACAGAATTACCCCTTCTTTCAGAGTGAGCCATTTTTCCGAGCACTCGACCGTCCGGACTTGTGATTCCTTCAATCGCGTGATAAGATCCATTAACATTCCATTCTTCATCCATCGTAATATGTCCTTCAGGACTACAATATTGTGTCGCCACCTGACCATTCGCAAACAACTTGTCAATCCATTCTTCACTCGCAACAAATCGTCCTTCTCCATGAGACGCAGGATTTGTATATACGCCTCCGAGTTTTGCCTCTGCAAGCCATGGAGATTTATTTGTAACCACTTTTGTATAAACCATCTTCGATATATGACGTCCTATTGTGTTATACGTCAAAGTCGGAGAATCATCGGTCTGTCCGACGATCTGTCCATATGGAACGAGTCCAAGCTTGATCAAAGCCTGAAAACCATTGCATACGCCTAATGCAAGTCCGTCGCGTTCATTTAGCAATTTATCTACCGCTTCTTTAATCTTTGCGTTTCTAAACGCTGTTGCAAAGAACTTTGCCGATCCATCAGGTTCATCTCCCGCACTAAATCCACCGGGGAACATAATAATCTGCGCTTTAGAAATCGCTTTTTCAAACTCTTCCACCGAAGAACGGATGTCTTCTGCATCTAAGTTTCTAAACACCTTCGTAATCACATTTGCACCGGCTCTCTCAAAAGCCCTCGCACTGTCATACTCACAGTTTGTACCCGGGAATACCGGAATAAACACCGTAGGCTGTCCGATCTTATGGCTGCACACATGCACGGTTGAAGCATCGTATAACTTTTCCTCTACCGGTATATCCGAACTTTCCGCTGATTTTGTTGCAAATACTTTTTCAAGCGGTTTTGTCCATGCATCCAGCGCATCATCCATACCGATCTTCACATCGCCATATGCGAACGCCTTTTCATTTGTCACTTCACCGATCAAAGTATATTCTCCCACAAGCTCTTCAAACGTGTCTGCTTTAACCTCTGCGACGATATCGCCAAATGCAGGAGCAAAAATCGCATCTTTATCCAAACTGCTTTCAAGACATACACCCATTTGATTTCCGAATGCCATTTTGCTGACTGCCGAAACAACACCATGTCTGTCAAGCGCATAAGCCGAAACAACTCTTCCATTTCTGATATCTTCTGTAAACTTGCTATACTGTTCCATAATCCGGCTATAAACAGGAAGGTCATACTCATCACGAGCCGCTTTCAGCCACACAAGCTTATTTCCTGCCTCTTTCAATTCCGGCGTAATAATTTCTTTTTCTACTGCCATATCTACAGCAAACGAAACCAAAGTCGGCGGAACATCTATATCCTGAAATGTTCCGGACATACTGTCTTTTCCTCCGATCGACGGAAGTCCGAATCCGATCTGTGCCGCATAAGCTCCAAGAAGCGCTGCAAAAGGCTGGCTCCAACGTTTTGGATCTTCTGACATTCTTCTGAAATATTCCTGAAACGTAAATCTGATCTTACTGTAATCTCCACCTGCCGCAACTATCTTGGCAACCGATTCAACAACCGCGTAAGCTGCGCCATGATACGGACTCCAACTTGAAAGATACGGGTCAAATCCATAACTCATCATAGACACACTGTCAGTTGTTCCGTTTTGCACGGGAACCTTTGCTACCATGGCCTGTGTCTCTGTCATCTGATATTTTCCACCGTGAGGCATAAAGACCGAGCCTGCGCCGATTGAACCGTCAAACATCTCAACAAGTCCTTTCTGAGAGCAGACATTCAAATCGCTTAATACATCCAGCCATTTTTCCTTCACATCACTTACTGCTGTTTTAACAAATAAACTTTCTTCTTGACGAGGTATTTCCACTTCTACCGCCGTTTCCTGATGCGCTCCATTCGTATCCAAAAACGCTCGGGAAAGATTGACAATCTCTTTTCCTCTCCATACAAGAACAAGTCTTGGCTCTTCTGTAACAACCGCTACTTCCGTCGCTTCCAGATTCTCTTCTTTCGCATAGGACATAAACTTCTCTACATCTTTTGGATCTACAACAACAGCCATTCTTTCCTGGGATTCCGAAATTGCAATTTCTGTTCCGTCGAGACCTGCATATTTCTTCGGCACTTTATCAAGTTCAACCCGGAGACCATCTGCCAGTTCGCCGATTGCCACAGACACTCCTCCCGCACCGAAATCGTTGCATTTTTTAATAAGGCAGCTTACCTCTTCACGGCGGAATAATCTTTGAATCTTACGCTCTGTAGGCGGGTTTCCTTTCTGAACTTCCGCACCGCATGTTTCGATCGACTCTTCTGTATGCACTTTAGACGAACCGGTCGCACCGCCACAGCCGTCACGTCCTGTACGTCCGCCAAGCAAAATAATAATATCTCCCGGATCAGAATTCTCCCGGATTACCGCCCTTCTCGGAGCCGCTCCCAATACCGCTCCTATTTCCATTCTTTTTGCAACATAATCAGGATGATAAATCTCTTTTACAAGACCTGTAGCCAATCCTATCTGATTTCCGTAAGAACTGTAGCCTGAAGCCGCTCCCCTAACAAGTTTTTTCTGCGGAAGCTTTCCTTTTAATGTTTCTTCTACAGATACTGTCGGATCTGCAGCTCCTGTCACTCTCATTGCCTGATATACATATGTACGACCTGACAGCGGATCTCGAATCGCACCGCCAAGACATGTAGCCGCGCCGCCAAACGGTTCGATTTCCGTCGGATGATTATGCGTTTCATTTTTAAAGTTGATCAGCCACTCTTCTTCTACGCCGTCCACTTTGATCGGAACCACAATACTGCATGCATTGATTTCATCTGATTTTTCCTGATCCTGAAGTTTTCCTTCTTTTTTCAATCTGCGCATTGCCATCAACGCCAGATCCATCAGGCAGACAAACTTGTCCTCTCTACCAGCGAAAATCTCACTATGATCTTTCAGATATGCTTTATATGTATCCTCAATCGGTTTCTTATAAAAACCTTCATTAAAAGATACTTCCTTCAACTCTGTCGAAAATGTTGTATGACGGCAATGATCGGACCAGTATGTATCAAGAACTCGGATCTCCGTCATCGTCGGATCTCTATGCTCTTCATCTTTATAATAATTGCGAATATGAAGAAAATCTTTAAAAGTCATTGCCAGCCCCAATGAACTATAAAGCTTTTCTAGTTCGTCTTCCTTCATTTCTTTGAATCCTTCAAATACGATCACATCTTCCGGATCATCAAAAACCGTCACGAGTGTTTCCGGTTTTTCTTCTCCGGCTTCTCTTGAATCAACCGGATTGATACAATGATTCTTTATCGCCGCAAATTCTTCTTCCGAAATCGTACCTTCGATCACATACGTCGTTGCCGTATGGATCACCGGTGTTTCATCCTCTTTAATAAATCTTACACACTGTTCTGCCGAATCAGCTCTTTGATCAAACTGTCCCGGAAGATACTCTACCGAAAAGCTGTGATCCGCATCAGACATATTAAATGTCTCTTTATAAAGAATATCTACAGGCGGTTCTGCAAATACCCCCTGACATGCCTTTTCAAAAGTTTCATCTGAAATATTTTCCACATCATATCGAATCAGCACACGCACTCCCGTCACATCTGTAATACCGAGATAATGGCGGATTTCATGACCCAGCTCCTTCGCAGCAACAGCAAACTCCGGCTTCTTCTCTACAAATACACGTTTCACATTACTCATATGTTGTCTCCTCCATTTTTAACTGAAAACCTCTGTTTGTATCGTACCACACTTCACATCATTAGTATAATTAATATAACTAAACTTTCTAATAAGCAATACTAATCATTTTTCTTTTTTCCTGTTTTTTCTTTTACTTTTCGACTGTTTTCTCTCCATCTCATATAAAGACTTAACAGAAAAAGTATTACAAGAATCCCGGCAAATAGGCTTCCGACTCTGAATGCCATATCATAAAAAAGACCTTCGGGAAGCATTCGGATCATAAAATCTTCCGCCGGATCAAACAGCCAAAGATCATTGTCAAAAAAGATATTATGAAACTGTACAAATACTGAATTAAAATCAATCGCCGCGGCAATTCCGATCCCTGCTGTCGGGATCAAAACAATCCCCACTGCCACCTGATATGTCTGTGGAAGGATCTTCTTAACATCCGCGCGACACATATATAGAATCAAAAGGGAGACTGCTGCCGCCACAAGCGCCGCAGTTCTCAATCGCAGCCCTCCGGCAAAAATATCTCTGACCTCTCTCATATGAAACCTATCCTGTTCATTAAAAAAATCTTGTCTTTTCCCCTCCACTTCTGTGATAACAGATAATGTTTCCTTATCTCCCCGCAAATAATCCATCATTTCACGTGTCACATACATTGCATCATCCATCGTCATATCCAATTCATCCAACACTTCATACTTTTCATATTCTTTGCGGTAAACACTCATATCCGAATACAGAACAATTTCAAAAGAAGAAATCAAAATTACAAAAATGATTAATAATGAAAAAATCACCCCCGCTGTCCACTGAATAATTTTCTTGGTTTTCCCATTCATTCTACGTCTCCCATACATCTCACTTTTTTATGAATTTCAAACAATAATCTTCCTGTCACCGCTCTACTATCCTCCAAATTTATTGTAATTTTATAAAATATATCTTATAATACCTGTAGTATTTATTAGGAGGTCTAATAGTGATCGATATTAATTATGAACTTTACAAAGTTTTTTATCACGTTGCTTCTACTTTAAACTTTTCAGAAGCATCCAAACAGCTCTATATTTCACAATCCGCAGTCAGCCAGTCTATCAAAACATTAGAGAGAAAACTAGATCAGACACTTTTTATCAGAAGTACAAAAAAAGTTCAACTGACTCCCGAAGGAGAAATTCTTATGCGGCATGTTGAACCCGCTATGAATCTGATTCAAAAAGGTGAAACCCAACTTCTCGACGCGGCATCAACCGGAGGGCAAATACGCATCGGTGCCAGCGATACTATATGCCGCTATTTCCTGATTCCTTACTTAGAGCGCTTTCATAAAGCATTTCCCGGCGCGCATATCAAAGTAATCAACCAAACGTCCATGAAATGTGCCGAGCTTCTGCGAAACGGACTTGTAGATCTTACTGTTGTAAACTTTCCGAACAATCACCTCGGAACAACAACTTCCGTTATGCGCATCAAAAAATTCAGAGACGTGTTTATCGCCGGAAATACTTTCCAAAAACTAAAAGGAGAAACTCTGACTTTCTCCCAACTGTTGAAATATCCCATCTTAATGCTGGACAAAAACAGTACGACCAACGAATTTCTTCATCAGGTATTTCAACAACATCAGCTCGATCTTGTTCCCGAAATCGAACTTACGAGCAATGATCTGCTGATCGATCTGGCACGCATAGGATTAGGCATTGCTTTTGTGCCGGACTATTGTATTTCCCCTGACAGCGAAGACGTATTCATCCTGCACACAAAAGAAGAACTTCCCGAGCGCGAACTTGCTATCGCATACAACGAACACCTTCCGCTCTCACGTGCCTCAATGGAATTTTTGAGTTACTTCCGTGATAAAACATGCTAACATTCCCAAAATTCCTGCATGTAACTCGTCAAACTTTCCGCAGTACAGTGTCGGGCATTACTCCATTCTCTGGGAAATAATTCCCGATACCTTCCTGTGGAAAACCGCTCATCGAGCAAAAGGATCAGTCCTCTGTCTTTTTCTGTCCTGATCACCCTTCCTGCAGATTGAAGCACTTTATTCATCCCCGGATAGAGATATGCATATTCAAAACCATCTGAACCGATTCCGCTAAAATACTGTTTAACAATCTCCCGTTCATTACATACTTGAGGAAGTCCTGTTCCAACAATGATCACACCGATCAACTTATCTTCCGGCAAATCTATCCCTTCAGAAAAAATTCCTCCCATCACGCAAAAACCGACAAAGCTTTCTTCCCTTATCTCATCGAACTCTTTAAGAAACACCTCTCTGTCTTCTTCACTCATAAACGGAGACTGAACAGCAGAAGAAATTTTTCCGCACTTTTCCGAAAAAACACTATGCACTTCTTCCATTACCCGATAGGACGGAAAGAACACCATATAATTTCCCTTTTTCGCATCTGCTGCACCCACAATATATGACGCAATCCGCCGGTACATCTCCGGCCCACGCTGTGTATATCTTGTACTCACATCTCTTCCGATCAAAAGCAGCCGACTGTCTTTCGGAAACGGAGAATCCGCATAGATCGCATAATCATCTGTTTCAATCGATAAAAGCTTTTTATAATAACGGACCGGAAGAAGCGTTGCCGAAAAAAAGACCGTTCCGATACCATATTCTAAATATGCCTGTAAATTCACTGCCGGATTTACACAAAAAAGCTTTACCATAAATCTGCCGTCTTGCTGATACTCACTATATATAACATAATTTTCATCCAGAATATCATGAATATTTAAAAACTCTCTTACTTTAAAATACAATTCTAAAACTTGATCCCGTTTATCCGATTCGGAAGATTTCTCAAAAAAACGTTCCATCTCCGCCAAAAGATTCATCAATTTTATCGCCAGATGAGAAACACTTTCAAGCACTCTATATTCTTCACATTCTCTCTTTAATAAAAGAAACTGTCGGTTTACTTCGTCTGCTTTTTTTGAAAGAATCGGTTCTTTAACACGCATCATTTTTTTCAATTCAAGGAAATCTTCTTTATACAACCGGGCACTGTACATTTCCCTTCCTCGTTCGACAAGATTATGCGCCTCATCTACAAGAAAAATATATTTTTTCCCTGCATTTTCAGAAAAAAAACGTTTCAAATGTGCCGTCGGATCAAACGCATAATTATAATCACATATAACTGCATCTACCCATAACGAAACATCCAATGACATTTCAAAAGGACAAACCATATATTTTTCAGACTGATTTTCAATCACGTCTCTTGTAATTTCATTGTAATTCATTATCAGATCATACACTGCGTCATTCACGCGGTCAAAATGACCTTTTGCATATGGACATGAAACAGGATTGCATTCTGTCTCCTCACATTTACATATCTTTTCTTTCGCAGTAAGCGTAATCACTTTCATCTGCAGACCTTGTTCTCCCAGTATCCGAAACGCCTGTTCCGCAACAGTTCTTGTAATTGTTTTTGCCGTCAGGTAAAAAATCTTTTCTCCCAGCCCCTCTCCTATCGCTTTTACCGACGGAAACAAAGTAGATATCGTTTTTCCGACTCCGGTCGGAGCCTGAAGAAACAGCTTCTTTTTCCGTAATATAGTACGGTAAACCGCCGCTGCCACCTCTCTTTGCCCTTCCCTGTAAGAAAACGGAAATTCAACCAATCGAATTGACGAATTCCTCTTTTCCTCCCACTTAATCTGAAATCGAGCCCATTTTTCATAACTACTGATCAATTCTTCAAACCAGCATTCCAATGCTTCATACGTATAGTGTGATAAAAATCGTCGAATCTCTTCTGTATCCAAATTGCAGTATGTCATCTGAATACCGATTTCACGCAGGCTATGCTGCTTTGCATATATATACGCATAACATTTTGCCTGAGCAAGATGGACATTCACCGGCTGTTCGATCAAACTCAAATCACGCAAAATACCTTTAATCTCATCTATAATTACTTCAGATGTATCCCCTTTTATAATAACTCCGTCTGCCCGCCCCTCAACTCTAAGATCGAATTCTCCACATGGAATCTGAAGCTTCATCGCTGTTTCCGCATGATAATCCGATCCCATCTGCCGTTGTATTTTTCTGTGAAGCCTTCCGCCCATAGCCATAACATCTTTATCTGACATTCCTATTTTTCGATTATCGATATCGCCTTCCCGCAAAACAAATTCAACTAAATCTCTCACGGAAATACGAACAATCTTCACTTCTTCTTTCAATAATATCTCTGCCCGTTCTGTCACTTCGTATTTCATCAAAATTTCGGATATTCATATAAGCACTTTCACTTCACCGCATCTTATCTGCATTTTGAAATTTTCATGATAGTTCTATCATAATCCTATTTTATCTTCCGCACAACTAAATTCCGTCATTTCCCCTCTATATCGAAAAGGAAGGTGCGCCTGCTGACATTTGGGATTCTCCCTCTCTTTGATCGAAACCGAATGAAAAAACCGCTTCCACAAAAACTCATATTTCCGTTCCTCTTCCGATATATTCTCTGCCGCTCTCTCATTAAAAAGCTCTCCCCACACAAGTCTCCATCTTTTCCTAACTCCGTGTACAAGACATACTTTATGCGTTTTATCATATATGATCCAATTTTCCAATGGAAACCTATCCTCAAAATGATCTGCAACACAAGTTAAAATCTGCGCTTTCGGAGTAATCTCCGAAAACAAAATTCCGTTTTCAAGTTCTCTGAAACGAATAAATTCTTCATATCTATGCGCTTCATTGGACACGCTCCTGCTCATAGAAAATACATCCGCAACTGCCGGACACCCTAAATGTTCCATTATCTTTTCACTCTGCCTGATTTTTCTGGCTTCCTGCAGCACTTCAAATACTACCGTTCCTTTTCTGTCATCTGTCGAAAGAAGCGCATGGTAAATCTCCCAGTAGGCATTGTATCCGAGATGATGCTTTATCATTCTTTCTAATCTCAGCGCTTTTTCTTCTGATTCTTCTACTATTCTGTACTCACAAAAAAGCTGCCGCTGTGTCCTCCCCCTCAGTTCGACACCCGCCTGCGTATCTCTGCATTCTTTCCAGGCATCATGCAAAGCTGAATAAATGCCGGTTATCGTATCTTCACATATATAGATCTGTTTCATCGCTTCCCCCAATCTGCCGGATATTCTCTTATTTTTCAAAGTAACCAAAAATCAGCAGCTCTTATTTTACCTCCTATTCTATCCCCATATCGTCAAATAACGACAACTGACGAAAGCTCATCCCATCTGCGCCTTCGGGCAGTTTTTCTTTTGTATTAAGGAGATTTCTTGTAATATAATCTTCATCCATTCGAATCGGATACATCATTTTTCCTTTACATGTAATAAAATAGAGCGCCCGCTTCAAAACAACTCCCATTTTCTTTAAATCTTCAAAATCAAGCATCCCCATCCTGCGCGCTTTCACAATGCGCGATGCTGATTTATACCCTATTCCGGGAACTCTAAGAAGCATATCATATGCCGCGTAATTTATCTCGATCGGAAATTCTTCGAGATGCCTTAACGCCCAAAAGCATTTCGGATCAAGATATGCATTAAAATTAGGATTTTCTTCATCCAAAAGTTCTCCTGCTTCAAAATGATAGTATCTGAGAAGCCAGTCAGCCTGATAAAGCCTGTGCTCTCTTAAAAGAGGAGGTCGCTGCTCTTTGACAGACGGAAGATTTTTATCTTCGTTGACCGGAATGAATGCAGAATAAAATACTCGCTTAAGATCAAATTTTTTATACAACGACTCTGCCACATGCAAAATCTGATAATCAGACTCCGGTGTAGCGCCTATGATCATCTGCGTGCTCTGTCCTGCCGGAACAAACTTAGGCACATGACGATAAGTTTGAATTTCATATTGATTTTCCGCTGACATCTGCTGTACAAAACGCATTGGTGCAAGGATATTCTTCCGCGTTTTATGCGGTGCCAAAAGACGAAGGCTTTCCGCAGTAGGAAGTTCTATATTCACACTCATCCTATCTGCAAGATACCCCGTCATCTGAATAAGACGAGAATCCGCTCCCGGAATCGCTTTCACATGAATATATCCCTGAAAATTGTGTTCATGGCGCAGCTTGTATAACACTGTATACAAAAGTTCCATTGTATAATTCGGACTTTTTAAAACCCCTGAACTTAAAAATAATCCTTCTATATAATTTCTTCTATAAAACTCCATCGTCAAAGTACATACTTCTTCCGGAGTAAAAGATGTACGTACAACATCATTTCCTGATCGGTTCACGCAATATTTACAATCATAAATACATTCATTTGTAAAGAGAATCTTCAGAAGAGAAATACACCGCCCGTCTGCCGAAAAACTATGACAAATTCCTGCTTTCCTGCAGTTTCCCATTCCTTCTCCGTCTCCCTTGCGCTCTGTGCCGCCAGATGTGCATGAAACATCGTATTTTGCCGCATCAGACAATATCTCTAGCTTTTCTCCTAAAGTCATCTCCGTCTGCATCAGTTTCAACATTTTCCGAAAACCTTCCTCTTTCTTGTTAGAACATGTGTTCTATTAAAGAGTAGCACATATGTTCTGTTTTTTCAAGAGTCTATTCTGCATCCGCCACAATAACTCAAGCAAGAAACTTTGTAACACACTATAAAATCCCCCAATTTTATCTATAACAAAAAGCTGATCCTAAACGATAAGCTTCAAACTTACCATTTAAAAATCAGCTTTTTATCTGCTCTTTATATGCAATTTATATTTGCTTTATTCGCACTCTCTGATACGCTTTCTAAGCGGGAGAACCATAGCCGGAGATACTGACAGCTCATCTAATCCCATCTTAAGGAATTCTTCTGTCAATTCAAGATCTGCTCCAAGTTCACCGCAAATACCGATCCAAGCACCTTCTGCATGGGCATTATCCGCCGCCATCTTGATCATAGCAAGTACTGCGGGGAGATGCGGATCATAAAACTTATCCAATTTTGCATTCTGACGGTCAATCGCCAATGTATACTGTGTAAGATCGTTTGTTCCCACACTGAAGAAATCCACTTCTTTCGCCAATTCACGACTGATCATAACAGATGCCGGTGTCTCAATCATAACGCCGAGTTCCACATCATCCTTAAACGGGATTCCCTCGTTTTTAAGCTCTTCTTTCACCTCTGCAATGATGGCTTTAATTTCATGAACTTCCGCAACTGAAATAATCATCGGGAACATAATAGAGATATTTCCAAACATCGCCGCACGATAAAGAGCTCTAAGCTGCGTCTTAAAGATCTCTTTTCTCGTCAAACAAATACGGATTGCTCGATATCCGAGAGCCGGATTCTCTTCTTTATCAAGTCCGAAATAATCAACCTGCTTGTCCGCACCGATATCCAGTGTACGAATGATTACTTTCTTGCCTGCCATATTTTCAGCGACTTGTTTGTACACTGCAAACTGCTGCTCTTCTGTCGGGAAATCCGAATTTTCCAAATACAGGAACTCGCTTCGGAACAAACCGATACCGCCCGCATCATTTTTCAATACTGCTCCTACGTCTGAAACATTACCGATGTTTGCATACACATTGATCTTCTGTCCGCTCTTAGTTACATTTTCTTTTCCTTTAAGCTGCTCAAGAAGCGCTTTCTGCTCCTGATCTTTCGCGCGCTTTTCTTCCATGACTTTCATTGTTTCTTCATCAGGATCAATGTATAACATTCCGGTAAATCCGTCAATCACCGCCATTTTACCGTCATATTTTGTCAACAGATCTTCTCCGAGTCCGATCACCGCCGGAATATTCATTGTACGGGCAAGAATTGCCGTATGTGAATTGGAAGATCCATACATTGTAGCAAAACCGAGAACTTTGCTCTTATCAAGCTGTACCGTCTCACTCGGAGCCAGATCATCTGCCGCGATAATACACGGCTCAGTCATCTCTTTCATACCGCCGGATACTCCGCACAAAATATCCAATACCCGCTCAGACACATCTTTTACATCCGCCGCTCTTCCCTGCATATAAGCATCGTCCATTGCAGCAAACATCTGTGCAAAATTATCTGCTGTTGTTGCAACTGCAAATTCTGCGTTCACTTCCTGTGTACGGATGATATTCTCAATAGACTCAAGATAATCAAGATCCTCAAGCATCATCTGATGGATCTCGAAAATCATCGCATTTGCCTCTCCGACATCTTCTATTGCTTTATCGTACAATTCTTTCAACTGGGATACTGCCGTATCCTTTGCATCGCAGAATCTCTTCCACTCTGCATCGACATCATCTACATGCGTTCTTTTGATCACTTTTTCATTTCTTTTATAAAACATGATCTTTCCAATAGAAACGCCGCCAAATACACTTTTTCCTTTTATTGTAATCATAATTTATAAATTCTCCCTTAATCCGATTTATAAATTTTCTTTAAAAAATGCCTCTAATTCTGCAAATGCCTTATCTTCATCGTCACCTTCTACTGTAATCGTAACTTCTTCGCCTGTTTTTACGCCAAGCCCCATCACTCCGAAGATTCTCTTTGCATCTGCTGTTTTATCACCTTTTGTAATTTTAACGGATGATGTATATCCTGCTGCCTGTTTTACAAGAATTCCTGCCGGTCTTGCGTGTATTCCCTCCGGATCTGTTACAACGTATTTAAATTCTTTCATTCTCTTAGTCCTCCTTAATGATTTCATCGTACTTTTGTTGTACTTTTTACAGTATATAACATATTCACTAATTTTTCAATCTTTCTGTCACACTTTTATCAATCATGTAGGTTTGTCAAACATATGTTACACCCCGATCAATAAATTCCCTCAGAACAG
>OFMI01001714.1_pt1 | contig 12894 bp, 10 predicted proteins | sample 1541741 | NCBI WGS metagenome assembly OFMI01 (sample SAMN04209219, study PRJEB22552) | human gut metagenome | biome: gut; material: feces | host: Homo sapiens | place: USA: Oklahoma | reverse complement strand
TCAGGCGCAGTCCAGCCTTGTGACCCACCAGAGAACGCAGGTGACCCTTGGCCTGATCGAGCGCCTGCTGGGCGCGCTTGCGTTCGCCTTCCTCGTGGCCTTCGTGGCCGAGCTGGGTCCAGTAGACCTTGGCGATCTGCAGATCGTTGGTCACACGAACTTCGGTGACGGTGATGCTGGCGAGTCGCTTGTCATGCAGTTCGCGCTCAATGGAGGAGGCGACGACACGCTGAATCAAGGCCGCAATACGTGCGGCGCGCGGGTTGGTTCCTGCCATAGGAATTTCCTTTTCTAGACTTGAGCCCCCTCTGACGAGGGGCTGTCAGTCGAAGACTGACTGGGGGAGAGATCCCCGAAAGGAAAATTGTTATGGAAAAACTCACCACACTGACCGGCGTGGGCGTGCCGCTGCGCCGCTCCAACGTCGATACCGACCAGATCATTCCCGCTGTGTTCTTGAAGCGCGTGACCAAGTCCGGCTTCGATGACGCCCTGTTCTACGCATGGCGCCGAGACCCGAACTTCGTGCTCAACAAGCCGGAATACGCCGGTAAGGGCCAGATTCTGGTCGCCGGCCCCGAATTCGGCATCGGCTCCTCCCGCGAGCACGCCGTGTGGGCGCTGCACGATTACGGTTTCCGCGTGGTCATCGCGCCGAGCTTCGCCGACATCTTCTACGGCAACACCGCCAAGAACGGCGTGCTGGCCGCGATTATGCCGCAGGAGTCCGTCGAACTCCTGTGGAAGCTACTGGAGGAAGAGCCTGGTCGTGAGATGACTGTCTCGCTGGAGACCCGCACTGTCACTTGCGGCGACGTGACCCTGCCGTTCGAGGTCAACGATTACGTGCGTTGGCGTCTGATGAACGGCTACGACGATATCGATCTGACGCTGCAGCACGAGGACGACATCGCCGCCTACGAAAAGATGCGCGCCGAAAAGTTCCCCTTCAAGCCCAAGACCATCCCCGCCAAACACTGGGCCGAAGAAAGAATCGAGTCCGCCCGCGAGCCTGAGGACGCAGACTGGACAGGGCCGTTGGCCGATCGCGACGGTAGCCCATTTCATCATTGGCTGACCGCAACCACATCTAACTTTTCCCAAGTCCGGCACCCAAGCCGGGCTTTTTGTTTACCTTCCATCACCTTTCCGCCAACAGCAAATTCCACAAAGCGGTGGCAAAGCGCGCGCAAAGCGGTGGTAAAATCATAATACGACGGCAAAGCGGCGGCAAAGCGAGCGTAAAACGCGTGGTAGGTAAGGCGGTGATGGCCAATGGACGGTAGCGAGCACGATGATGCCTGGTGGTCCCGGGAGGTTCCTCGGATGCGTGAAGGCAACCGTTTGGAAGCGAAACGTGCCAAGGGCGGCCTGCCCCACAGTTTATGGGAGACGTACAGCTCCTTCGCCAATACCGAAGGTGGGCTGATTCTGCTGGGCGTGTCCGAGCATGAAGACCATTCTTTGTATATCACCGGAGTAGATGATGCGCGGAACATGGCGCAGGATTTTTGGAACATGGTGCATGATCCATCGAAGGTCAGCGCCGTTGTGCTGAGCGACAACGACGTGGTGATTCGCCATACCTCGCAGGGAGATGTTATTTCCATCGACATTCCTCGTGCGGCGAGGGACTGTATTCCCGTGTACGTGGGCCAGAATCCGATGACGGGCTCATACCGGCGTAATGGCGATGGCGATTATCTGTGCGATGAGGAAACGGTTCGTGCCATGCTTCGGGACAGTGATCTGCTTCCCCTGGACAGAACGATTGTTGAAGGCATGGGTGCTGACGCGCTCAACGCGGATAGCGTCGCATCATATCGTCGGCAGTTCAAGAACAGACGGCCCGGCCATCCATGGGTCGGATTGTCTGATGAGGATTTCCTGCTTCGCATCGAAGCGTTGCGGCTTGATGGTTCTCAGGTGCGTCCCACACGAGCCGGATTGCTGATGTTCGGTGAGGCATGGCGAATCACGTCCGAATTCCCCTACTATTTCCTGGACTATCGCGAGGTCATGGACGACCAGGAGCGGTGGAACGACCGATTCACGTCGGATGATGGCACGTGGTCGGGCAACTTGTACGATTTTTGGGGCAAGGTGGTCAATCGTCTGCGGTCGGCTGTTGCCCATCCGTTCCAGCTTGATGCCGATTTGCATAGGATTGATGACAATCCGATGGATAAGGCCGTTCGTGAGGCTGTCACCAACACGCTCGTTCATGCCGATTACTTCATTCGCCGGGGCACGGTGATCATCCAGTATTACGACAGAATCGTATTGTCGAATCCCGGCAGCCTGCGTCTTTCCTCCGAAGAGGTGATGCAAGGCGGCATTTCGGATACGCGGAATCCCACGTTGATGAAAATGTTCAATCTGATTGGCATCGGAGAAAAGGCGGGCAGTGGTTTTGACGTGATGCGTGAAGGCTGTCTGTTCGCGGGAACCGCCGCGCCGGAATTGGAAGTGTTCGACGATCCGGGGCGTGTGCAGCTTACGTTGTATCCGCGCAAGATCGCCGGAGATTCCATGATCGCCGGAGCTTCTGCTGTTCCCGGAGTCTCTGCAGATGGCGGGGGCCCTGTTGGTGCGGAGTCGCCGACAATGCGGAATTCGGAGCATGGCACTGGTACGGTCCATAGGATTGGCGCTCGCGGGGCTGACCGTTTGAACGACATGGTCGGCACATTCGGCAAGAACGTGGCCCTATCTGCCGATTTCGGCAATGCGATCAGGCCGCAAAGCCAGTTGGAGAAAATCACCTATGCGTTGACGGTCGGCGGACCGCAACCCACCTCGTATCTGGCTGTGGTGCTGGGGCTTGGCCTCACCCGTACCCGGGAGATATTGGCCTCACTGGTGAAAGACGGTGTTATTGAACCAATAGGCGTCGGACGCGGACGCAAGTACCGTCTTGCCGAGCATACCGGCTCATGACGGCGTTCCGGTTCTCTGGACTTGACCTGGATCGAGAGCCCAAACTCGTCTGGGGAAGTCCTAGCCAAGGAGGTTTCCAAGGTGAGACGGGGCGTGCAGGCGGGACGTGTGTCGCGTTACAGTGGACATGACATTTCGTGTGTTCGCATCGCATATCCAAAACATGACACGAGAACAATTTCGGGGAGCAGTATGAGCCAGGGTTTCGCGCCGTTTTACGACGTCAATCGCACGTATGAAGACAACTATCTGCAGGGGCCGTTCGGTGCGTTCGCCGAAGTGATGAAGGGCGATTCCGCTGCCGGCGCCTCCGCGCAGTCTGCACAGACCACCCAGTCGCAGTCGTCCGACCAGGCCGAGGAATTCCTCGGCTTCCGCGTGAACCTGCCGTTTGGCATTCCCGCCGGTCCGCTGCTGAACGAGCGGTTCACCACCGCCGCCTTCCGCATGGGTTTCGATTTGGCGGTGTACAAGACGGTCCGCTCCCGCGCGTGGGGTTGCAACGCCTTCCCGAACGTGCTCGCCGTGCATCCGAAGAACGCAGACGGGTCGCTGGTTCCCGGCAGCGCCGAACTGGATGAAGGCGTGCTTGCCGACACCCGATATGAGCTTCCGATTTCGATCTCCAACAGTTTCGGCGTGCCGTCGCGTGACCCCGACGAATGGCAGCCGGACATGAAGAAGGCGATCGCCGCCGCCGGCGACGGGCAGCTGCTCGTGCCCAGCTTCCAAGGCTCCCGCGTGGACGGCATGGACCGCAAGGCGTACATCGCCGACCATGTCACCACCGCGCATCTGGTTACGGAAACCGGAGCCGGACTGATGGAAATGAACACCAGCTGCCCCAACGAAGGTCACAATCGCCTGCTGTGCCACGACCCGTATCTGGTGGGGGAAATCACGGAAGCCGTGAAAAACGAAATCGGCGATCGCCCGCTCATCGTGAAACTCGCCTACATTCCCAACGACACCGACCTGGAAACCATGGTCAGGGAAACCGTCGGACATGGCACCGTGCAAGGCTTCTCCACCATCAACACGATTTCCGCGCGCCTAGTGGACGCGAACGGCAACCAGGCGCTGCCGGGAGCCGGACGTGACCGTTCCGGCGTGTGCGGCAACGCCATCCGCGGCGCCGGTCTCGACATGGTCGGCAGGCTCGCCGCCATCCGTGAAAAACTCGGCTTCGACTTCGCCATCGTGGGCGTGGGCGGCGTGATCCGTCCTGACGACTACAAGGCGTACCGTGAGGCTGGCGCGAACGCCGTGATGAGCGCCACCGGAGCCATGTGGGACGCGAATCTCGCGCGCGAAATTAAGGAGACACTGCGCTGAATTCCGTTTTTCGCGAACATGCTACATGCCTTATGGCAAACTAAGCAGCAGTGTTTTTTGAGCTTGATCCAAAAGGGAATCGAAAGAGGTTGAGCGTGTCTGACAATAAGAACGACATTCTGCACGTCGAAGGCGGCAAGCCGCTGAACGGCACCATCAAGGTGCGCGGCGCGAAGAACTTCGTAAGCAAGGCCATGGTCGCCGCATTGCTGGCCCCGGGCACATCCGTGCTGAAGAACGTTCCGGAAATCCGCGACGTGCACGTGGTGTCCGACCTGCTGCGCCTGCACGGCGTGGACGTGACCGTGGACGGCGCGAACGGCGTGGTGACGATCGACGCCACCAACGTGCAACTCGCCGACGTGGCCGACGTGGACACGCTGTCCGGCTCGTCCCGCATTCCGATTCTGTTCTCCGGCCCGCTGCTGCACCGTCTGGGCGAGGCGTTCATTCCGGCGCTCGGCGGCTGCAACATCGGCGGTCGTCCGATTGACTTCCATCTGGAAACCCTGCGCAAGCTCGGCGCGAACGTGGACAAGGAACACAAGGACGGCATTCACATCACCGCTCCGAACGGTCTGCATGGCGCGAAGATCCACCTGCCGTACCCGTCCGTGGGCGCCACCGAGCAGACACTGCTCGCCGCCGTGCTCGCCGAAGGCAAGACCGAGCTTTCCGGCGCCGCCATCGAACCTGAGATCATGGATCTGGTGAGCGTGCTGCAGAAGATGGGCGCCATCATCTCCGTGGACGTGGACCGCACGTTCCGCATCGAAGGCGTCAAGGAGCTCAAGGGCTACACGCACACGTCTCTGACCGACCGCATCGAGGCCGCCTCCTGGGCGTCCGCCGCGCTCGCCACCCATGGCGACATCTTCGTCAAGGGCGCCACCCAGCCGGAAATGATGACCTTCCTGAACGTGTTCCGCAAGATCGGCGGCGAATTCGACATCACCGACAAGGGCATCCGATTCTGGCATCCGGGCGGAGATCTGAAGCCGGTGGCCATCGAAACCGACGTGCACCCGGGCTTCATGACCGACTGGCAGCAGCCGCTCGTCGTGGCGCTGACCCAGGCCAACGGCCTTTCCATCGTGCATGAGACCGTGTATGAGAACCGTTTCGGCTTCACCAAGCCGCTGGTGCAGATGGGCGCCACGATTCAGCTGTACCGCGAATGCCTCGGCTCCCTGCCATGCCGCTTCCAACAGCGCAATTACAAGCATTCCGCGGTCATCTTCGGACCGACCCCGCTGACCGGCCGTGACATCGACGTGCCGGACCTGCGCGGCGGCTTCAGCCACCTGATCGCGGCTCTCGCCGCCAAGGGGCCATCCAACGTGCAGGGCATCTCCCTGATCGACCGTGGTTACGCCGACTTCCGCGGCAAGCTGGAAGCCCTCGGCGCCGATTTCGACTGATTCGCTGCGATTGGTTCGATGAATCGGCTGCGGCTGATTTATTGCGATTGGCCAATCGTGATTGATGATTCGCAATTGAACAGTTGCGATTGACAGTCGCGTCGAACGCCCATGTTGCTTTCACCGGTACTCGCCTTGCGCGGGTGCCGGTTTTGTTTTATCCGCGATTGCCGCCGCCGCAATCGCAAACATGCTTTCCGTGCCTTCCGCATCTTCCGCACATTCCCTTTTCTGCCTTATCGCCCGTCTTTTCTGCATCATTTGACGGCCAAATGATGCAGAAAACGATGGCATGAGGCAGTAAAAAGCAAGATAACGCGGAAAACATCGATGACGAACGTATCGGCGGCCGGTGGCACAATGGGAGCCATGGCATCCAAAGGAAAACCGTCGCCGCGCTCCGCAGTGAAGCCGCTGAGCGACGAGCAAGTCGCAAAACTCGCGCAGAAGCATCATCTTGTAGACCCGACCCACGATTTCCCGACCGGTCCGCGCAAAGCCAACACCGCGGAAATCGAAGCGCAGAACCCCAAAGCCACGCATCGCCTGCTGACCGGCTGCGACGTGGTGCTGCGCAATCACAGCAAAGTGAAGGCCTGGGGCTTGGAACACGTGCCGGAAACCGGCCCGTTCATCACCGCCGCCACGCATGTGACCATGTACGACGTGTTTGTGCCGATGGTCTCACTGTTCCATCAGGGCCGCCGCCCTCGCTACATGGCCAAGGCGGAAATGGCCAAATGGCCGCTGATCGGCAAATGGTTCCAACTGGTCGGCATGCAGCCGGTGCAGCGCCGCGCGGGCAAGGCCAAAGCCATCGAGGAAACGTCCGTGGAAATCCTCACCTCCGGCCGCCCGCTGACCGTATGGCCGGAAGGCACCGTGACGCGCGACCCGAAGAAATGGCCGATGAGCATGAAAAACGGCGTGGGCGTGATCGCCCTCGAATCCTCACGCCGACTCGGCTACCAGGTGCCGCTGTACTGTGCCGTGACCTGGGGCGCGGCCAGCATCAACCACTGGTGGCCGTGGCCGCGCAAGAACGTGGTGATGTGCTACGACGAAGCGCTCGACTACGCGGACCTGCTTGACGGCTGCGATTCCTGGGGAGACGAAGTGCCGACGGACCGCGCCGACGAACTGACCCGCCGCATCCGCGTGCGCATGACCGAAATCATGGCCGAAATCCGCGGCGAACAGGCACCTGACGGCTACTGGGACTACCGCACCATGAGTCGCGTGAAAGACTGATTTTCCCCACACACCCGTTCCGGCGGCGAACAAAATACGCGTGCGACCGGAACACGCGGCCGGTGTGCGTAGCCGGCGGTAGCATAAGACAACGTCGATTGAAAGCGGCGGCCGATGTGGCATACGCTCGGCCGCAAAAAGCAATCCAAATAATCCAAGGAGCAAAATTCATGGCGAATGTGACGGTACTGGGCGCTGGCGCTTGGGGAACGGCCTTCGGTCAAGTGCTTGCCGACGCGGGCAACAACGTGACCATGTGGGCCATCGAACCGGAAATCGTGGAAGGTATTCGTGACCATCACCACAACGGTGTGCGCCTGCCCAGCGTGGAAATGCTGCCCAGCAACATGACCGCCACCGGAGACCGCGCCGAAGCCGTGGCCAACGCCGACATCGTCATCGTGGCCATCGCCGCGCAGTTCGCACGCGTGGCACTGACCGAATTCAAGGGACTCATCCCCGAGACCGCGCTCGTGGCCTCCCTGATGAAAGGCATCGAACGCACCACCGGCAAGCGCATGGACGAAGTCGTCATGGAAACGCTCGACCTGCCGGCGGAACGCTTCGCCGCCATTTCCGGACCGAACCTGAGCAAGCAGATCGCCGACCGTGAGCCGGCCGCGACCGTGGTCGGATGCGCGAACATCGACAACGCGCGTACCATCGCCACCGCCTGCACCACCGACTACTTCCGTGCGTTCGTGACGCGCGACGTGATCGGCTTGGAAATGTGCGGATCGCTGAAGAATGTGGTGGCGCTCGCCGTGGGCATGGCCCGTGGCGCAGGCTACGGCGAGAACACCGCGGCCATGATCGAAACCCGTGGCCTTGCCGAACTGACCGCGCTGGGCGAGGCGGCCGGAGCCGATCCGAAGACCTTCGCCGGACTTGCCGGCGTGGGCGACCTCATCGCCACCTGCGGTTCCCCGCTGAGCCGCAACTACACGTTCGGCTCCAACCTTGGCAAGGGCCTGAGCGTGGAAGAGGCCACCAAGGTGAGCAACGGCGTGGCCGAAGGCGTGCCGACCACCGACGCGGTGGTGGCGTTGGGCAAGCAGTACGGTGTGCCGACCCCGCTCGCCACGGCCATGAGCCACGTGCTGGACGACGGCATCTCCTGCGCGCAGATGCTGTCCGAACTGTTCGGCGAAGGCATCACCGAGGAGTAGCAGCCGGCTTGTATGCTGGATGCTTGGCAAAAATCCTGAAAAGTCATAAGAGTTAAGGAATAAAGGCTATAGATATGGCAAAAAAGCGCATTGTGGTGATGTACGGCGGCAAGGCCGACGAGCATTCGATCTCCTGCATCTCCGCTGCGAGTGCGCTGCGCGCGCTGGACACGGACAAGTTCGAAGCCATTCCGGTGGGCATCACCAAGGACGGCAAGTGGATCGTCAACGGTGAGAATCCGCTCGGATGGAGCCTGGACGAAGGCCTGCCGACCGTGGAGAAAACCCCAGGCGCCAAGGACGTGGTGCTTGAAGTGGCTCTCGGACAGGACGGCTTCTTCGCCCGCGAGGATGACGGTACGCTGACCCCGTTCGGCCATGTGGACGCGGTGTTCCCCGTGCTGCACGGGCCGTACGGCGAGGACGGCACCATCCAGGGTTTGTTCGAAATGATGGGCGTGCCGTACGTGGGGTGCGGCGTGCTCGCCTCCGCGGCCTGCATGGACAAGCATTACACGAAGGTGCTGCTTGCGGCCGCCGGCATTCCCGTCGCGCCCGGCATCACGCTCGACGCGCGTTCCTTCGACAAGGCTTCCGAATTCAAGGCCAACGCCGATGCGATCATGGCGCAGGTTAGCGAAGCCGGCTTGCAGTATCCGCTGTTCGTCAAGCCGTCCCGCGCCGGCTCCAGCTTCGGCGTGACCAAGGTGGAGCATGAGGGCGATGCGGCCGAACTCGCGGCCGCCGTGTACGAGGCGTCCCACCACGATTGGCGCATCCTCGTGGAACAGGGCATCGACGCGCGCGAAATCGAATGCGCGGTATTGTGCCCGAAGGCCGGCGAAGCGCCGCAGGCCAGCTGGCCGGGCGAAATCGTACTCGACAAGCGCGCCGAAGGCGACGACCAGTTCTACGACTTCGACAGCAAGTACATGGACGCCGCCGCAAGCCACGTGGAAGTGCCCGCCAATCTGCCGGAAGAGACGCTGAACCTTGTACGCGAAACCGCCAAGAAGGCGTTCGTCGCCGTGGACGGTGCCGGTCTGAGCCGCGTGGACACCTTCGTGACCAAGGACGGCAAGGTGATGGTCAACGAAATCAACACCATGCCGGGCTTCACGTCCATCTCCATGTACCCCAAGGCATGGGAGGCCACCGGCGTGCGCTACACCGACCTGATCACCATGCTCATCGAAGGCGTGCTGCGCTGAATCCTGAATCTCAGCCGAACTGAGCCGAAGCCGTGCCGTATTCCAAGCTGAAAAGCGCAAAGAAAGCAACACGAAGCAACACGAAAAAGGCCAGTTCATCGTAAGTTTGCCGAAGCGAAACGGGAATATTCCTAAAAATCGCTTCGGCTTTACTTATTCTTTGACACTACGTTAGGTAACGCCATTACGTTTCCATGTTGTCGATTCCAAGAACAACAACACAACAAGGGAAACGAAAACGATGAACGCTTTGCGCAAGATCGCCGCCGGCTCGCTCGCCGCCGTGCTCGCATGCTCCATGGCCGCCTGCGGATCAGGCAACGCCAATTCCACCGATAGCGCCTCCAACACCGGTAAAACCGTGAAAGTGGACGAAAAGTCCGCAAAGGCCACTTCGATCTCCGATTTCGGCGGCATGGACGGCCTCGTGGCCGCTGCCGAAAAGGAAGGCGCGCTCAACGTGATCGCGCTTCCGCACGACTGGTCCAACTACGGTGACGTGATCAGCGGCTTCAAGAAGAAGTATCCGAAGATCAAGATCAACGAGCAGAACCCGAACGCCTCCTCCAAGGAGGAAGTGGACGCCGGCAAGACCAACAAGGGCACCGACGCCGCTCCGGACGTGTACGACCTCGGCCTGGCCGTGGCCTCCACCAGCACCGACAACTTCGCCTCGTACAAGGTGCAGGCCTGGGACAAGATCCCGGATTCCGTCAAGGATAAGGACGGCAAGTACTACGCCGACTACACCGGCATCATGTCCATCGGCTGGAACGCCGACAAGTACGGCGACATCAAGTCCATCAACGACCTGACCGACCCGAAGTTCGCCGGAACCGTGGCGCTCAACGGCAAGCCGGCCGAAGCCGGCGCCGCGTTCAACGGCTACCTGATGATCAACCAGCTGGCCGGCGGCGACATCAAGAACCTGCAGCCGGGCCTCGACTTCTTCAAGAAGCTCAAGGACTGCGGCAACCTCACCACCGTCGACGTGACCGACGGCACCATCGACTCCGGCCAGACCGGCGTGGTGATGGACTGGACCTACAACCAGGCCTCCTACCAGAAGAGCCTCAAGGCCAAGGGCGTGAACTGGAAGTTCAAGACCTTCAAGAACGCCCAGGTGGTCAGCTACTACAACCAGGCCATCAACGTGGACGCCCCGCACCCGGCCGCAGCCCGCCTGTGGGAGGAATACCTGTACAGCGCCGACGCCCAGAACGACTGGTTCAAGGGCGGCGCGAACCCGGTACTGCTCGACTCCATGAAGAAGGACGGCACCGTCGACCAGACCACCCTCAAGAACGCCATCACCATCGACGGCGATCCGGTGAGCTACACCAACGAGGATTCCACCCGCATCACCACATGGCTCCAGGACAACTGGGACAAGACCATCGGCAACTGACATGACCGCAGTGCTTACCTCAGGAGCTCACGCCAAGCGCGCGGGCTCCTCCGCCATCTCGTTTGCCGCGCATAGGCGTGAACTCGGCACCATCGCCGTGTCCATCCCGTTCTTCGCCTACACCGCGTGCTTCCTGCTCGCCCCGACGGTCATCGTCATCGTGGGCGCCTTCCAATCCGCCGACGGCAGCTTCACCGTGGCGAACTTCAACAAACTTTTCGAAGCGAACACCATCGCCGCATTCGGCACATCGATACTCGTATCGGTCGCATCCGCGGTCATCGGCGCCATCGTGGGCGCGCTCGCCAGCTACGCCCTCGTCATCGGCTCCAAGCCGAACGGCCTGCTGCGCCGCATGATTTCGGCCATCTCGTCGGTACTCGCCCAATTCGGCGGCGTGATGCTGGCGTTCGCGTTCATCGCCACCATCGGCATCAACGGCGTGGGCACCATGCTCATCAAACAGCTGACCGGCTACGTGGTGAATCCGAACTGGCTCAGCTCGCTGCCGGGCCTGATCACCATCTACTGCTACTTCCAGATTCCGCTGATGATCATCATCTTCCTGCCCGCGGTCGATTCCATCCGCCCGCAGTGGCGCGAAGCCACGGAAAGCCTCGGCGGCAACACCTTCCAATACTGGACGCGCGTGGCCGGCCCGATTCTGGCGCCGCGATTCATCTCCGCGTTCCTGCTGCTGTTCGCGTCCGCGTTCTCCGCATACGCCACGGCCGCCGCGCTGTTCTCCCAGCGTTCGATCCTCGTGCCGCTGATGATCCAAGGCGCGATGCGCAACGAAATGGACCCGAACCAGCAAGGCTTCGCGCAGGTGCTCGCCTTCGCCATGATCGTCGTCGTGGCGGTGGTCATGATGATCAGCCACGCCGTGGAAAAGAGGGCAGGACGATGGCAGTGAACGCAAGTGCGCAAAACGTAAGCGCGAAATCGCAGGAAAAGCAGAACATGCAGGAATCGCAAACCATGCCGCCGCAGCTGCGTGCAGCCAGACTCGGCAAGCAACGCATCGTCAAAACCATCATTCTCACGGTGACGCTGCTGTTCCTGTTCGTGCCGCTGGTGTCCATGTTCCTGTTCACCATCCGACACCCGTTGTCCGGAAAATGGAGCTTCGACCCGTGGATCGCCATCTTCACCGGCGACGGCAGCGCGCTCGGCGCCGACCTGAGCACCCTGTGGAGCGGCCTCGGCGCTTCGCTCGCGCTGTGCGTGGTGACCGTGCTGATCATGCTCGTGCTGCTCGTGCCCACCATGGTGATCGTGCACATCCGCTCGCGCAGACTGGAACGCGCCATCGAATGGGTGGCCACGCTGCCGCTGACCATTCCGGCCATCGTGCTGGTGGTTGGCCTGGGACCGATCTACCGCTGGCTGTCCGCCGACGTGCTGAGCACCAACCCGATCTGGCTGTGCTTCGCCTACGTGGTGCTGGTCATGCCGTTTGCCTTCCGCGCGCTTGCGGTGGGACTCAATTCCATCGACGTGAAGACGTTATGCGAGGCCTCACGGTCCCTCGGCGCTTCATGGCCGCGCGTATTCTTCCGCGTACTCATTCCGAACCTGTGGCAGTCGATCCTGTCCGCATCGTTCATCTCCATAGCCGTGGTGCTGGGCGAATACACCGTCGCCTCACTGCTCGGCCGTATGAACCTACAGGTCGCGCTGTACCAGCTCGGCCAATCCAATTCGCAAATCTCCACCGCAATGTCGCTGCTGGCACTGCTATTCGGCGTGATTCTGCTGGTGGCTCTCGATCTGATTTCCGGCGCGATGCGTCGGAACAAGGAAGGTGACAACTCATGACTCTCGCCGAACAGAAGGCGGTGGTTGCCCATACCTCGGAAGCGTTCTCCGATACCGAACCCAACGTGGTGACCGAAGCGGCGAAGGCCGTGCTCAAGGATTCCGAAGCGCGCGGCGGCGGTGTGCAGATGCTTGGTGTAGACAAGATCTACCCCGGTTCGACCGTCAAGGCGTTGGACGATTTCAACCTGGAAATCAATCCGGGCGAAATGGTGGTGCTGCTGGGCGGCTCCGGCTGCGGCAAATCCACCGCGCTGCGCTCCCTGGCCGGGCTGGAAGACATTCAGGCCGGACGCATCCTCGTCGGCGGCCAGGACGTGACCGGCGTGCCCGTCAAC
>OFMI01001707.1_pt1 | contig 12944 bp, 8 predicted proteins | sample 1541741 | NCBI WGS metagenome assembly OFMI01 (sample SAMN04209219, study PRJEB22552) | human gut metagenome | biome: gut; material: feces | host: Homo sapiens | place: USA: Oklahoma | reverse complement strand
TGCTGTGGAATATTTTGTTTCCTATTATGATTATTATCAGCCGGAGGCATATGTGCCGTCGACGGATACCTATATCGCAAAAGATTCCTCGATCAACGAGGAAATCGATAAACTGCGTCTGTCGGCGACCGCCGCGTTGGTGGAGCGGAAAGATGTCATCGTGATAGCCAGCGTTTCCTGTATTTACGGTTTGGGAAGTCCGGAAGACTATATGGGAATGATGGTATCCCTGCGTCCGGGAATGGAAAAAGACAGGGATGATGTCATCCGGGCATTGATAGATATACAGTATACAAGAAATGAGATGGATTTTGGAAGAGGAACCTTCCGGGTGCATGGAGATACGTTGGAGATTTTTCCGGCAAATAACAGTGATACGGCAGTGCGTGTGGAATTTTTTGGAGATGAGATAGACAGAATTACCGAGATCGATGTGCTGACCGGAGAGATCAAGAGCCGGTTAGAGCATATCTCCATCTTCCCGGCATCCCACTACGTCGTGCCGCAGGAAAAGATCAATCGTGCCTGTGTGGATATAGAAAAAGAATTAGAAGAGCGCGTAAAATATTTTAAGGGCGAGGACAAGCTGTTAGAGGCACAGCGGATCGCAGAGAGAACAAATTTTGATATAGAAATGTTAAAAGAGACCGGATTTTGCAGTGGAATCGAGAACTATTCCAGACATTTAGCGGGAAGTCCGGCAGGAGCAACGCCACACACTTTAATGGACTACTTTACAGATGATTATCTGATCATAGTGGATGAGTCGCATATCACCATACCGCAGGTGCGTGGTATGTATGCAGGAGACCAGGCAAGAAAATCCACACTGGTGGACTATGGATTCCGTCTGCCGTCGGCAAAAGACAACCGTCCGCTGAACTTTGAGGAATTTGAGAGTAAGATCGATCAGATGCTGTTTGTATCCGCAACGCCAAACGTATATGAAGATGAGCATGAGCTGCTGCGGACAGAGCAGATCATCCGTCCGACAGGACTGTTAGATCCGGAGGTAGATGTCCGTCCGGTAGAGGGACAGATAGACGATCTATTAGCAGAAGTAAAAAAAGAAATTTCCGGGCATCATAAGGTACTGGTTACGACATTGACAAAACGGATGGCAGAAGATCTGACCGATTATATGCGGGAAGTGGGCATCCGGGTAAAATATCTGCATTCGGATATTGATACGTTAGAGCGGGCGGAGATCATCCGTGACCTGCGTCTGGATGTCTTTGATGTGCTGGTGGGGATTAACCTTTTGCGAGAGGGACTGGATATTCCGGAAATTACACTGGTAGCAATTTTGGATGCGGATAAAGAAGGTTTCCTGCGTTCCCATACATCGCTTATACAGACGATCGGAAGAGCGGCGAGAAATCAGGATGGTCATGTCATCATGTATGCAGATACCATTACCGATTCTATGCGCATGGCGATCGATGAGACAAAACGCCGCCGCCAGATACAGGAAGCATACAACAAAGAACATGGAATTACACCAAAGACGATAGAAAAATCCGTCCGCGACTTAATCAGTATTTCTAAGAAAGTCGCAAAAGAAGAGATAGAATTTAAGAAAGATCCGGAGTCCATGAGCCGCGAAGAGTTAGAAAAACTCATCAAAGATGTGAAAAAACAGATGGACCGCGCAGCCGCGGATCTGAATTTCGAGGCAGCGGCAGAACTGAGAGACAAAATGCTGGATTTACGACGTATGGTAGAAGAGATCAAGCAGGATTCCGGCAAGAAAGGGTAAGGAACATGAAAGAACGGAAATATATAAAGATCAGAGGAGCAAATGAGCATAATCTGAAACATTTGGATATCGACATACCGAGAAATGAATTTGTAGTGCTGACCGGACTCAGCGGTTCGGGAAAATCCTCACTGGCATTTGATACGATCTATGCAGAAGGACAACGGCGTTATATGGAATCCCTGTCCTCCTATGCCAGACAGTTTTTAGGACAGATGGAAAAACCAAATGTAGAAAAAATCGAGGGACTTTCTCCGGCAATTTCCATAGACCAGAAATCCACAAACCGGAATCCACGTTCTACGGTCGGAACGGTTACGGAAATCTACGATTATATGCGTCTGCTCTATGCAAGGATTGGAATCCCGCATTGCCCGGTCTGCGGAAAAGAAATCAAAAAACAGACCGTAGACCAGATGGTGGATCAGATCATGTCATTGCCGGAACGGACCAAAATACAGCTATTAGCACCGGTAGTCCGCGGCCGTAAGGGAATGCATCAGAAATTATTTGAAAAAGCAAAGCGAAGCGGATATGTCCGTGTACAGGTGGATGGGAATGTCTATGAACTAAGTGAAGAGATTCCACTGGATAAAAACATCAAGCATAATATAGAGATCATCGTAGACCGTCTGGTCGTCAAAGAAGGCATAGAAAAACGTCTGACGGATTCCATAGAAAATGTCATGGACTTAGCAGAGGGACTGATGATCGTAGATATTATCGGAGGAGAACCGATGCGTTTTTCCCAGAGTTTTTCCTGTCCCGACTGCGGTGTGAGCATTGATGAGATCGAACCGAGAAGTTTTTCCTTCAACAATCCGTTTGGAGCCTGCCCGGAATGTTTCGGACTTGGATACAAAATGGAGTTTGATGAGAATTTGATGATACCGGATAAGAGTCTGGCGATTTCCGAAGGGGCGATACAGGTCATGGGCTGGCAGTCCTGCACAGATCCGTCCAGCTATACCTATGCAATTTTACAGGCATTGTCCAAAGAATATCAGTTTGACTTAGATACGCCATATCAGGATCTGCCAGAGGACATCCGTGATATGCTTTTAAATGGAACAAATGGAAAATCCGTCAAAGTGTATTACAAAGGTCAAAGAGGAGAAGGAGTCTACGACGTTGCCTTTGAAGGACTGATCAAAAATGTGGAGCGGCGTTACCGTGAGACCGGTTCGGAAACCAGCAAACAGGAATACGAGTCCTTTATGCGGATCACCCCATGTAAGGTATGTAAAGGTCAGAGACTGAAAAAAGAATCTTTGGCAGTGACAGTCTGTGATAAAAATATCTATGAAATTACAACAATGTCGATTAAGAACTTGTCGGAGTTCATGAAGCATATGGAATTGACAAAGCAGCAGATGTTGATCGGAGAACAGATCTTAAAAGAAATCCGTGCCAGAGTGGGATTCCTCATGGATGTTGGACTGGACTATCTGACACTTGCCCGTGCAACCGGAAGTTTGTCCGGTGGAGAAGCACAGCGTATCCGACTGGCAACACAGATCGGCTCCGGTCTGGTGGGCGTTGCCTATATCTTAGACGAGCCGAGTATCGGACTGCACCAGAGAGATAATGACAAACTTTTAAATACTTTAAAAAATTTAAAAGATTTAGGCAATACCCTTATCGTGGTAGAACACGATGAGGACACTATGCTTGCGGCAGATTATGTCGTGGATATCGGACCGGGAGCAGGCGAGCACGGTGGAGAAGTGGTTGCCGCCGGTACGGCAGAAGAGATCATGCAGAATGAAAAATCCATTACAGGAGCCTATCTGAGTGGCAGAATACAGATACCGGTGCCAGAGGAACGTAGAAAACCAACCGGATATCTGACAATCAAAGGGGCAAAAGAAAATAACCTGAAAAACATAGATGTCGATGTGCCGCTCGGTGTGATGACCTGTGTGACCGGAGTATCGGGTTCCGGAAAAAGTTCACTGACCAATGAGATTTTGTATAAGACATTAGCCAAAAAACTGAACCGTGCCAGAACGATACCGGGAGCACATAACAAAATCGAAGGGATTGAGCAGTTAGATAAGGTGATCGACATTGACCAGTCTCCGATCGGAAGGACACCACGCTCTAATCCGGCGACTTATACGGGAGTTTTTGACATGATCCGCGACCTCTTTGCGGCAACACCGGATGCAAAAGCAAGAGGTTATAAAAAAGGACGTTTCAGCTTCAATGTAAAGGGTGGAAGATGCGAGGCGTGTTCCGGAGATGGAATCTTAAAGATCGAAATGCACTTTTTGCCGGATGTTTATGTTCCATGTGAGGTTTGTGGTGGCAAACGTTACAACCGTGAGACCTTAGAAGTAAGATATAAAGGAAAGAGCATCTATGATGTACTGGATATGACAGTGGAGGAGGCACTGACCTTCTTTGAAAACGTACCGTCCATCCACAGAAAAATCCAGACCCTTTATGATGTAGGACTTTCCTATATCCGATTAGGACAGCCATCCACCACATTATCCGGCGGTGAAGCACAGCGTATCAAACTGGCTACAGAGTTGAGTAAACGGAGCACGGGGAAGACAATTTATATCTTAGATGAGCCGACTACCGGACTGCATTTTGCGGATGTGCATAAATTAATAGAAATCCTGCGGCGGCTTTCGGACGGAGGCAATACGGTAGTTGTCATCGAACATAATCTGGATGTGATCAAGACAGCGGATTATATCATCGATATGGGACCAGAAGGCGGCGATGGCGGTGGAACGGTCATTGCAAAAGGAACGCCGGAAGAAGTGGCAAAAGTCAAAGGTTCCTATACCGGACAATATTTAAAGAAATACCTGAAGAAAAAATAAGAAATCTAAAATAAGAAAGCCTAGAAAGAAATCGTGCGACCCGGACTAGCTCACAATTAGGGTGATCTATCCCAAACCGCACGATTCTTTTGTTAAGGTATCAGCCAAACAAGCCGTTAAACAAACCAGTCATTAGACAAATAAAAAAGCTTCCAAGTGATTGGAAGCTCAAACTTTCGGGGAGTACTGCCCGAGTTCTAGGAACCCGAGCAGTATGAGTTATGAAAAATTATATTAGCCTTAGCTAGTACGTTATTATATTACTTTGAATATGTGAATAAAGTATGAATATGAAGTTAATAAAATATGAATCTTTTAAAATGTTTTAAAAAAGTCTTAAATCAGAGAAAAAACAAAAAAAAACCTTTAAAAACATCACGTCATTGTATATAATAAGTATGAATATGGAAAAATGTGTATCATAGGCGTTTCTATAGATGAACAGAATCGATAAATCCAATTTATAAATGATAATATATAGGTAGGACAGGAAGAAAGGAGAAACATCAGAATGGTTTCAACAGATATCGGAATTGATTTAGGTACAGCAAGTATTTTAGTATATATTAAAGGAAAGGGTGTCGTGCTAAAAGAGCCTTCCGTTGTGGCATTTGACCGCGATACCAACAAGATCAAAGCAATTGGTGAAGAAGCAAGATTGATGCTTGGTAGAACACCTGGCAACATCGTGGCAGTACGTCCGTTACGTCAGGGAGTTATTTCCGATTATACCGTTACGGAGAAAATGATCAAATATTTTATCCAGAAGGCAATGGGTAAGAAGAGTTTTCGTAAACCACGCATCTCCGTTTGTGTACCAAGTGGTGTAACAGAGGTAGAGAAGAAAGCAGTAGAAGATGCAACTTATCAGGCAGGAGCAAGAGAAGTTTCTATTATAGAAGAACCAATTGCAGCAGCCATCGGAGCAGGAATTGACATCGCAAGACCTTGCGGAAATATGATCGTAGATATCGGAGGAGGAACTTCTGATATTGCAGTCATCTCTTTAGGCGGATCTGTAGTAAGCACATCCATTAAGATCGCCGGAGATGATTTTGACGAAGCGATCGTCCGTTATATGAGAAAAAAACACAATCTTCTGATCGGTGAAAGAACCGCAGAGGACATTAAGATCAAGATTGGAACCTGTTTCCCGTTAGCACAGCCGGAGACAATGGATGTACGCGGAAGAAACCTTGTAACAGGTCTTCCAAAGACAGTACAGGTAAGTTCTGAGGAGACCGAAGAAGCACTCCGCGAAGCAACACTTCAGATTGTAGAAGCAGTTCACAGTGTATTGGAAAAGACTCCACCGGAGTTAGCAGCAGACGTAGCAGACAGAGGAATCGTCCTTACAGGCGGTGGTGCTCTGTTAAGAGGTTTAGAGGAACTGATCGAAGACCGTACAGGAATTAACACAATGACCGCAGAAGAGCCGATGACCTGTGTGGCGATCGGAACAGGAAAATATGTAGAATTTTTAGCAGGAAATCACGACGACAAACAGATGTAAGCGTGAGACCTGTCACGGATGGCTGGATAACACAGGAAGTGTATAAGTAATGGCATCGTAGAAAGCGGTGTCATTGCCCCTTATTCAGAAAGGAGAATTTATACATGGTAAAAGGACTCTACACAGCCTATACGGGAATGTTGAACGAGCAGAACCGTATGGACATCATGACAAACAATCTGGCAAATGCAGATACGAACGGCTATAAAAAAGAAGGCAGTACGGCACAGACATTTGCAGATACTTATGCAATAAAAATCAAAGACACCTCAGCATATAACATCCCGCGCAGGATCGGTGACATCAGTCTGGGGGTACATATCGGAGAAACCTATACAAATTATGATCAGGGTTCTTTTGAAGTGACGGACAATCCGGCAGATTTAGCACTGGCAGGCGATGGATTTTTTGCAATATCTTATACGAACAAACAGGGTGAGACTTCTGTAAAATATACAAGAGACGGAGCCTTTACCGTAAATAAGGACGGTTATCTGGTAACCAAGGACGGAGACTATGTGCTGAACCAGAATGCGGCAATGAATTCCGATCCGGGAGCAGCAGGCTATATCCGTATCGATCCGAACCAGAAGTTTACGATCGACGAGCAGGGAAATATCTGGCAGAACCGTGCGGTGGTCGGAAGAGTCGGAGTAGTAGATTTTGCGAACTATAATTATTTAGAGAAGTTTGGAGAAAATCTCTATCAGACGGTAGACGGAGCACAGATCGTTGCAGCAGGCGCACAGGTAGAACAGGGAGTGATTGAGGCTTCCAATGTGCAGGTTGTTTCGGAAATGGTCGATATGATCACAATCACAAGAGCGTATGAAGCAAATCAGAAGATCATTCAGACGATTGATACGATGTTAGACAAAGCAGTAAATCAGGTAGGCAAGCTATAAGAGAGGTGTTTGAATTATGATGAGAGCTTTATGGAGTGCGGCATCTGGAATGATCGCACAGCAGACGAATGTAGATACAATATCCAATAATATTGCAAATGTAAATACAACAGGCTATAAGACAGAGAAGACAGAATTCAAATCCCTGCTGTACCAAAATTTACAGGCAAGAACAACGACAGCAAACGGTGCGAACAAACCGATACCGGCACAGGTAGGCTTAGGTACGCGTGTTGCATCCAATACTTCCATGTTTACACAGGGAGCAATGTTAGCAAGTGAAAGTGATACGGCATTTGCGATCGACGGCGAAGGATTCTTTGCTGTTCGTGGAGCAGATGGTAATACATACTATACCAGAAACGGTAATTTTACCTGGAGCATAGGAAATGATGGAGTTATCCTGACGAACTCTGACGGATATCCGGTTTTAGATTCCAGAGGAAATATGATCCGTAAACCGGATGGCGTGGCAGCGGAAAAAGTTTCCGTAACCTCACAGGGACAGTTCTATTACAGAGATGCACAGGGAAATCCGGTGGATATGAACCAGAGTATCGGATTGTTCCAGTTCAACAATCCGGCAGGACTTGAAAAAATGCAGGATTCCTTATTGAGAGTCACAGACGCTTCCGGAAATCCAATGAATGAAGCCACGGCAGCCGGACTGGACAGATCAAATGTACGTCAGGGCTACTTAGAGGGTTCCAATGTTCAGGTTGCAGATGAAATGGTAAACCTGATCATTGCACAGAGAGCTTATGAGCTGAATTCTAAGGCAATACAGGCATCTGATGATATGCTGTCACAGGCAAATCAGTTGAGAAGATAATAAGGAGGAAACGGTATGAGTGGAATTAGCATCAATCCTTATAGCAATCTGTATGAACAGACAGCAACATCGGCTCAGAATGCTTCGGCAAGCAGTTTGAATGACACCCTTTCCGGAGATTTATCCGGTGCTTCCGATGAAGAACTGATGGATGTCTGCAAAGATTTTGAGGCATATTTTGTAGAACAGGTCATGAAGGAAATGAAAAAAATGATTCCTGAGGATGACAACAAAGATCAGTCAATGGGACAATTAAAAGACTACTTTGAAGACCAGATGATGCAGGAGTATGCAGATAAGATCGTAGATCAGGGAGACTTTGGAATTGCACAGACGCTGTATGAACAGATGAAGCGCAATTATAACTTATAAGAATAGCAAAGACAAGAGTAAGGCTGTCCTAGGACAGCCTTGTTTATTGTTTGAAAACGACATTCAATATATACGATAGTAACAACTGTACGGAGGAAAATGCAGACCATGGAAGAACTGACAGGTTATGTGGAACACATTGTGTTCAGAAATGCAGAAAATGGATATACGGTTATGAACTTTGCGGGTGAGAAAGACGAAATGACCTGCGTGGGTACATTTTCCGTAATCAGTGAGGGAATGTACCTGAAATTGCGGGGAGAGTATGTGGATCATCCGACCTATGGAGTGCAGATGAAGGTGGAATCCTTTGAGGAACAGGCACCCGAAGACATACAATCCATAGAGCGTTATCTTGGCTCCGGGGCAATTAAAGGGATAGGGGCAGCGTTAGCAGCCAGAATCGTACGAAGATTTAAAGAGGATACCTTTCGGATCATCGAGGTAGAACCGGAACGTTTAGCAGAGATCAAGGGGATCAGCGAGAGAAAAGCGATGGAGATCTCAAGTCAGGTGGAAGAAAAAAGAGAACTCCGTCAGGCAATGATCTTTTTGCAAAAATACGGAATATCCATTAATCTTGCAGTAAAGATTTATCACAAATATGGAACGGAAATATATTCTATATTACAGGAAAATCCATATCGGCTCGCAGATGACATTCAGGGAGTCGGATTTAAAATTGCAGATGAGATCGCATCAAGAGTAGGGATCCGGACGGATTCGGATTTCAGGATCCGAAGTGGGATACAGTATGCATTACAGCAGGCATCCGGAGAGGGACATACCTATCTGCCAAAGGAAGAACTGACAAAGCGGACGGCAAGACTGTTAGAGATCGAGCCGGAATATATAGAAAAACACTATATGGATCTGGCGATGGAGCGAAAGATCATCTTAAAAGAAACAAATGGAATTGTCAAAATATTTGCATCATCCTATTATCTGATGGAAGCAAATACAGCAGCAATGTTAGCAGAACTGGACATTCGTTATGATGTTCCGGTGCGGGAGATGGAAGATCGGATCCGGCGGATCGAGGACAGCAGCGGTATGGAACTGGATGAGCTGCAAAAACAGGCGGTACAGGAGGCGGTACAAAATGGACTGTTTGTATTGACCGGTGGACCCGGAACCGGAAAGACCACTACGATCAATACGATCATCCGCTATTTTGAACTGGAAGGAATGGATATCTATTTAGCGGCACCGACGGGCAGGGCAGCAAAACGGATGAGTGAGACCAGTGGATATGAAGCAAAAACGATCCATCGGATGTTAGAATTAAACGGCGGAGTAGAAGAAACGGCAGGCTTTGAGCGAAATGAATCTAACCCGTTAGAGGCTGACGTAGTGATCGTGGATGAGATGTCCATGGTGGATATCAGTCTGATGCATTCTTTGTTAAAAGCGATCGTTCCGGGAACAAGACTGATCTTAGTCGGAGATGCCAATCAGCTTCCGAGTGTCGGACCTGGCAGCGTACTCCGTGACATCATAGAGAGTGGAAAATATCAGGTTGTGCGTCTGAATAAAATTTTCCGTCAGGCAAGCCAGAGCGACATCGTAGTAAACGCACATAAGATCAACGAAGGACAAGAAGTCATACTGGATAATAAAAGCAGAGATTTCTTTTTCCTGAAACGATATGATGCAGATGTTATCATCAGCGTAGTGATACAACTGATCAAACAAAAACTGCCCAAATATGTAGATGCAAAACCATTCGATATCCAGGTGTTGACACCAATGCGGAAAGGGCTGCTGGGCGTGGAGCGTTTAAATCACATTTTGCAGCAGTACCTAAACCCGAAGGATACAAAAAAAGCAGAGCATGAAGTAGGAGACCGGATCTTCCGTGAAGGCGACAAAGTCATGCAGATCAAAAATAACTATCAGTTAGAGTGGGAAGTCAGAAGCAAATATGGACTTGCGATCGACAAAGGCTTAGGCGTTTTTAACGGAGATATGGGAATCGTGCGTCAGATCAATGATTTTGCACAGACGGTGACGGTGGAATTTGAAGAAGGAAAAATGGTGGAATATGCATATAAGGGACTGGATGAACTGGAACTTGCCTATGCCATCACGATCCACAAATCGCAGGGAAGCGAATATCCGGCGGTTGTCATACCGCTTTTGAACGGTCCTAAAATGCTGATGAACCGGAATCTGCTCTATACTGCGGTGACCAGAGCGAGAAAGTGCGTGACCTTAGTGGGCAATGAGACGGTTTTTGAACAGATGGAGCACAATGTAACCGAGCAGGTGCGCTACAGCGGGCTGATTGACAGAATCTGGGAGCAGAGGGCATAGCAAGAGAGTCTTGATAAATCCGTGAAAAAATGGTATAATACACTTGTTTAGTGCTTTGACGCGTTGACGTGAAAAAAATACATTGGAGGAAACGAACATGAAAAAGGTGATTGCATTGTTACTTGCAATGTCCATGACCGTCGCAGCATTCACAGGCTGTACAGCAGGACAGAAAGCAAGTGAAGAAAAGAAAACAGAAACAGCAGATAAGACATCGGATAAAAAAGAGGATGGGGACAAAGTATACCACATCGGTATTATCCAGTTAGTTGAGCATCAGGCTTTAGACGCTGCAACGGAAGGTTTCCAGAAAGCGTTAAAAGAAAAACTTGGTGATAAGGTAGAGTTTGACGTACAGAATGCACAGGGCGAAGAGACCAACTGTGCAACCATTGCCACAAAATTTGTAAACAGCAATGTGGATCTGATCATGGCAAACGCAACACAGGCAGTAATTTCATCTGCAACAGCAACTTCAGATATCCCGATCGTTGGAACTTCCGTAACAGATTATGTGACAACAGGAACCGTAAAGAGCAATGACGCTCCTGGTGGAAACGTAACAGGAACATCTGACCTTGCACCGATCGATCAGCAGGTAGAACTGCTTCAGAAACTGGTTCCGGACGCAAAGAACGTAGGAATCCTTTACTGCTCCGCAGAAGCAAACTCTGTATATCAGGCAGAGCAGGCACAGAAATACTTAGAAAAAGCAGGCATTACCGCAAAGACTTACACTGCAGCAGATTCTAACGACATTCAGCAGGTTGTTACAAAAGCGGCAGATGAGAACGATGCAATTTACATCCCGACAGATAACACGATCGCATCGAACATGGAGATTGTAAAGAATGTTACCGTTCCGGCAAAAGTCCCGGTAATCGCAGGGGAAGAAAATATGTGCTCCGTTGGCGGACTTGCAACCTTAAGTATCTCTTATGAGAGCATCGGATACAATGCAGGTTTAATGGCATATGACATTTTAGTAAACGGTAAAAATCCTGCAGATATGCCGATCCAGTATGCAGATGACGTAACATTAAAATACAATGCTGATATCGCTTCCGAGCTTGGTATCAAGATTCCGGACGATATGGTAGCGATTGAAAAAGAGGATAAATAATTTATGGTAGCATCATTGATGAGCGCCCTGCCGGGATCTGTAGCCCAGGGATTGATCTGGGGAATTCTGGCAATTGGTGTATATATCACTTATAAAGTTTTAGATTTTGCAGATTTAACCGTAGACGGCAGCCTGGCAACAGGCGGTGCCGTTGCGGTTATGTGTATGTTAAATGGAGCAAATACCTATGTGGCATTGATTCTTGCGTTTCTTGCAGGTATGTTAGCCGGACTTGTGACGGGACTGTTTCATACGGCACTGGGAATCCCACCGATCTTAGCGGGAATCCTGACACAGCTTGGACTCTACTCCATCAATATGAGGATTATGGGAAAGGCAAATCAGGCGATCAGCGTTATGCAGTATGATGTGCTTGTCAGCCTGCGTTATATCCCACATGCCTGTCTGCTCACCACAGGATTCTGTATCGTGATCATTGCATTGCTTTACTGGTTCTTCGGAACAGAGATCGGAGCAAGTGTGCGTGCGACCGGATGTAATCCAAACATGGCAAGAGCACAGGGAATCAATACAAATGCAACAAAAGTGTTAGGACTGGTAATCTCAAACGGATTAGTAGGTCTTGCGGGAGCATTATATGCACAGTACCAGGGTTCCGCTGATATCAACATGGGACGCGGAGCGATCGTAATCGGTCTTGCAGCCGTTATCATCGGAGAAGTTGTTTTTGGAAAAATCTTCCACAACTTTGCGCTTCATATGGTAGCCGTAGTGATCGGTGCGATTATCTATTTCGTAGTAATTGCGATCGTGCTTCAGTTGGGACTTGAGACAACCGACTTAAAACTGTTCTCATCTCTGATCGTAGCATTGTTCCTTGCACTTCCTTATTTGAAGAGTAAATATTTTACTCCGGCAGACAAGAAGGGAGGAAATGGCAATGCTTAAGATACAGGATGTACATAAAACCTTTAATCCGGGAACGATTAATGAGAAAAAAGCGTTGAACGGAGTGAATCTGGTTTTAAATGAAGGCGATTTTGTGACGGTCATCGGAGGAAACGGTGCAGGAAAATCCACTGTTTTAAACATGATCGCAGGTGTTTATCCGGTAGACAGCGGAAGCATCATGATCGATGATATCGATGTAACAAAACTTCCGGAGCACAAACGTGCAAAATATTTAGGCCGCGTATTCCAGGACCCGATGAATGGAACGGCAGCCGATATGAATATTGAGGAAAATCTTGCACTTGCGGCACGCCGTGGAAAACAACGTTTTCTTGGCTGGGGAATTACCGCAAAAGAGAGAGAGGAATATAA
>OFMI01001705.1_pt1 | contig 12952 bp, 10 predicted proteins | sample 1541741 | NCBI WGS metagenome assembly OFMI01 (sample SAMN04209219, study PRJEB22552) | human gut metagenome | biome: gut; material: feces | host: Homo sapiens | place: USA: Oklahoma | reverse complement strand
AAGGGAAAATGGCAATCAAAGAATTTCAGTACGGCCTCAAAGCCGCTCGTCGCGCACCTCAGTTCTCCAAGCGCTGAGCTTACGAAGAGACTGCTTCCAAAGCCTTGGAGCGTCAAGGCTGCATAGGACAGGCAGCAAGCCTGCCTCCCATTGGAACAAAAAACGGCGTGACCGCATGGTCACGCCGTTTTTCTGTGTTCTGCTTTACGCCGCCGGGACGGCCTTGGCCACGCTGTAAGCCTGCAGGATGCTGCCCTTGCCCTCGGCATACTTCACCGTCACCGTGTCGCCCACGTTGAGGATCACGGCCTCCGGAGCCTCGGCGGCGGAGATGGTGTAGTACACCGTGCCGTCGGAGAGCTGGAGGTAGTACCAGGTGTTGCCGTCCATAACGGCGCTGCGGAGGTCAGCGATGACGCCGGTGACCTCCCCCTGATCCGAAGCGGAGGGCTCCGTATCCGCCGGGTCAATGAGGTTATACCGGGCCAGCATCTGGCGATAGTTGCTCTCGCATTCCGCCACGCTGCCGCCGGTGGCCACGATCTGGTACTGGCTGACGTTGACCATGGCGTACATCTTCACCAGACCGGCGGCGTCCTTCAGCGCCATGAAGTAGCTGGGCTGATCTGCGATGTTCAGCAGCAGAGGGAAGGTGGCGGTGTAGTTCATCTGCTGCACCTGCCCCCGTGCCGAATCCATGGCGGAGTACTCCTCGGCGCCGGCCACGGAGTAAAAACGTGTCTCCTTGGTGCGCTGGTTGGAGAGGATGAAGCCGATGTTGGACTGATCCGACACCACCGACGTGATGCCGGTGTACATATACACGTCGTCTCCGATGGCGATGTAGTTATAGCCATCGGTGGTAACGGTGACATCCCGCTGGCCGAACAGGGAGTTGATGAAGCCGTGGATATAGGTGCCGTGGTAGTCGTACTGCTGGACGATGAGATCCGCCGTGTAGACGTGATCCACCCAGTCCGGCACATCCTTGGCGTCGTAGTACTGATGCTCCCCGGTGACGGCGTTCACCAGCACAGCCCCGTTGATGTCCGTGCCTCCAAAGAGCCCGATGGTTTTTCGGATCCGGGGGCAGACCCAATAGGGATTGCCGTCCTCGTCGATCTCGAAGGCCGGCTTGTCAAAGATATAGGTGGGGTAGTGGAACTGCAGATAGCGATAGAGGTTGCGGCCGAAGTGCTCGGCGGTGGTGTAGCGGATGCCCTGCTCCAGACGCACCACCTCCACATTCTGGGTCACCATGTCGATGATGAGATAGGCGGGCAGACCCTCAGAGCGGTTGTTGAACCACTTGATCCAGTCCCCGTACCGCAGGGGCGTCACCCGCACCGGGCGGCCCTTGTAGTTGATTTGAGTGTACTCCTCCGCCACCTCGAACTGGGACACCATGTCCGACAGCTCACCCAGCTTGCGGTCGCCCAGCTTCTCGGCGGAATCCTTGTCCAGCATGGGGATCTGGTCATAGCTGATCTCCTCCACCTCGGCGGCGAAGTCGCCGGTCTCCACCGTCAGCAGATCCCGGTAGGCCCCGGCCCGGATCACCTGCCAGCCCACGATACCGCCCACGATGGCCACGGCCACCAGCGCCACGGCTATTATCACGGGGATGCGGCACTGCTTCTTCACGAAGCCAAAGTAGCCCTTGGCCCCGCTGCCCTGAAACCCGGAGGTCAGCACGGCGCAGCCGCAGTACACAGCGCAGCACAGCAGCATGAAGAAATAGAACTCCTCCGCCTGCAAATTGATGGGCGGCAGCACCACATAGAAGTACACCGCCGCAAAGATCAGCGTCACCGCCAGATTGATGAGGGTGCGGCTCAGGGGCGTGCCGATGGCCTTGCGCGCCTTGTTGGGCCGTGGAGGCCGCTTCCCGAAGGGACTCTGCCTGCCGCCGAAGCCCTGAAAATTGGGGTCGTTCCAGTTGGTGTTCATAAATGCTCCTTTCGGGAAACAGGCTGCGGCCGGTCTCCTCTGTCATATTCTGCAACTACTTGTAATATTATAAGAAAAATATACGAATCGTATTCATCAAACCACCTGAAACAGATAGAATTTCAGGTAATTGGTCTCCTCCACGCCCCACAGAATGGGGTGGTCGCAGCACTGCTGCCGGGCCTCGATCTGCCGCAGCTGCACCCCGGCGTCCTTGGCCGCCGAGCGCAGCATCTTCAAAAACAGCTCCTCCGTGGCGAAGTGGCTGCAGGAGCAGGTGGCCAGATAGCCGCCCCGTGGCAGGAGCCGCATGGCCCGGTAGTTGATCTCCTTATAGCCGGTCATGGCCCGCTGGGTGGTCTTGCGGCTCTTGGTGAAGGCCGGGGGATCCAGAATGATGAAGTCGTACCGCTTGGGCTGTTGCTCCAGTTGGGGAAGCAGGTCGAACACATTGGCCGCCACGCACTCCATCACGTCGGAAAGCCCGTTGCGCCGGGCGTTTTCCCTGGCACACGCCACGGCGAACTCCGACACGTCCACCGCCGTGACGTGCTTGGCTCCGCCCCGTGCAGCGTTCAGGGCAAAGGAGCCGGTGTGGGTGAAGCAGTCCAGCACCGTCCGGCCACGGGCCAGCTTGGCCACCGCCTGCCGGTTGTACTTCTGATCCAGAAAGAAGCCGGTTTTTTGCCCGTTTTCAAAGTCCACGGTGTAGCGGATGCCGTTTTCCTCAATATCCACCGCTGTAAAGTCCGGAGCCTTTTCACCGTCCACAGGATGCCAGCCCTTGCCCTGCTCCATGCCCTCCAGCTCACGGATGGCCACGTCGTTGCGCTCATATACACCCACCACGTCCTGTCCGTCGGAGCGCAGCACCTCCAGCAGCAGGGAGAACAGCTCCTCCTTGATGAGCTCCATGCCCAGACACAGCACCTGCGCCACCAGCACACTCTCGAACCGGTCCACCGTCAGACCGGGGAAGCCGTCGGCCTCCCCGAAGATCACCCGGCAGCAGCGGCTATCCTCCGGCCCCATGACGGTCTTGCGATAGTCCCATGCGTACTGGATGCGCCGCCGCCAGAAGGCCCGGTCGAACCGGTCGTTGGGGTTCCGGGACAGCACCCGTACCCGGATGCGGGAGCGGCTGTTGAAAAAGCCGCAGCCCAGCCAACTGCCCCGGCGGCTGATGACGTCCACCAGCTGTCCGTCGGACACGGGGCCGCTGAGTCCCGTGACCTCCCCCTCATAGACCCATGGGTGTCCGCCCACCAGAGCGGCCTCCCCCTTGGGGGTGATGGTGATCTGCGGATAGGGACGCTGCGCTTTCATAGCGGCCACCTGCTTTCTGTCAAGGTTTCTTCATTATATCACAGCTTTCTGCCTCCGTAAACACCGCCTCCCACGGAAAAATCCGCCGGACCCCATTTCCCGACAGCTTTTCCCGCCGCCGGTGGCTACAATAGGGGAAAAAGGAGGGCTTGTCCATGAAGTTTCACCTCCCGCTGCCCGGCAGACGGCTCCGCCGCATCCTGACGCTGCTGGGGCAGGCGGCGCTCTGCTGCGTCCTCACCGCTGCCCGGCTGGGAGGACTGTACGCCCCCTTCAGTCTGGCGGCGGCCGCCGCCGCAGGGCCGGGCCTGCCGGGCCTGCTTTCCCTGTTGGGTGTTACCGGCGGAGCGCTGCTGTTTCTGGATTTTCAACCGGGGCTGCGCCATGCCGCCGCTGCCGTGCTGCTCTTTGCCGCCCAGACGGCCTTCTGTGATACGAAGTTCTACCGCCGCCCCGCCTTCCGGCCCCTGACGGCGGCCCTCTCCCAACTGCTGATCCAGTCGGTGTACCTGCTGTACCGCCCCCTGAGCCAGTGGGTGCTGTGCCTGACAGCCTCGGCGCTGCTGGCGGCAGCCACGGCCCTGCTGACCGCCCACGGCACGACCCTCCGGCAAAAGGGACTGCTGTACGCCGCCGCCCTGTCGTTGGCACTGGTACCGGTGACGGTAGAGGGTCTGTTCTCCGTGGGGAAAGCTCTGCTGATGGCGGAGCTGCTGCTCCTCTCCCGCCGTCTGCCACCCCTGACGGTGGGATTGGCGGGGGCCTGTGCGGGCCTTGCGGCGGATCTGGTGCCGGAGACCCCGGCGCTGCTGCTGACGGTAGCCTACGGCTGCGGCGGAGCGTTGGCTGCCTTCTATGGCCGTCTGCCCCGCATCCTCCCGGCGGCGGCCTTTTCTCTGCCCATCATGACCCTTGCGGTGCTGTTGGATGCCGGCCCGCCCCGACAGCTGCTGCTGTCATGTCTGGCGGGCGGTGCGGCCTATCTGCTGCTGCCCCGGCGCTGGCTGCCTCCCTGCGCAGAGCGTGCCGCCCGGGCGGATGCACCCGGAGAGACGGCAAAGCCCCGCCGGCTGGAGCAGTCCGCTGCGGCTCTGCGCTCCCTGTACGACAGCTTCTTCCGGGACACGGCCCCGGCCCCGCCGGAGAATCCCTCGGTGATCTTCGACCGGGCGGCGGAGCAGGTGTGCCGCTCCTGCGTCCTGTGCGCCATCTGCTGGCAGCAGAACTATAACGCCACCTACAATGCCTTCAACGATGCCTGCCCGGCGCTGCTGCGCCGCGGCACGGCCCAGCCGGAGGATTTCCCCCTGTACTTCACCGCCCGGTGCGTCCATCTGCGGGAGTTTGTCGCCGCCGTCAACGGGGAGCTGCGGCTGTTCCTCCTGCGCCGCCAGTACCATCGACAGCTGACCTGCTCCCGCCGTCAGGCCCAGGAGCAGTACGCCCAGATGGGGGATCTGCTGGCGGCAGCGGCCCACGCCCCGGCGGAGGAGCCCACCGGCCCCGTGGGCTATCGAGTGTCCTCGGCCCTGCGTCCCAAGGAGGGACAGCAGCTGTGCGGCGACCAGCTGGCCACGGTGGAGACCGGCGGGATGCTGTACCTCCTGCTCTCCGACGGCATGGGCAGCGGCCCGGAGGCCCACCGGGAGGCGGCGCTGACGGTGCGGCTGCTGGAGCAGTTCCTGCGGGCGGGCATTGAAGCGGCTCCGGCCCTCAAGACCCTGAACTCGGCGCTGGCCCTGCGGGGGGAGACCGGCGGGGCCTTCACCACCATCGATCTTTTGGCTCTGCGCCGCTCCACCGGCGAGGCCACCCTCTATAAATACGGCGCTGCGCCCTCCTATCTCAAGCACACCGCCCACGTCACCCGCTTCACCGCCCATTCCCTTCCGGCGGGGCTGCAGGCCACGACGGAGCCGCCGGAGGTCACTCGGCTGGCCCTCCCGGCAGGCAGCTATTTTGTCATGATCTCCGACGGCATCGCCGACGAGAACAGCGACGAGTGGCTGCAAAATCTGCTGGCGGGGTGGAACGGCACTGACGTCCACGCCCTGACGGCACTGATCCTTTCGGAATCCCGCAGCCGCAGGGGACTGGAGGATGACTGCGCCGTGCTGGCGGTACACCTGCCCCTGCCGGGAGAAAACCACCCCCGGCAGGTATAACCGCCGCCGGCGCCGGAAATACTCTATCTGTCAAACATCACCGGACAGAGGAGGGCGTGGCCTTGGTAAAAGGTATTTCCAGACGGGTGATCGTGGTAGAGTCCCCCGATCCCCATATTTTCGAGCAGGCGATCTTTATTCTCAGCAACGACGCCGCAGGCGGCGGCGTCTCATCCCAGCAGGTGGTGGAGCAGGCGGTCCGCATCGCCAAGAGCTACGCCCGCACCCACGGGGCTCCGCCCCGGCGCAGACGGCTCACCACATGGATGGCGGCGCTGCTGGGCGGCGGTGTCATCGGTCTGCTGTGGCTGGTGCTGGCCCTTGTCTGAGGGACGGCATTTTCGATGCTTTATCCATTTTTTCTCCTCACTTGGGGCGGACAGCTGACTGTCCGCCTCCCTTTTTTGCCCCGTTAGTCTGCACCGGAGCGCAAAAAAATACTCCGGCAGGACACATCCAGTGTCCCGCCGGAGCAAACATCTTATTCGTCTCCGAAACGGAGGATATCCTGCGCCACAGGCTGGTAAAACAGCCGCTCCACCTCCGAAAATTCACGGGTCTGCCCCATGATCCACATGAGCTTGGCCACGGCGGCCTCGGTGGTCATGTCGTAGGCCTCCAGCAGCCGGAGGGTGCTCTTCAGGTGTCCCCCCACATGGTACACCGTCAGGTCGCTGCCCTCGTTGGGGACCTGCGTGGTCATGACCACCAGCTTGCCCCGCTCCACCCCACGGCGCACCACGTCATACAGGTGTCCGCCGTCGTATTCCGGCAGACCGCCTACTCCGAAGCTCTCGATGATGAGGCCGTCGTAGCGGTCCAGCATGAACTCCGCCAGTGCATCCTCCGTGCCGGGGATCAGCTTCAGCAGCCCCACATTGGGATCCAGCCGGTCATAGAACAGGGGCCGTGGCCGGCTCTCACAACGGATGTACTGTAACAGATGCTCGTCCTGCACCACCGCCAGATCGGGGTAGTTGACACTGGAGAAGGCCCGGAAGCTCTTGGAGTAGGTCTTGCGGGCACGGGTCCCCAGAATGACCCGGCCGTTAAAGACGATCTGCACGCCGCCGCAGCCCCGGCAGGCATAGAGAAAGGCGTCGGTGAGGTTGCGCTTGGAGTCGGTGCCATCGAACCAGATGGGCTTCTGGGCGCCGGTGAGGATGATGGGCTTGGGGCTGTCCTGAACCAGATAGCTCAGGGCCGCCGCCGTATAGGCCATGGTGTCCGTGCCGTGGCTGATGACGAAGCCGTCGTAGTCGTCGTAGTGCTCCCGGATGGCTTGGGCCGTCCCCAGCCAGTGGGTGGGATGGATGCTGGTGCTGTCCAGACTATACAGCTGGATGCAGTCCACATGGCACAGCTGGGCGATGCGGGGGAGATAGGCCAGCAGCTGGTGGGTGTTCAGCTCCGGTGTCAGGCCCTCCGGCGTCATCTCCGAGGCGATGGTGCCGCCGGTGCCGATCATGAGGATCTTTTTCATGGGGCGGGCTCCTCTCTCACGGCCTGCGCCGTGGGCAGTAAATTGAAAGCGCTTTACAGCTCCCGGTTTTCCAGCGCCGCCAAGCCGAATCGGGCGGCCTGCAGCAGCCGGGGCTTCTCCTCCTCCGGAGCAGCGTCGTACCTCTGGCGCAGATCCCGGAGGAACAACCCCCGCAGGGTGTCCTCTCCGCAGTGCTCCCACAGATCCCGGCAGCGGGTGGTGCGGTCCTGCAGCTCCAGATAGAAGCAGTCCGGGGACAGGGCGTCATAGAGGGCGTCCAGCCGGGGCGGCTCCTCCGTCTCGCCGGTGAGCACCATGCGGAAGATGTCCGTCTCCGGGTGAGGGGGCAGCTCCCGGCGCAGGGCCTCCAGCGGATCTGTGCCGGTGACGTCCGCCGTCAGCCACTGATACCGGCGGCGGGCGAAGGGGACGAAGGTGAGCTTCACCTGTCCCGGTTCCACGGTACCGGTGAGGAAGCCCTTGTCCCCCAGCTCGTCGAAGCCCCGGCCCTCCGGACAGCCCGGATAGGCCCAGAAGGTGCGCCCTGCCTGCTGCACGCCGCCAAAGGCATGGACGTGGCCCAGCGCCAGATAGTCGGCGCCGCTCTGCTCCACGTCCTTCAGGGTCATGGCCCGGTAGCGGCTGTCCCGCACACCCACCTCTCCATGGAGCAGCAGGATGCGGGCCAGCCCCTCATCCTCCGGGCCAAGAGAGCCGGGGATCCCGGCGGGAGCGTCGGGGGAGGTGAAGGCGGCTCCGTATACTACGCAGCCGTACTGAGGGAAGGGGAGCCGCTGGAGCCGCTCCTCCCGGAAGATGTGGACGTTTTCCGGCCACAGCAGCCGGGCGTAGGGGCTGGAGGCGGCGTAGAAGTCGTGGTTGCCGGGGGCGATGACGGCGTGGCCCCGGAAGCGGGCCAGCGACCGGGCCAGCTCCTGTGCCGTCTGGCCGTAAAGCTGGTCGGAGTCAAAGAGATCCCCGGCCAGCAGCAGCAGCTCCACGCCGTGGTCATTGGCGTAGTCCACCAGCCGGTCCGTCAACTGGCGGGCTTCCTGACGGCGCAGCCGGGCCTTCTCCTCCGGCAGGGCGGTAAAGGCGCTGTCCAGATGGAAGTCCGCCGTGTGTAGAATTTTTGCCATAGCGTCCTCCTTTTATGCCTCCTGCCAGCCACGGCAGAGGTCTACCCATTGGCAGAACCGCTCTCCGCAGCAGCGCTCCAGCTCCGGGCAGGTCAGCTCGATGGCAGAGGCGGCGCTGCCCACGGCGGGGAACACCGTCTCAAACCGCCGCAAAGACTCGTCCAGATACACGGACACGTCCTCCGGCAGGGCGAAGGGGCATACGCCGCCCACGGCGTGGCCGATGCGCTCCACGGCCTCCTCCGGCGTCAGCATTTTGGCCTTGACGCCGAAAAAGTGCTTGTATTTGCCGTTATCGATGCGGGCGTCCCCGGCGGCCACCACCAGAATGGGCCGCTCTCCTACCTTGAAGCTGAGGGTCTTGGCGATGCGGGCGGGGGCCACCCCCAGAGCGGCGGCGGCCAGCTCCACCGTGGCGCTGGAGACCTCCAGCTCCCGGATGCGCTGGGTCACCCCATAGGGCGTCAGGTACGCCCGGACCTTTTCAACAGACATGGCTCATTTCTCCTATGTGACAGAACCTGCGGAACGGGTCCTGTGGGGCAGAACCTACGGAACGGGTCCTGTGTGACAGCTTCTATGTGACGGATTTTGCGTGACAAATGCCGGGCCGTCAGCGGATATCCACCCGCTCCACCGCCGTACACAGGCCCGTGGCGCTGTCCAGCGTGAAGAGCGCCCCCTGAGCCTTGCAGGGGCCGGAGGCGGGGCGGAAGCGGCCCGGCAGACCGCCTAAGAACATCTCCACCGACTGCTGGGGCTGGATGCCCAGCACCGACTCCACGGCACCGGTCATGCCCAGATCCGTCAGGTAGCCGGTACCCTTGGGGAACACCCGCTGGTCGGCGGTGGGGACGTGGGTGTGGGTCCCCCACAGGGCGGAGACCCGGCCGTCCAGATAGTAGGCCATGGCCAGCTTTTCGCTGGTGGCCTGAGCGTGAAAATCCACCACCGTGAAGGTGGGAGCGTCCGGCTCCGCCAGCAGGCGGTCCGCTGTGGTAAAGGGGTTATCGCTGCCCCATGACAGATCGCAGCGGCCGATGAGGGAGATGACCCGGATGCGGAAGCGGCCGCAGTCATAGACTCCCACGCCACGGCCCGGCGTGCGGGGGGAAAAGTTGGCAGGCCGCAGGATGTAGGGACTGTCCTCCAAATAGTCAGCGATCTGCATTTTGCCCCACGTATGGTTGCCCAGCGTGATGACATCGGCGCCGGCGGCGAAGAGATCCTCCGCCTGATCCGGGGTCAGTCCTACGCCGGAGACGTTCTCACCGTTGACCACGGTGAAGTCCACGCCGTGGACCTTCTGAAAGGGGCGCAGAGTACGGGCCAGATGGCGGGTGCCATCCTCGCTGGTAACATCTCCCAGTGCCAGCACACGAAATTCCATAGGGTATCCTCCCGGTGAATTGGTACATTCTGCGGACAAAAGTGGACATGGTAACTGGACATGGCTCTGTCCGCTGACAGTCCTATTATACCACAAAACTGTCAGGGCGCAACGTCTTATTCCCGGCCGGAGATGATAGGGCTTATTTCCAGCCAAGGATGCAGAGGATCATCCCCGGCCGAGACTGCGAAGGCTCATTCCCAACCGCCTGCTCATAGGCGGCGATGTCGTCGGCGCAGAATACGCCGTCGGTGCTCGCCTCCGTCAGGTCCCCCAGCGTGGTATAGTAGGCGGTCATATAGCGGTGAAGCGCCTGCTGCTGGCCGTCGGTGAGGGGAAAATCATCGGTGTCGATAGAACCGCTGACGGCGACGGGAGCGGCGGGGGCAGCGACGGCGCTGTCCGACGGGGCGGCTTCCGATGGGGCGGCTTCCGATGGGGCGGCTTCCGATGGGGCGGCCTCCGATGGGGCGGCCTCCGACGGGGCGGCCTCCTGAATGGCTGTGCTGCTATCGACACCATCCTTTTCGGCGGAGGCATGGAGCATTGGATACAGGGCAATGACCTGCAGCAACAGCAGCAGGGCCGGCGAAAGAATGAGCGGAATACGTTTCATGGCAGAGCCCTCGATTTTTCGGGTTTTGAGGACAGGATACCACCGCTTCCTAAAGCAAAGTTAAAGAGCATAAAGAAACGGCGCACCACTGCTGCGGTGCGCCGTTGGGGATGAGCCGTATGGAAGGATGTTTACTTGGCGTATTCCACAGCCTTGGTCTCACGCAGCACGTGGACCTTGATCTGGCCGGGATACTCCAGCTCGTTTTCGATGCGGTGGGCCAGCTCACGGGCCAGGATCACCATCTGATCCTCAGAGACCTGTTCGGGCTTCACCATGACACGAACCTCACGGCCCGCCTGAATGGCGTAGCTCTTCTCCACGCCGGGATAGCTGCTGGTGATCTCCTCCAGCTTCTCCAGACGCTTGATATAGTTCTCCAGATTCTCACGGCGTGCGCCGGGCCGGGCGGCGGAAATGGCATCGGCTGCCTGCACCAGACAGGCCACCAGTGTCTTGCACTCCACGTCGCCGTGGTGGGCCTGAATGGCGTGGAGGACGTCCTCCTTTTCCCGGTACTTCCGGCAGAACTCCACGCCCAAGGAGACGTGGGTACCCTCCATCTCATGGTCCACGGCCTTGCCGATATCGTGCAGCAGACCGGCACGCTTGGCAGTCTGGACGTCGGCGCCCAGCTCCGCCGCCATCATACCGGCGATGTGGCTGACCTCGATGGAGTGCTGCAGCACGTTCTGGCCGTAGCTGGTGCGGTAGTGCAGGCGGCCCAGCAGCTTCTGCAGCTCCGGGTGGATGCCCCGGACGCCGGTCTCCAGCACGGCCCGCTCACCCTCGGAGCGGATGACGGCGTCCACCTCACGGCGGGCCTTCTCCACCATCTCCTCGATATGGGTGGGATGGATGCGGCCGTCGGCAATGAGCTTCTCCAGAGCCAGACGGGCGACCTCGCGCCGCACCGGCTCGAAGCAGGAGACGGTGATGGCCTCCGGCGTGTCGTCGATGATGAGATCGGCGCCGGTGAGAGTCTCCAGCGTCCGGATGTTGCGGCCTTCCCGGCCGATGATGCGGCCCTTCATCTCGTCATTGGGCAGGGGAACCACACTGACGGTGATCTCGGCCACATGGTCGGCGGCGCACCGCTGGATGGCGGTGGCCACGATCTCACGAGCCCGCTGATCGGCCTCTTCCTTGGCACGGGCCTCGATCTCTTTGATCTTGATGGCAGTCTCGTGGGTGACATCCGACTCCACCTGAGCGATCAGGTAATCCTTGGCCTCATCGGCGGTGAAGCCGGAGATGCGCTCCAGCATCTCCATCTGGCTGTGCTTGATGTTTTTGATCTCCTCCGCAGCCTTATCGGCGGCGGCGTGTTTTGCGGTGAGAGCTTCCTCTTTCTTCTCGATGGAATCCATCTTGTGATCGAGGTTTTCCTCCTTTTGCTGCAGTCGGCGCTCCTGCTTCTGCAGGTCGGCCCGGCGCTCTTTGACCTCTCTCTCGTATTCGCTGCGGCTTTTCAAAATCTCTTCTTTGGCTTCAAGAAGTGCTTCTCTCTTTTTATTTTCGGAACTCTTGATGGCTTCGTTGATGATGCGGGTGGCTTCTTCCTCCGCACTGGAGATTTCTCTTTCCGCTACGCTTTTGCGATAGCGAATACCGAGGAGGAAAAAGATCACCGCCGCAACGACGAAGGCAGCAACGGATACGATCCAGCCGATTGTCGTCATGACAGATATTCCTCCTATGTTGTTTTAACGTATGAAAACGGATAGCTCCGTTCAGGGCAGAAAATAACCGAAGATCCCCCTTGAATCTCCGATGATAATCTTCCTAATAGTTTAATCGAATTGTGCAAAACTGTCAAGAGAAAAACCACATTCTGTTTATTATTTTCGCAGGTCGCCGGGGAGATTTTGCCGATGTCTTACGACAGGCGGATAAAGGGGGCGCTGACGTAGCCCAGATGCTCCCCGTGGGACACCACGTACCAGTCCTGATAGCGGCCGTATACCGTCACGCCGTCGCCGTCGGGGAGCCGGGCCGTTACCGTGGACTGGAGGGAGGGACCGGAGCGGAGGTTCACCGGGCCGCCGGAGACGGTGGATACCTGACCCGGCTGGGGAGTGGGGGCGGTGTAGGGCAGGCCAAAGTACTCCGTGAGGCTCAGCACCAGGTTGGCGGCGATGCGGGGGAGATTCTCCTGGATCCACAGGGCATCGTCGGGGTTATCGTGGTAGCCAAGCTCCAACAGCACCGAGGGGAACCGGGGCTGGCGGATCTCTCCCAGAGAGGTGGTGGCCCGTGTGGACACCTTCTCCGGCAGGGGGTAGATGTCCCGGAGGTTTTCCACGAACAGCTCCGCCGCCCGGCGGCCGTTGGCGCTGGTGGGATAGTAGAAGGCGAGAATGCCCCGGCTCTGGCCCTCGGCGCCGGGGCCGGAGGCGTTGGAGTGGAGGGCCAGATAGAAGTCGTACTGTCCGGCGTTGGCCTGCCGGATGGAGGAGGCGGCGGTCATGTCCGGCGTATTGCGGGAGAACTGGATGCCGTTGAGCAGCAGAATGGGCTCCATGGCATCGGCCAGCAGGTTCATGAAGGATTCCTCTGACCCGGCGCCGGTGACATAGGGGTTATATTCCTGGGTGCTGGGACTGAGATAGATCTTGGGCATGGAAATGGCTCCTTTCCGGAATGTTCCTGTGACAGTGTATGCGGGAGGGGGAGGGGGTGTTCTTTTGGGGGATACGGGGGGTTCTGCCAATAGCTTTTTCTTGTCTCCGGCTGCTCGTTCTTCTTTTGTCTCCGACGGGTGACTTTCTTTCAATAGCGAAAGAAAGTCTACACCGTCGTGTCAGCCGGTTTCCAGCCACGTTGTGGCGTGAAAACCGGGACACTTCCTCGAAACCACCTCGCTTCATCCGCCACAGGCGG
>OFMI01001702.1_pt1 | contig 12964 bp, 7 predicted proteins | sample 1541741 | NCBI WGS metagenome assembly OFMI01 (sample SAMN04209219, study PRJEB22552) | human gut metagenome | biome: gut; material: feces | host: Homo sapiens | place: USA: Oklahoma | reverse complement strand
CCCGCCGACCTTGCCCGCATGCTGGGGCAAACACCAGATTCGGCGGATAGCCATACCCAAGACCACCTGCTGTATACGTCCGAAACTCCGCATCATTCCGCCGATTCGGGCGATTCTTCCGATGTCGGCGGCACCGCGAGCCACTCCACCAATCAGGCCGTTCATCAAGACGAAGTAGACGCAGTACCGACTGCGCAACATTCCGGTGTGCCTGGCACACCCGCAACGCCCGCCACACCCGAACCATCCGAATCCGAAATATCGGACGCCGCCAGCGACATGCCCGCACCGAAGCCGATGATGCCCACACCGGCCACCGTCTTCGGCATGCATGCCACCGTCACCATCGCCACTACCAGCGGCACTATCGAGGGGCAGGCTGATGGTATCGCCGGCGAGGCCGGTGCCGAGACGATTGCCGAGGTCGAGCCGATTATCTCCACGGCACAAACGTCCGTAACCATCGTCACGAACGATTCCGCGGCGACCGCCCACGCGGCCGTAGATACTGCCGTTGCGGTCGCCAAGGCCGCCGCCGCGCATACCGCAGCGATACCGACTCCGCGCGACGTGCTGATGCCGCCTGCGGCACGTACCGCACCGGCCGCAACGCCGGTCACCATGCCGGTCTCAGCGCCGTCTGCAGCACCAGTGAGGCCCGCAACGTCAGCGCATCCCACGCCGGCCACGGTCTTCGGCCGGCACCCGTCCGGAGATGTTGCCTCGCCGGAACCGGCAGTGCCGGTAGAACCGGTGACGCCATCCGGCCCGACTCCGGCCATGATGCCGCAACGCCGTACGTCGGACGGTCCGACCACATTCGCTTCACTGGATGCCCAGGAACTGCCGGTCGTACGCGAATATTCGGCAGGCGGTCTGATTTTCGATGACCAGAATCGCGTGGCCATTATCGCCCGTCATTCCCGCTCCGGCCATCTCGAATGGTGCTTGCCGAAGGGGCATATCGAAAAAGGCGAGACCCCGCAGCAGACCGCTGTGCGCGAAGTGCATGAAGAGACCGGCATCCTGGGCGAGGTGATCGATTCCATCGCCACCATCGACTACTGGTTCACCGGTACCACGCAGCGCGTGCACAAGCTGGTCCATCACTTCGCGCTCAAACAGACCGGCGGTGAACTGACGGTGGAAGGAGACCCGGATCATGAGGCGGAAGACGCCATCTGGGTGCGTTTTGAAGATTTGGATGACGTGTTGAGCTATCCCAACGAACGCAAAATCGCGTGGCTCTACGCCAGGAAGAAGAACAGGCAGGCAAACGAGTGAACCTACCCGGAGTCTTACGACATTGCACACGTCTGGCACACGCACTGGCAGCTGGCGTCGCCGTTGTGGCGATGCTGGCCGCTCCATTGACCGTCTACGCGAACGATACGACGGACGCAACGGGCAATCAGACCGAGAATCAGCCCAAGCAGAGCATTGCCATCACGCAAAGCACCCCCATCGTCACCTCCAAATCGGGCTATCGTGTCACCGCGGTCATCAGCAATACGGACAGCACGGCCACGTCAAGCGGCACACTGCACCTGACCACCAATGCGTTGTTCACCTTTGTCTCGCGCACCGATATTCAGAATTGGGCCGAGAACAACGCCCCCATCCCAACCCCCAACGAGTTGGGTTCCGTTGACGTGCCATCGATTCCCGCCGGCGGCACTGCCACCGTCACCATCGAGGTGAACGCCAATCAGCAGACCCTTGCCTCCATAGGGAGTTGGGGACCGAAACCGCTGATGCTGTCGTATATCGTTGGCAATCAGATACTCGCCGATTTGCCGAGTTTTCTGACCCGATCTTCGGATGGGCTCAACACCGCGACAACACCGGCCATGAACCTGACCGTGGCCATGCCCTACACCGCCAGCGGCTGGCAGGTCGATAATAAGGCCATCAGCAATCGCATTGCCGAAACCACCACTTCCTCGACATCAACATCGTCCAAGTCCAACAGCACGGACAAGGCCGACAAGTCCGATAACGCCGACGCCAGCAACGCGGCCAAAGCCACTGATACGCAAGCCATATCCTTATCCGAACAGGATGCCGATACCGCGCGATCCCTTGGGCAGACATTCGCCAAGCACCGCTCGCTGCAAGTGATCGCGGATCCTCTGTATTGGCGTCAGTCCGCAGTGCAACCGTCCATTGCCGGCATCCTGCAGCCCGCCGACTTCGACATCACCGCCTATACCGCACTGGACGATACCGCGGCCTACGAAAAGGCCGGCATCACCACTGAGCAGTGGAACGCCAAGCAGGCGGCCGCATGGTATGCCGACGGAGACGACTCCGAAACACCCTCCGCGTACGCATGGCAGGGCAACAACTGTTGGACGTTGGATGCGCTGACCGCAGCACGCGAGCAGGGCTATGACACGGTGATTGCCGATGCCTCTTTCGATGCCGACCAGACTGAAGCCGTACACACAGGCACCTACGTGGTGCATACGCCTGCCGGCGATGTCACCGTGCTGAAGGAGCAATCGACCTTGGGCACGCTGGCCAAGGGCCAAGCCACCAGCACGGACGCGCAGGCCGAGTCCAGCGATGCCGGTCGGTTGGCCCGACTGATCGCTCAGAGCGCGTTCTACCAGATGGAACAGCCCTATACATCCCGATACCTGCTTATGACGTTCTCCCGCACCACGGAGGCCAGCTGGATCGATCAGGTGATGAGCGCCTTCGAGCAGGCGTCTTGGTTGAATCTGACGGACCTGAAGACCATGGCCAAGGCCGATCCGTACAATGTCAGCGATTCGGTCAATCCCGACAAGGCCGATGATGCCAACACCGCCAATACCCGGTCGGCATTGAGACAGTTGGCCGACAGCCGGCATGACATCATGCGCATGGCCACCTCCATATTGAGGAACGAGATTGATTCCGACGAGGTCTCGTCGTTGGACCCGCAGGCCCTGGCCCGGCAGGACGCCAATGACACCGCCTCGCATAGCAACGATCCGACGCAATGGATTGGCTCTTTACTGGCGCTGCATGACGATATGGCGCTGCGGTCCATGTCTGGCTCCCCCCAGCCGACAGCCACGCGAAAAGCCATGGTCAAAGCCACGAAAACACTGGCCAGCGATCTTCTGAACGGCGTACGCATCAACCCATCGGAATCAATATCCGTGTTCAGCGAATCCGCGAAAATGCCAATCACCGTCAGCAATGACCTTCCCTACGCCGTCAGCGTGCAGGTCAACTCACTGACTGACTCCATGCAGATCGTCACCTCGCGAACCGCTGACATCGATATTCCCTCGCATAGCGACGCTCAGGTGACCTTCACCATCCGCGTTTCCACTTCCGGCTCATCGACGGCCCATGTGTCGTTGACCGACCGGGAAGGCAACAGCTTCGGCAACACGCAGGACACCGCGATCACCAGTGTGATGCGCATCAGTGATGCCAGCGGCTTCATTATCATCGGCTTCGCCGTGCTACTGGGCATTATCGGCCTGTGGCGGCAGTTCCACCGGAAGAAGGACCCCGACGAATGAGTTCAAGCGTAGGTCGTAATTCCCTGATCATGGCCACGGGAACCGCTGCTTCCCGTGTGACCGGTCAGCTCCGCACGATTCTTCTCGCTGCGGCCATCGGCACCACCGGATTGGCGGCCAACGCCTATCAGGCCGGTTCCATGATTCCCCAATCCGTGTTCACGCTGGTGTCCGGCGGCATCTTCAACGCCGTGCTGGTGCCCCAGATCGTGCGCACGTTGAAAGAAAAAGACGCCCAAGAACGACTGAATCGCCTGATTACGTTGGCCATCGGCATCCTATTGGCCATGACCGTGGTGATGGCGGCGGCCAGCCCTCTGCTTGCCCGCCTGTACGTGGGTAGCGACGATCACCAGATGATAGCCCTGACCACCTCGTTCACCCTGTGGTGCATGCCTCAGGTGTTCTTCTACGGCCTGTATACGGTATTGGGTCAGATCCTGGCCGCCAAAGACCATTTCCTCACGTATGCGTGGAGCTCAACCGGTGCCAACATTATTAGTTGCGCCGGTTTTACTGGCTTTATTCTGCTGTTCAGCAAGGCCAATGAACAGCCCCTCGAATTCTGGACCGCCGACAAAATCGCGCTTACCGCAGGCACCTGGACTTTGGGCGTGGCCTTCCAAGCGCTGATACTGTTCCTGCCGCTGGCCCGTATCGGGTTCAAGTACAAACCCAGCTTCGGGCTTGGCGGCTTTGGACTCAGGTCTATGGGTCCCGTGGCGTTAGGCTCTTTGGGCGTGGTGGTCACCAGTGAGATCTGCGGCATTATCCTTACCCGTATCGCCACATCCGCACCGCAGCGCGCCCACGAACTGACGGGTGCCAGCCTGTTCAGCGTGGCAGGCAACGCGACCTATCAGAATGCGTACACCCTGTTCATCCTGCCCTATTCGCTCATCGCCGTATCGGTATCCACGGCTATGTTCCCCAAAATCTCCCGTTCCATCGCAGCTGCGAATCTGGATGAGGCACGGCACGACCTGGTCAGCGCACTGAATAATGTGGGCCTGCTCATCATGTTCTTCGCCGCCGCCATGGTCGTGTTCCCCGAACCGATCATCCGCGCATTGCTTCCGTCCGTCTCGATGGACGAGACTATGTTGATCTCCTATGCGCTTATCGCCTTGTCTATGGGCATTCCATTGGGGTCGGCGTTCCTGTTGATCCAGCGCACGTTCTACGCCTTTGAGGACGGCCTTCACCCCTTCCTGTCCGCGGTGATGCAGTATGGATTCACCTCAATATTCATGATCATCGGCATGATGGTACTTCCTCCTGAGCATTGGGTACTCGGCATCGCCTGCTCGGTGACCCTCGGTGGATTACTGGCGTTGCCGCTGACGTTGATGATGTTGCGCCGCAAGTTCGAAGGCAATCTTGGTGGTCGGGAGATCACGAGGACATATGCCAAGGCCATTGTGGCGGCACTGGCTTCCGGAGTTGTGGTCTGGCTGATCAAACGACCGGTAGTCGCACTGCTCGGCGCGGATATTCGACCAGTAGGCGGGCACATGAGCTGGTGGTCTGCGCTGGCCATCTGCGTGGTGCTCACCATTGTGCTGGCCGTAGTATATGTGGCTGTGTTGTGGGTGGTACACACCCCGGAACTCATCAGCGCCTATCACTCGATACTGGCCCGTCTACACAAGACTCCGGCCAGTGAGGACGTTGCTGTGACAGCCCAGCCGGAAAAAGTCGACGATACGCAAATCAATCCTGAGACGGAGCCCGTCAAGGATAGCCCCGCACGTAGAATATCTAAGACCAATCTCGAACACCAATCACACGGAGCCGAACGCACTATGAAACCGCAACTCGGAGACACGATTCTCAACCGATACACCTTGGTATCATCGTTGCGTGAGGAGCCTGGCATTCAGGCATGGAAAGCCAACGACCGTGTGCTGGCAAAGGATTGCCAGCTGTTCATCATTACCAATCGCAGCGCTTTCGCCGCAATCGATAAGCTCGCTGGTCGCATCGCCGCCACTCGCCCTGATCGTGTGATTCCCATACTGAAATACCGTATGGAATCCGACGTACTTCTCATTGTCATGCCGGTGGATAGCGGCCAATGCCTGACTGACTACATGGTAGATACCGCCAAGCCGCTCAGCTACAGCGCCATCCGGTCGATTATCGGAGAATGCGCCGACGTGCTGCGCGAGGTCATTGCGGATACTCCCAGCGGCATCGTCATCACAACCGACACCGTTCGAGTGACTACCTCCGGTGTGCAAATTGCCGATGCACCATGTGCCACGATGCTGGCCGATACGTCCGCTACCGATCTGCGTACGGACGGTCCTGAACGGTATGCGATTCGCCAGCTTGCGGCATTACTCTATACCCTGCTGACACGCACGCCAAGCCAAGCGACACCCACATTCAATCTGCGTGCCTTGCCGCAAGACACCCCTGGCGAATTCCGCGTGATTTGCAAGCGTGGATTGGCCTTGAGCGAGCCCGACGAGCATACGTTGCCAATGGCAGCCCTTGTAGAACTCGACGCCTTGTTGGGTAATTGGAAGCCGCTCTCTGAACTGAGCGATGCTGATATCGCTTTGCCGAGCGTGGAAAGCGATTGCTCGATTACCAAGGCGATACTGAAGCCTGCCAACGAGACTGATATCGTGCCTATTCCCAGCACGTTGATTAACAGCAGCAGTCTTCCGGAATTGTCTATTACCCCTTCCCTGCCGATTCAGCCGGCCGCCGTCCCCGCTCCGCACGCGATGTCACCGGTTCCTCTGCCTGATGGGTCCAGTACTGCTGACGGTAACCAGTCTCAGTCTGATGCCCGCCGTCTGTTTGACTTCAACCTTTCTGACGCCTGGGAGCACGAAAATCTTTCCGGTGAAGGCACCGGTGACTGGTACAGCGAAATGAATCCGGCCCCCATCGGCGGTCCGGGTGATAATACTCGGTTGACAGTGCCTATTGTTACCGGCGGTATTCCCGATGCCACCGTGGGAGAGACAACCAGTCGTATTCCCGTGTTCGACGCCAGCGGCCGTGCTGTGGCTCCTGGTGAGGAATCGCTGCGTGCCTTGGAAGAGGAGCAGGCCCGCATTGCCGAAGTAAGCGCCATTCCTCCGAGCTTCACACCGAAGGATGTGCCGGATGACGAGGTTGACAGCAAGCTGCCCGATGAACATCTGTTCGGCAAACTGTCGACCAAGGTCGTTGCCATCATTGTGGCTCTGATATTGGTAGTGGCAGCGGCTGTTTGGGCAGTGCATGCGTTACAGTCCTCCGGAGACAATCCTGCCGATGCTTCCATCAACTCCAGTGAAGGTGACTGGCCTGATATCAATGCTGACGCTGTGCCATTTGGTGGCAGCGAGAACGCGACGAACGGTGGCACCACTGACGATTCTTCAAAATCGAGTGATGCCACTCAGAGCGAATCCAAGGACTCGGCATCAGACAAGTCCAAGAAGTCCGAGACTGCTGATTCGTCGTCCAAGAAGGCCAAGGCCAAGAAGTCCGGCGATAAGGATTCCAGCGCTGCTCCGCAACCGCGCCATGAGAACAACACGGCGTTTACGATTTCCAGCGCCAACTTCCTGTCGAATCCTGGCGGCCAATCCGGGTACGCATACTACATGCACCTTGACCAGCCGCAGGATGCGTACCGCATGGTTATCACCATCCGCACATCCGGTGGTAAGGGCTATATTCGCGCAAATACCACTGGAGACCCCACTCAGGGCAAGCAGGTGGCCGAATTCACCTTTGCTGAAGGTGGCACTACTGAGGTGAAGTTCACCAAAGCCGTCAAGACGCAGGATCTGCTGCTGTGGGTGCCATCGGATAGCCTGCCGCAGAACCAGCTGTACATCGAAAAGGTGGAGGTCTTCTAATCGGCATCTATGCCGATAACTGACCCAAGAAGGGGCGGTACCGTTCGCATACATTCGACGGTACCACCCCTTCTTCGCATCTGGCTGAATGACACGGAATATCGTATGGGGGTGTGACAATGTTTCACGTGAAACATAACGTCATCATTATCGGTTCTGGTCCCGCTGGCTACACGGCCGCCATCTATCTTGGCCGCGCAGGTCTCAATCCTGTTATGGTCACTGGTGCGTTGTCGCCAGGTGGACAGTTGGTCAACACCACTGAGGTGGAGAACTTCCCCGGATTCCCGGAAGGTATTCTTGGCCCGGATCTTATGGATCGCATGAAGGAACAGGCCAAGCGCTTCGGTACAACCTATATCGCAGACGATGTCTCTTCCATCGAGGCGTGTGAGAGTGATTCGGTCAAGCCGACCTATCGTGTAACACTCTCCGATGACTCCCAGTTGGAGGCATCGTCGCTTATCATCGCCACAGGGTCGTCATTCCGTAAGCTTGGGGTGCCCGGCGAACAGGAGCTGTCCGGACATGGCGTCTCGTACTGCGCCACCTGCGATGGCTTCTTCTTCAGGAACAAGCCTATCGTGGTCGTAGGCGGTGGCGATTCGGCTTTTGAAGAGGCATTATTCCTGACCCGGTTCGGTTCTTCGGTCACCTTGATTCACCGACGCGATAGCTTCCGCGCCTCGCAGATCATGGTGGACCGAGCCAAAGCCAATCCGACCATCACTCTGATGACCAACACAGTGGTGACCTCCATTACCGGCACCTCCTCCCCCACACAGAACACCGGTGCACCTATTGCCATTCCTGGCTTGACGCTCAAACGACCGGCTGTAGCACCGGCCAGTGTCAGCAGCATCGCCGTACGTAATGTGGTGACCGGAGAAGAAAGCACGCTGGACACCAACGCCGTATTCGTGGCTATCGGTCATACACCAGCCACTGATTTTGCGGCCGGTGTTGTGGACCGTGACGATGATGGATATGTCGTGGTGCAGGGTGCCAGCACGGTGACCAGTGCGCCAGGCATCTTTGCTGCAGGCGATTGCGTGGATCGTACTTATCGTCAGGCAATCAGCGCAGCGGGCATGGGCTGCCGTGCAGCGCTGGATGCGCAGGCTTATCTTACGGACTGATGGTGGCGGACTGATGGTGGCTTGCTGTTCTGGCTGCTGCCTGTGACATAGGAGCAACGCTAGGTCAGTGTTACAGCATGCCGCCCTTGGATAGTACGTATCGGTCAAAGGCATAGAAAGACCCCTCAGGCGACGGAGAATCACGATGTGTGATTGTCCCTCCAGCCTGAGGGGTTTTCTATTGCGACAAGGGCTACAGCGCGGGCATACGCCCCTGCCAGGAATCACGCAGAGGCTATAACGTCTTGCGCATACAACGCACTGCACAGCAATAATGCCGGCGACAACACGAATGTTCTTATCGTGTTACACCCATTTGGAATCGGCATCGCCTTGGCTCGGCACCAGCAGCTGCAGGATGCGATCCATATCCTCTGGTGACGAAAAGACGATTTCGATGCGACCATGCTTGGTGCTGCCCTTAATCGACACCTTGGTATCGAAATGATTTTCCAAACTCTGCTGGATGGCGGAACCAACCCAAGGATTGGTCTTAGACGTCTTAGGCTTCTTCGGCTGCTCCCCCGACGCAATCTTCATGGCGACGATTTCTTCGGTGCTGCGTACAGAAAGACCTTCCGCAATAATACGAGAAGCCAGCTTGTCCATTTCCTCCGGATCGCTCAGGCCCAATAGCGCACGCGCATGACCGGACGATAGCACACCGGCAGCCACTCTCTTTTGCACAGAAGCCGGCAGGTTCAGCAGTCGCAAGGTATTGGCGATTTGCGGGCGAGACTTGGACACCGACTTGGACAGTTGTACTTGTGTCAACCCGAACTCTTCAATCATCTGCTGGTAGGCAGCCGCCTCTTCCAGCGGATTCAAGGCCACACGGTGCAAGTTTTCCAGCAATGCATCGCGGAGCATATCATCATCCGCAGTGGTTTTGACGATGGCGGGAATCGTCTCCAACCCAGCCAACTGAGAAGCACGCCAACGGCGTTCACCCATAATGAGCTCATACGGGCTGTCCAAATGACCGGCAAACGGATTCGTGCTGGATTCCGTCTCGTCGTGCTTGGCGGCTTTGGCCGCAGCAATCTGGCTTGCCGGACGCTTGCGCACGACTATCGGTTGCAGCACACCAACTTCCTTAATGGAAGCAGACAGCTCATTCAACTCATCCTCGTCGAAGATGGTACGAGGCTGATGTGCATTGGGCCCGATATCAGACAGTTTGAGTTCAGCCAGATAACCACCGGCTACCGGCTTGAGCTCGTCCTTCTTATCTGTGTCAGCGGTCTTTGCCGCCGATGCAGTCTGAGATGTTTCACGTGAAACATCTTTGACAGTGACGGATGTACGATGTGCCGTCTGAGACGCAGACGACTTGCCGCCCTGCTGAGGTGCGGCGACCTTACCGGTTTGAGGTTTCTCCGTACCGAAAAACAGGTCGCTAGGATGAGTAATGGTGTCCAATGCGGGCATGGATGCGCGTTTACCGGCGGCTTTCTTGACTGCCTTGCTGGACGATATCGTCTGAGGCACGGCAGGTTTTGATTCCTGCTGGGCAGTAGCCTTCTTGGCGGGGGTTATGTCAGCAGTGGCCTCCGGAGTAGACGAATCCTCCGCAATCATTGCGGGCTGCTCCGCCACCGGCTCCTCCCCTGGCAATGTGGGGAACAAAGCGCCAAGGCCCTTACCAAGTCGTGATTTTGATGCCATTACTTGTTCCTCCTCGCATCAATGGTGTCAAGGACTTGTTGCGAACGCTGTGCGATTTCCAAAGCTGCTTCACCATACGATATGGCACCTATGCCACGAGGATCATAGGCAATCACCGATTGGGAGAAACTCGGCGCTTCGGAGATCTTGACTGAACGCGGGATGGTGGTATTCAGCACAATGCTGGGATAGTGTCCCTTAACCTCGTTATATACTTCACGGCTCAATAACGTTCGGCGATCGAACATCGTGACGAGCATGGTGGACACCAGCAGTACGGGATTGAAATGCTCTTGCACCAAACCAATCGTGTTAATCAGCTGGCCAAGACCCTCCAATGCGTAATACTCAGCCTGGATAGGAATCAGCATCTCGGTCACTGCACACATGGCGTTGATGACCAAGAGGCCCAAGCTGGGCGGGCAATCAATGAACACGTAATCATAGTGTTTATCTGATTGACGCAGGTAGAGGTCCAAGGCCTCCTTCAACAATGTGTTTCGGTTGGGCAGATCAGCCACTTCCAACTCGGCACCGCTGAGATCGATTGATGCAGGCACAACATCAAGTGTGGGAAAATCAGGACAGACCGTGATAACATCACCCAGATCGGAACGCCCCTCGATAACGTCATAGACCGAGGGCTCTCCCGATGCATGAGATACACCCAACGCCGTAGAGGCATTGCCCTGCGGGTCCATATCGATGACCAACACCTGCGCGCCCTTGTTCGCCAGCGCCGCAGCGGTGTTTACCGTGGATGTGGTTTTACCCACTCCCCCCTTCTGGTTGGCCACGGCAATACGACGGGTACGTTGAGGTTTGGGGAAATCGGTTTTCTTGAGTACATCGTAGCGTGAGCTTTCATCAGCCATCTGGCTGCCAAGCACTGAACCGTGACCATCGAATATTCGCTGAAGCGTTTCGGAAGCCGATTCTATAGGTTCCGACTGATGATCCTTGGTGGACATCGCTCCTCCTTGCACAGACGTAAGTTCCAGTGTTCTCATTCGTATGGACATGATGCTCGTTATCCACAATTGCGATATGCAATGTGGATAAGTGTGGATAAGTGTGAATGACGTTGAGTGTTAGATTATGTATTCGCAGACGAAAAACATTGAAAAATCAGTGTTTTCATCATTCTGCACATCGTCCCGTAAAAATGTGGATAACTTTTACGCACATATGGAAATGTGGATAACTCAATCAGTACTCCACTCATCGCTTATCCACAATCACCACGTGGGTAGGCTCAAGATCCGGCCCGACAGCCGCCTCAACGACACGTGGACGACGACCACCGAATTTTGCAATCTCCTTGCCAGCCTTGTCGATTTCAGCCTGAGCAGACCGTCCCTTCAGTGCGATCAACTGTCCTGACGGTTTCAGCAACGGCAACGTCCAGCCAGAGAGTTTGGTCATAGGAGCAACCGCACGACACGTGACAACAGCGAACGGATGAATTTCCCGCTTCCGTACCTGCTGGATGACGGCATCGGAGCGTCCACGAATAATCTCAACGTTCTGCAGTTGCATCAGGCCAACACATTCATGCAACCATTCGATTCGCCGCTCCATCGGTTCAATCAGCGTGAAGTCATGATCAGGCAAACACGCGGCAGCCACCAATCCAGGAAAACCACCACCACTGCCGACGTCGGCAACTGTTTTGAAGCGAATACCATTCGTCGCATTCCGAACGTACGGCACAATCGCAGCGGAATTCAGAATATGCCGTTCCCAAATGATATCGACGTCACGGGGGCCGATCAATCCACGAGGTTCACCCTCTTCGGCAATCTTGGCATGGAAACGCTCCAACTTCGGCAACGCATCACCCAAGACCTCAGCAAGTACAGGTGACCCCTGCAGCTGATCCGTCATAGCCATCTCCCTCACCATGTTTCACGTGAAACAATCAACATGGAGAATGGCGCCGCTCATTACGACGCCATTCTCCATGCGGTCACTTTAGTTTGTTCAAAGACGACATCCGTCGAACGTCCCTGTCATCTCAAAAAAACTCGCCGAGCAATTACTCCTGATCAAGCTCGTCGTCTTCGGCGGTATCCTCGACTCTATTCTTGAGATACACCGTCACGTAACGATGAGGCTCCTCACCGTGCGAGCGAGACTTCAGCCCCTCTTCCCGAACCACATCGTGAACGACTTTACGTTCGAAGGAATTCATCGGCTTCAAGTCATACGGCTCGCCGGAATCCTTCACTGCGTCAATGGCATCCAAGGCGATATCACGGAGGTGCTGACGCTTGCGCTTCAGGAAACCGTCGACATCCACAATCAGATGAGAACGCTCGCCGGTCTTCTGCTGTACAGCCAGACGAGTCAATTGCTGCAGAGCATCAACGACTTCACCATTACGGCCAATAAGATGTTTGATGTCAGTATCGTCATCAGCAACGATTTGCACGGTGGGGCGGTCATTACGCACGCCCATCTCAATGTCGCCCTCATAGTCGGCGATATCCAGTAGGCCTTCAAGGTAATCCGCGGCGATGTCAGCCTCTTCGTTGAGCTGGTCGATCGACTTCACGTCATCCTGTGCCATACGCTACTCCTTCATGTCGTGTTTGAATTCCAAGTCTAAGCCCTGCTCCCCCGAACAGAGAAAGTAATGTCGGTGCGTGTTGAATGTTTCACGTGAAACATCGAACGCGCACCGACATGGTCGTCACTTCTTTTTGCGCTTACGCACGGGCTGTTGACGCTGATAGCCCTGAGTGGCCTTACGCTCGGCCTC
>OFMI01001693.1_pt1 | contig 13015 bp, 10 predicted proteins | sample 1541741 | NCBI WGS metagenome assembly OFMI01 (sample SAMN04209219, study PRJEB22552) | human gut metagenome | biome: gut; material: feces | host: Homo sapiens | place: USA: Oklahoma | reverse complement strand
CTGCAGCGGAATGGTTTGTCCCGCATTTTTCCCACAACAGAAGAAAAGCCCGGGAATGAAACTGCCCCGCAACAGAAACGGTACTCTGTCCCAGGATAGTTCCCCTCCGCAGGCTCCTATCTCAAACTAAGTGAACTACCCATTGTCCCAAGCCAATAGGACTGCAGCCACTATATTTTTTTATGAACTTCTCAGATTTTGGACAAAGCTGCCTCATCTGCCACCAAAGTTACATCCGGGTGAAGCTGAAGAATGGATGCCGGAACCTGAGGGGTCACCGGACCGAAGAAAGCTTTCTTCACTGCCTCTGCCTTGTCTGCTCCGGAGACAACCACCAGAATTTTCTTGGCGCTCATAATCGTCCCAATTCCCATAGTGTACGCCTGTCTGGGCACATCCTCTGCTGAAGCAAAGAATCTCTTATTGGCTTCAATGGTGCTCTCTGCCAGGTTGACACAGTGGGTTTCTTTCTCAAACACATCTGCCGGCTCATTGAAGCCAATGTGTCCGTTATGACCAAGACCTAAAAGCTGTAAGTCAATACCGCCTACTTTTTCAATGATTTCTTCTGCAATTTTCTCTTTATCTTCATTGTCAGAAAATACATTTTTCATTTTCTGAAGTAAATTACCTTCCGTTTCCATTGCTTTCCATACTTCTCCTCTTTTATGTATGAAGCATCAGGCTGACGCACAGCGCTTCATCGACTTTTCTCATAAGCTCTTTGTCTACCCGGCACACGTAATCCTTCAGTCTCTGTTTATCGATAGTCCGAATCTGCTCCAGAAGGACAACAGAATCCTTAACGATTCTGTACCTTTTTGCATCGATTTCCACATGTGTCGGCAGCTTCGCTTTATTCATCCTTGAAGTGATCGCGGCACAGATAACGGTCGGACTGTGCCGGTTCCCGACATCATTCTGGATGACAAGAACCGGACGCACACCGCCCTGCTCCGAACCGACTACCGGACTTAAATCCGCATAATAAATATCTCCACGCCTGATCTGCACTTCTTTCACACTCCGCTTATCAAGATACTTTCATTATTGCCAGCTTTCTCCTGCTGTATTCATATCTCTTTCGAAGTGCATCCCCGCATTTTAGAAATAATCGACCTGCTCTACAACTTTTCCGTCACGCAGATATTCCCTCGGAACACGTTTATTGATATCACAGATAAATTCATAGTTAAATCTACCGCTCAGACCGGCAAGCTCATCTATTGAAAGATAAGCATCCCCATCGTGGCCGACCAGTGTTGCCCTGTCACCAAATTTCACATCCGGAATTCCGGTCACATCTACCATAAACTGATCCATACAGACTCTGCCAAGGATCGGTGCCTTCTGACCATGGATCAGAACATATCCTTTGTTGGAAAGACTTCGTGGGTATCCGTCTCCATATCCCGTCGGGATTGTGGCGATCTGCATCCTTTTCGGGGCAACAAAGGTGCCTCCGTAGCTGACTTCCGTACCCTTTTCAATCCATTTCACATAAGTCACGTGCGCGATCAGCTCCATTGCCGGCCGGAGCGGAACTGCCTCCTTATTGACTTCATCTGACGGATACAGTCCATAGGTAGAAATCCCGGCTCTCTCCAGATTCATTCCAAGCTTTGGCATATCAATGATACTTGCACTGTTTGCACAATGATAATAAGTAAATTCCATACCTTCTGCTGCAAGATGTTCTTTCATCCACAGAAAAGCACGGATCTGTTCCAGTGTCGTGGTCTTATCCGCCTCATCTGCCTTTGAAAAATGGGTAAACATTCCTTCGCAATCCGTATAAACAAGCCTGCCGATCTTAAGGATCTCCTCTACACTTTCTTTCGCTACCGGAAAACCAAGTCTTGACATTCCAGTATCGATCTTAATGTGCAGATATGCCTTCTTCCCCATACGATATGCGGTCTCATCCGCAAGCTTCGCAAGCTCATAGCTGTAAGTTGTCATGCGGATCTCATGACGGATCATCTCTTCCAGCTGGTCCGGGAAAATACATCCCAGGCAAAGAATCGGCTTCTGAATGCCGGCTTTTCTGAGTACAACACCTTCATCCAGAGTTGCGACCGCATAGCCCCAGACATAGTCCACATCTTCCAGCATTCTTGAAATCGGCACCGCTCCATGACCATAACCATCTGTCTTGATGACCACGACCATCTTGGTTCCTTTTTCTATATTTGCATGCATCATTTCCATGTTATACATCACCGCATCCAGATCGATCACCGCACGCAGTCTGCTGTATTTCTTCATTCTGTCATATCCTCCAATTCCTTAAGTGTCCTGCCGAGCATTTTCAAGAGATCACCCGCAAGCACACTGTAAGAGCCAAGTTCTTTTCTGGCATGATCTCCGCACAGACCATGCAGATAAACGCCAAGCACAGCGGCATCATCCGGTCTCATATGCTGTGCCATAAGTCCGGTGATCATTCCTGCAAGCACATCTCCCGATCCGGCCTTTGCCATTGCCGCATTACCGGTGGTATTGATCATAAGCCTTCCCTCTGGCGCTTTCACAAGTGTCCTGCTGTCTTTCAGTACACAGACAGCATGGACTTTTTCTGTATATTTCCTTAATAGCTCTCTTCTGTTGTCTTTTAATTCCTGTACGCTGTATCCGGTCAGTCTGGACATTTCTTTCATATGTGGAGTAAGTACATATCCGGAAGGATTCATCCGAATCTGTTCGATCCCCCACTCATCGGTCTTTGCCAGAAGGTTCAGTCCGTCCGCATCAATAACAGCCGGGGTTTTATTATTCTCAAGCACCTTTTTCAGTAATTCCTCCGAATGCGGTCCCATACCGAGTCCGCATCCAATACAGAGCACATCCGCCCATTCCAGCAAATCCGGAAGTTCTTCAAATGATTCTGTCTCATCCAGAGAATAGGTCGTCATTACCGCCTCCGGTAAAAGTTCCTGTAAGATTGCCCGGTTACTTTCCTCCGTATAAATCCGGACAAGACCTGCTCCCGAAAGATATGCTGCCCTGGCACTTAAATATGCTGCACCGGACATTCCTTTGCTTCCGGTAATCATCAGAACCTTTCCATAAGTCCCTTTATTAGAATCCGGTTTCCTTTGCGGCAGCATTGCCGGCACATCGGATTTTTCAAGTGCCATGCAGATTTCTTCTTCCGCAAAAAACTCCGGTCTGGTAATTCCGATCGGTGCTGTAACAAGCTTTCCTGTATACTCACATCCCGGATATAGGATCTGTCCCATCTTCTGAAACGCAAAGGTCACTGTAATATCTGCTTTAAATGCCGTTCCAAGCACTTTTCCATCATCCGAACGGATCCCTGAAGGAGTGTCGACTGCCACCTTACAGGCAGTCATCCGATTCATCTGATCAATCACCTCTGCGTATCTGCCTTTTATTTCACGGGATAGGCCAATACCGAATACGGCATCTATAATAACACTATATTCTTTCTGTGGCAAACTGTTTCCTACAGATATTCCCAGATTTTCCAGAATTTTCATCTGGATTTTTGTTTCTTCACTACGATGGTCATAATTTCCGACCAATACTACATCTGGATGATTTCCTTCTTCTACGAGCATCCTTGCAATTGCGAATCCGTCACCACCGTTATTGCCACTTCCACACACGACCAATGCTTTCGACAAATCTATGTCTTCTGCTTTCATCGCAGCCACACACTGAAGTGCCGCCCGTTCCATCAGGACAAGGGACGGGACTTGCATCTTCTGTATCATTCTCTGATCCGATCTTCTCATCTGATCTGCTGTCAGTATTTCTTTCATATCCGGTCTCCCATACATTTAATTTTCAAAAAGGTGCAGGAAAAAACTTTCCTGCACCTCTGCCTTCTGGTCTGCTTTGCCTACTTTCCTTCATGTTCTTCATTGTATCTGGTGATATTATAAGATAATCTCATCAGACTTTCAGACAAATGAACATTCTCCACAATAATATTATCCGGCAGATTCAGATCTGTATGCGCAAAATTCCAGATAGCCTTAACTCCATTATCTACCAGGAGATTGGCAACCTCTACTGCTTTTGTCTTCGGAATCGTAAGAACCCCGATCTCAATATCGTTTTCTTTCACAAAATCCTTCAATTCATCCATCATACGGATCTCAACTCCACGGATCGTCAATCCGGCAAGCCTTGGGTTTACGTCAAACAGCCCTTTTAAAACAAATCCCCGATTTTCAAATGCTGCATAGTTCGCCAGTGCCTGTCCAAGATTTCCTGCTCCAATGATAACGAATTTATGTTTCTCGTTCAGTCCAAGGATCTTACCTATCTCTGTATAAAGATACTTTACATTATATCCATATCCCTGCTGTCCAAATCCACCAAAATTATTCAGATCCTGACGGATCTGTGAAGCAGTTACTTTCATTCTTTTACTTAATTCATTGGATGATATCCGTTCGACTCCGCTCTCCAGTAGTTCCCCTAAATAACGATAATACCGCGGAAGTCTCCTTATTACTGCCTGAGATATTTCTCTTGATGCCACTTTCACTTCCACCTTCCTGTTTTTTGACTCATTATTTTTAATTATATAAGAATCCAGTGAAAAAGTCAAATTTTATAGTTGTTTTTTGTCGTATTTCAGCTATAATTATGTTACTGTGAGCAGTAACATAATTGCCACTTTAACAGGAGGATATAAAAATGATACTGGCATGTCATAATCTGTCAAAAAGTTATGGGGATCAGGTCATCATAAAAGACGGATCCTTTCATATAGAGAACCATGAAAAAGCTGCCCTTGTAGGTATTAACGGAGCCGGCAAATCCACGATCCTCAAGATGATCGTAGGACAGCTCTCTCCCGATGCAGGGACGGTTGTTCTTACCAAAGGCAAAACTCTCGGCTACCTTGCACAGCATCAGGAGATGGAAAGCGGCAATACCATTTACGAAGAAGTCCGCACGGCAAAAGCCGAAGTCATTGAGATGGAAAAGCAGATCCGTACAATCGAGATAGAGCTTCCGTCTCTTTCCGGAGATGCTCTTGAAGCACGTCTTGCCACTTATCAGAGACTGACTTCTGCATTTGAGCACGCAGACGGTTACGCTTATAAAAGTGAGCTTACCGGCGTTCTAAAAGGTCTCGGATTTACAGAAGAAGAATTTACTAAACCTGTAGATTCTTTATCCGGTGGTCAGAAGACCCGTGTATCGCTTGGCAAACTCCTTCTTACCAAGCCTGACGTCCTGCTTCTGGATGAACCAACAAACCACCTGGATATGAACTCCATCGCATGGCTGGAAACCTATCTTCTGAATTATCCGGGTGCTGTTCTTATCGTATCCCACGACCGCTATTTCCTGAACCGTGTGGTTACAAAGGTGATTGAAGTCGAGCAGGGACAGCTTCATACTTATATGGGCAATTATTCTGATTTTGCTGTCAAAAAAGAACAGCTCAGAGAAGCCAGATTAAAAGAATACTTGAATCAGCAGCGTGAGATCAAACATCAAGAAGCCGTGATCGAAAAACTCCGTTCATTTAACCGTGAGAAATCCATCAAGCGTGCCGAAAGTCGAGAAAAAATGTTGGACAAGATGACGCTTGTAGACAAACCAATGGAGATCAACACTGACATCCATCTAAAGCTGGAGCCTTCCCGTGTCAGTGGCAATGATGTCCTTTCTGTCAAAGGATTAAGCAAAGCCTTTCCGCCACAGACACTTTTCACCGATATCAGTTTCGAGATCAAGCGTGGGGAACATATAGCTATCATTGGCGACAACGGAACCGGAAAAACTACGCTTCTCAAGATTCTGAACAATGTGATCCAGGCAGACAGCGGTTCCTTTACACTGGGTGCCAATGTGGAGATTGGTTACTACGATCAGGAACACCACGTCCTTCATATGGATAAGACGATCTTTGAAGAAATTTCCGATGATTATCCTACACTTATCAACACACAGATCCGGAACATGCTTGCGGCTTTTCTTTTTACCGGAGATGATGTTTTCAAGCTGATCGGTGATTTAAGTGGTGGTGAAAGGGGACGTGTATCTCTGGCAAAGCTGATGCTCTCCAATGCAAATTTTCTGATCCTCGATGAGCCGACCAATCATCTGGACATCACTTCCAAAGAAATTCTTGAGCGGGCTCTGAACGATTATACCGGTACGATACTTTATGTATCCCACGACCGTTATTTCATCAACCAGACTGCCACCCGTATTCTGGAACTGACCGGCAATACCTTTGTAAATTATATCGGCAACTATGATTATTATCTGGAGAAAAAAGATCTTCTGACCCCGGCTGTTTCCACAGCTGCTTCCGAAGACGCACCGGCGCAGGTTTCCGAATCCAAACTAAGCTGGCAGGAACAGAAAGAAGAACAGGCACGTCTCCGTAAAAGGCAGAACGACCTGAAGAAAACAGAAGAACGTATCGGTGTTCTGGAAACACGTAATGGCAAAATCGATGAACTGATGATGCAGGAAGAAGTCTATACGAATTCTGTTAAATGCCAGGAACTGGCAAAAGAAAAAGCAGCAAACGAAGCAGAACTCGAAGAACTCTATGAAAAATGGGAAGAACTGGCTGAATAGGCCAGTTCTTCCCATTTTCCTGTCAGAGATACACCCTTCATGCATTCCCTGCTCTTTTTATAATCTTTCTGCAATCGCTTTAATAAACCCTTCACTGTTCAGTACATGTACCTCCGGAAGAGTTGTGATCATCGCCAGATCCTTTGTCATATAACCCTCTTCAATCGTATCAATCGTTGCTTTTTCCAAACGGTCTGCAAAATCCATCAGTTCCTGGTTCCCATCCAGCTCTCCTCTCTTGCGCAAAGCTCCTGTCCATGCAAAAATTGTTGCAACAGAGTTTGTTGAAGTCTCTTCCCCTTTCAGGTGTTTATAATAATGACGCTGTACTGTTCCATGTGCAGCTTCATATTCATAAAAGCCTTCCGGTGATACCAGTACAGATGTCATCATGGCAAGTGAACCAAATGCTGAGGAAACCATATCACTCATCACATCCCCGTCATAATTCTTACATGCCCAGATATAACCACCCTCTGACTTCATTACACGGGCTACCGCATCATCGATCAGTGTGTAGAAATATTCAATTCCCGCTTCATCAAAAAGGTTCTTATACTCCGCATCAAAGATCTCCTGGAAGATATCTTTGAAAGTATGGTCATATTTTTTGGAAATGGTATCTTTTGTTGCAAACCAAAGATCCTGCTTTGTATCCAGTGCATAACTAAAACAGCTTCTTGCAAAACTTTCAATCGATGCATTGATATTGTGCATTCCCTGGATAATACCTGCTCCATCGAAATTATGGATCAGCTCTCTTGTCTCTGTTCCGTCAGGTGCCGTGTAGACCAGCTCTGCCTTTCCAGGTCCCGGAATCTTCATCTCGGTTCCTTTATATACATCCCCATAAGCATGACGGGCAATCGTGATCGGCTTCTTCCAGTTCTTTACACATGGTTCAATTCCTTTTACCACGATTGGAGCACGAAATACCGTTCCATCCAGAATCGCACGGATTGTTCCGTTCGGACTCTTCCACATCTCTTTGAGTTCATATTCTTTTACTCTTGCCGCATTCGGTGTAATGGTCGCACATTTGACTGCTACTTTGTACTTCTTTGTCGCATTAGCCGAATCAACTGTAACTTGGTCATCTGTCTCATTGCGGTGTTCCAATCCAAGATCATAATAATCTGTCTTAAGATCGATATACGGCAGAAGAAGATCATCTTTTATCATCCTCCAGAGAATTCTGGTCATCTCATCTCCGTCCATCTCAACAATCGGTGTCGTCATCTGAATTTTACTCATAACTTCGTCTCCTTTTTGGCTATTTTTCTTCGATATGCAGGTTCTCCATAACATGCATAATATGGATCGTTGCCAGATTGCCGGCTTTTTCCGCATCCTTCGCCTTGATGGCATTCAGGATCTCGTTATGCTCACCAATCGACTTGATCGCACGCTCTTCTGTCTTAACGGAAGTCCTTCTTGCAAGCTGTACATATTTGTGAAAATCTGAAAGCACATGATCCAGAATCCTGCTCTGTGATGCCTCATACAGAATCTGATGGAATCTTCCATCCAGCTCTGTCAGCTGATCGGAATGTCCTTTATCCATATGATACTCGGATAAAAGAATGATCTCATCCAGTTCTTCCAACTGCTCCTGTGTAATATGTTCTGTTGCCCAACGGACGCATAATCCTTCCAGCATGGAACGAATCATATAAATATCATGTACATCCTTATCGGAAATACCGGTAACATAAGCTCCTTTATTTGGTATGATGTTCACCAATCCCTCCAGTTCCAGCTGTCTAAGTGCCTCTCTTACCGGTGTACGGCTAACTCCAAGTTCCTTCCCCAATGTTGCTTCCCTGAGTTCGTCATTTTCTTCATACTTACCTTTCAGAATGTCATCTCTGATGGTCTGAAAAACCTGACTTCTCAATGAATACTCTTCCATTTTATCTCTCTCCTGAATTTCGTTAGATTGTAATCCCCTTTTCGTCACAGATTCTCTCAATCTCCCGGATTAGTTCCTGATCTGTGAGTACGGTCACACGGCCGGATTCATATTCCGCGTCAACCCACTTCTTCAATTCTACAACTAAAATGGAATTCTTGTCTACCTGTTTCTCATTTTTCAGGTGATAATATGTATTTATCCAGTGTGCAATGCCTGCAAGACCGGAAGTATTTGACACAGCAACCAGCGGTGGACGGTTCAGAAACTTGCCGGTATCAAACACATTGTAGATTTCTTCGTTCTTTAACAGTCCGTCTGCATGGATCCCCGCACGGGTTACATTGAAATTCTTTCCGACAAACGGGGTACGCGGCGGAATCTGATATCCAATCTCTTTTTCATAATATTCTGCCAGTTCAGTAATCACCGTTGTATCCATACCATCCAGCGTTCCGCGAAGCTGCGCATATTCAAAAATCATCGCTTCCAGCGGCGTATTGCCGGTACGTTCACCGATTCCAAACAAGGAACAGTTCACACCACATGCTCCATAAAGCCAGGCCGTTGTTGAATTGTTGACTGCCTTGTAAAAATCATTATGTCCGTGGAATTCGATCAGTTCACTCGGTACACCTGCATGTACTCTGAGTCCGTAAATGATACCCGGAATGGAACGAGGAATCACAGCCCCCGGATAGTTGACTCCGTATCCCATTGTATCACAGACACGGATCTTCACCGGAATCTGATATTCTTCCATCAGATGCATCAGTTCCAGACAGAATGGAATGACAAATCCATAAATATCCGATCTGGTAATATCTTCCAGATGACATCTTGGACTGACACCGGTCTCCAGACATTCACGTATAACTGACAGATAATGTTCCATCGCCTCTCGTCTTGTCATCTTCAGTTTATAAAAAATATGATAATCCGAACAGCTTACCAGAATTCCGGTTTCCTTCATTCCCAGATCTTTTACCAGCTCAAAATCCTTTTTATTTGCACGGATCCAGCTTGTGACCTCCGGGAACTTATAACCTCTTTCCATACATTTATATACGGCATCACGGTCTTTCTTGCTGTATAAGAAAAATTCACTCTGACGAATCTTCCCCTGCGAACCTCCAAGCCTGTGCATATAATCGAAAATGGTTACAATCTGATCCGTTGAATAGGGTGCTCTCGACTGCTGTCCATCCCTGAATGTCGTATCCGTGATCCAAATCTCATCCGGCATACTGTGCGGTACAATACGATCATTAAACGCAATCTTCGGAATCTCATCATAATGAAACAGGTTCCGGAACACATTCGGTGTGTCCACGTCTACCAGCGGGTACATATGCTCCTCAAGTTGCAATAAATTTGTATGCTTATCCAGATAAACCTTTCTATTTTCCATAACCGTCACTCCCTGACCTGTATTTTTGTATTATTGTATACAACTATACCTTCGATGTCAACCCCATTTTCCTCATTTCGTGACTTTAACCCAGTATTTCATTCAATTAAAGTGCTAATTGGTTAAATTTCCATCTTTTTCCATCTATATCTCCCGTCTTCAACAAGCACCCAATCACATTTGCAGTCTCTATCCCCTCTCCCTCACTATAAAGCAGTCCTGCCCTTTTTACCAATACCGTTCATTGGCCGGGCGAGAAAAAGAATCTCTTCTAATCCTATTTTGTGCAATGGAGATGAAACTCAAAAATTATGGAAGCCTCTGCTGACATAATTTTCGCCTTCAGAGGTTCATCGGAATGGTTTGCACAACCTGGATTGGAAGAGATTCTTTTTCTCGCCCGCCCTAACAACCTTATTTTCAAAAAAAGACAGCCTCATCCCTCACCAGGGGATAAGACTGTCCTCTTAAACATTCTAATATAACTTCGCACTGATCAGCTTCGGTCTGAACCCGGCTGCCTCCAATGCCGCAATGATCCGGTTCTTATGATCGGTTCCAAATGCTTCCAGTGTCACACGAAGCTCCACAGCCGCATTCCGGTTAATACTTACAAACTGATTATGTTCCAGTTTGATCACATTTCCCTGCTCTTCTGCAATCGTCTGTGCCACTTTTACCAGTTCACCCGGTTTATCCGGAAGAAGTACCGATACAGAGAAGATACGGTCTCTCTGAATCAGTCCGTGCTGTACAACTGAAGACATAGTAATAACATCCATGTTCCCGCCGCTTAAGATAGATACTACTTTCTTACCTTTCAGATCCAGCTGTTTTAAAGCTGCAACGGAAAGAAGACCGGAGTTTTCTACTACCATTTTATGGTTTTCCACCATATCAAGGAATGCTCCGACCAGTTCATCGTCTTCTACAGTTACGATCTGGTCTACATTTTCCATGACGTATGGGAGGTTCTGTTCCCCGACTTTTTTTACTGCTGTACCATCTGCGATCGTGTTGGCACTTGGAAGTGTTACGGTATGTCCTGCTTCAATTGCAGCAGTCATACTTGCTGCTTCTGCCGGTTCCACACCGATCACTTTAATCTTTGGATTCAGCATTTTCGCAAGTGTAGATACACCTGTGATCAGTCCGCCGCCCCCGATCGGTGCAAGGATATAATCAACGGTCGGGAGTTCCTGGACAATTTCCATTGCAATCGTTCCCTGTCCGGTAGCTACATCCAGATCATCGAACGGATGTACAAAAGTATATCCGTACTCTTCTGCAAGCTCATAGGCCTTTGCACAGGCATCGTCATAGACATCTCCGTGTAAAACAACCTCGGCGCCATAGCTTTTGGTACGGTTTACCTTAATCAGCGGAGTGACAGTTGGCATAACAATTGTCGCCTTACATCCAAACGCTTTTGCCGCATATGCCACACCCTGCGCATGGTTTCCTGCTGAAGCTGTGATCAGACCTTTTGCACGATCTTCCTCAGAAAGTGTGCTGATCTTGTAATAAGCTCCTCTTAATTTGTATGCACCTGTGTACTGCATATTTTCCGGTTTCAAATAGACCTTTCCCCCGGTCTGGCTACTGAGATACTCACTATAGATAAGCTTTGTCGGACGTGTCACACGTTTTACGATCTCGCTTGCTTCTTCAAATTTTTCCAATGTCAGCATATTATTATTCTTCTCCTTCTTCCTTCTTTTCTTCTGTTGTAAATAATGCCTGTACAAATTCGTCAGAATCGAATTTCTGCAGATCATCGATTGTCTCACCGACACCTATATATTTAACAGGAATTCCAAGCTCTGCCTGAATTGCAACTGCAATTCCACCTTTGGCCGTTCCATCCATCTTAGTCAGGATAATTCCTGTAATATCCGCAACATCACTGAATTCCTTTGCCTGTGAAAGTGCATTCTGTCCGGTCGTTGCATCCAGAACGACCAAAGTTTCCCTGTATGCTTCCGGATATTCTCTTTCCAGCACACGGTTAATCTTCTTCAGTTCCTCCATCAGGTTCTTTTTATTGTGAAGTCTTCCGGCTGTATCCACCAGAAGGATATCTGCCTTTCTCGCTTTTGCAGCCGCTACCGCATCATAAACGATGGCTGCCGGATCTGCACCTTCCTGTCCGCCGATCAGATCTGCATCCGAACGATGTGCCCATTCCTTTAATTGATCGCCCGCAGCTGCACGGAAAGTATCTGCTGCAGCAAGCACAACTTTCTTGCCCTGGCCTCTCATCTTACCAGCAAGTTTTCCGATAGTAGTCGTCTTTCCGACTCCATTTACTCCGATCACCAGAACAACAGAAGTCTGGTTTTCAAATTCATAAGCTGTCTCGCCTACATCCATCTGCTCTTTGATACTGTCGATCAGGAGCTGTCTGCACTCAATCGGCTCTTTGATATGCTGTTCTTTTACTTTTTTACGAAGATCATCAAGAATCGCGTAAGTTGCTTTTACCCCCAGATCTCCCATGATCAGAACCTCTTCCAGTTCCTCATAAAAGTCCTCATCTATCTTTGAAAATCCATGAAAAATACTGTCCATTCCAGACACGATATTATCGCGCGTCTTGTTAAGTCCTGCTACCAGACGCTTAAAAAATCCCATTTTTTCTTCTGCCATCATATCCTCCTATCCACTACTTTGTAAGCTCATCTTCCAGAAGATCCACAGATACCAGCGTTGATACCCCTTTTTCCTGCATAGTGATCCCATACAGCCGGTCTGCCGCTGTCATCGTACCGCGACGGTGTGTAATGACGATAAACTGTGTATTTTTCGTCAGCTTGTGCAAATACTGTGCAAATCTCGTGACATTAGAATCATCCAGTGCCGCCTCGATCTCATCCAGCAGACAAAACGGGGAAGGTTTCAGATTCTGGATTGCAAACAGCAGCGAAATCGCCGTCAACGCCTTTTCTCCACCGGAAAGCTGCATCATATTCTGAAGTTTTTTACCCGGCGGCTGCGCAATGATCCGGATTCCGGCTTCCAGCACATCCTCATCATCCATCAGTTCCAGAGTTCCTTTTCCACCACCGAACAGTTGTTTGAACACCTGATTAAACTCCTGGCTGATCTTT
>OFMI01001692.1_pt1 | contig 13024 bp, 10 predicted proteins | sample 1541741 | NCBI WGS metagenome assembly OFMI01 (sample SAMN04209219, study PRJEB22552) | human gut metagenome | biome: gut; material: feces | host: Homo sapiens | place: USA: Oklahoma | reverse complement strand
CTTGTTGGAGATTCTGCGGTCCTTAAAAAGCACTGGGTGGGACATTGTGGTCGTGGACGACGGCAGCGGGCCCAAATTTGCCCCGATATTCGAAAAGATAGCGGCCCTGCCGGGCTGCACTGTGCTGCATCACGAGCAGAACAAAGGCAAGGGCGCGGCGCTGAAAACGGGCTTTGCCCATATTTTGCGCTTTATGGCAGACTGCGAGGGCGTGGTTACGGCAGACTGCGACGGCCAGCACGCCCTGCAGGACGTGCAGCGCCTGTGTGCCGCCGTGCTGGGGCAGCCGCAGGCCCTGAGCCTTGGCTGCCGCCATTTCGGCCCCGAGACGCCGCGCCGCAGTATGGCGGGCAACCGCGCCACCAGCACGGCGATGCGCGTTTTGTACGGCATAGAGCTGGAGGATACCCAGACGGGCCTGCGCGGCATTCCCCGCGGCCTGCTGGAGGAGGTGGCGGCCCTGCCGGGCCAGCGCTATGAATATGAGCTGGAGATGCTTTTGTGGGCAAAGCGCAAGGGTGTGCCCATGAACGTACTTACTATAGAGACGCGTTATTTCGACAACAACTCCGGCAGCCATTACGACACAGTGAAGGACAGCCTGCGCATCTGCGTGCCGCTTTTGCGCGGGCTTGCGCAGTATATGGCGGCGGGTGCGGCCAGCGCCGTGGTGGACGTGGCGGCCTATGGCCTGCTGGTGAGCTTTGTGTTCGGCGGGCTTAGCCTGGTAGACAGGCTTATGATATCGGCTGTGCTGGCGCGCATCCTCTCCTCGCTGTTCAACTACTTGTGCAACCGCCGCCTGCCTCAAATGCAGCGCAAGGCATTCTGGCCCACGGCGGCGCGCTATTATGTGCTGTGGGTGTTCCAGCTTGCGGGCAGCGTGCTGGGCACCTGGGCGCTGTGCGCGGCATTCGATGCGAACGAGCTGCTGGCCAAATATGCCGTGGACATCCTGCTCAGCCTGCTCAGCTATCAGGTGCAGCTGCGCTGGGTGTTCGGCGGGAAAGGGGAGAAGGCGGATGTATAGCCGCACCGTGCGCGTGCTGCGCGCCTTGTTCCGGCTGGAGGGCTGGCGCGCGCAGGGCACGCCGGCCCCGGCCCCGGCGGTGTATGTGGTGCACCATCAGAATATGGCGGGGCCCATCCGCGCCGTGGCGCATCTTCCTGTGGAGGGGCATATCTGGGCGCTTGCGCCCTTCTGCGATGCAAAGGCGTGCTTTGCGCAGTATTACGGCTATACCTTCACAAAGCGGTTCGGCATGCCGGGGCCGCTTGCCTTTGTGTGCGCAAAGCTTGTCTCCGGCGCGGTAAGCGGCATTGTGCGCGGGTGCGGGGCCATTCCGGTGCACCGCGGCAGCCGCGATATTGTAGAGACCATGCGCCTTTCCCAGCAGGCGCTGGAAAGGGGCGAGAACATCATCCTCTGCCCGGATGTAGATTACGCCAGCAGCGCGGCCGAGATAGGTGCGGTATACGAGGGCTTTCTGCATCTGGAAAAGGCATACTACCGCGCCACGGGCCGCCACCTTGCCTTTGTGCCGGTGGGCCTGCACGCGCCCACAAAGCGCGTGCGCATGGGCGAGGCTATCCGCTTTGATGACAGCGTGCCCTTTGCGCGCCAGAAGGCACAGGTGGCGCTGCGCCTGCGGCAGGCCATTACTGCGCTGTGCACACAGCCGGAATTTTCGCCGCAAAACAGCGAAAGCAGTTGCAAATAGGGAAAAGAAGCACTATAATTAATATTAGTTATCAATAGAAGGCTTTGCGCGGAAAGGAAGATGACAGGATGGATATGAAGGCGTTTTATTCTTTGAGCTGCGGGCTGTATCTGGTCGGCGCTGCCCATGAGGGAAGAGACTATGGATGCGTGGTGAACACCGTCACGCAGGTGACGGCGGAACCCGCAAAGCTGATGGTGGCCATCAATAAGGAGAACGCCACCACCGCCGCCGTGCTGGCGAGCGGGCGCTTTGAGGCCGCCGTGCTGTGCGAGACGGCACCCATGGAGCTGATTGGCACGTTCGGCTTCAAAACCAGCCGTGAGGTGGACAAATTTGCCCCCTTCCAGACGGCAAGAGACGCGCACGGCGTGCCCTATGTGACACAGGATGTGGCTGCCCGTTTCGGCTGCAAAGTGGTGGATACGCTGGATGCGGGCACCCATATGCTCATCATCGGCCTTGTAGAAGAGGCTGAAGTGCTGAACACGGCCGCGCCTATGACGTACGCCTATTACCACAGGGTGAAAAACGGCCTTACGCCGCCCAAGGCGTCCAGCTACCAGGCCCAGCAGGAAAAGAAGCCCGGCGGCTGGCGCTGCAAAGTGTGCGGCTATATCTACGAGGGCGAGACGCTTCCCGCAGACTACAAGTGCCCTATCTGCGGCCAGCCCGCCAGTGTGTTTGAAAAACTTTGAAAACAGAATAGCCTGTTCCGCAAGCAGATAAAAACGCCCCCTGGCCTGCCGCCGGGGGCGTTTTCCGTTTTATGCAAGAGAGGCAAGCACGCGCGCCTTGGTGACAATGCCTTTCAGCTGGCCGTCCTTTCCCACAGCGGCCAGGGGATAAGGCGCCTCTGCCGCTATTGCCATGATATCGGCCACAAGGGTGTCGGGGTCCACGGTCTGGACATCTGTCTGCATCACATCGGTGATGCAAAGCTTTTCCTTTCGTGCACGCAACGCCTCTCGAATGGAGAGGATGCCCACAAGATGCAGGCGGCTATCTACCACATATACGGTGGAAAGAGCGTTTTTGTTCATTACACGGATGGCATGCTCGATACCGTCGCCCGTCTGTACGAGCGCGGCAGGTGTGAGCATGATATTGTGCACGCACAGCACGCGGGAGCGGTCGGCATTATTGATGAACGCCTCCACATATTCGTCCGCAGGGTGTTCGCTCATCTGCTCTGGTGTATCTACCTGAATAAGCCGGCCGTCTTTCATGATGGCCACAGTATCGCCCAGTTTGAAGGCCTCGTCGATGTCGTGCGTGATGAAAATTACCGTTTTGCCCAGCTTCCGCTGAATCTGCAGCAGCTCAAACTGCATATCCTGGCGCACAAGCGGGTCCAGCGCAGAAAAGGGCTCGTCCATCAAAAGCACCTCAGGGTCGTTTGCCAGTGCACGGGCAATTCCCACGCGCTGGCGCATGCCGCCCGACAGGCTGCTGCAGGCCTGGTGCTCCCAGCCGCTCAGGCCCGTCATGGCAAGCACTTCCATGGCCTTTTTCTCGCGCTGGGCCCGCGGCACGCCCTTTACCTCCAGCCCATAGGCCACGTTGCCCAGAACGTCCCGGTGGCTCATCAGCGCAAAGCTTTGGAACACCATGGATATTTTGCTGCGGCGGAATTCCAGAAGGTCTTTTTTGGAAAGCTCTGCAAGGTCCTTCCCTTCAAACAGCACCTTGCCAAAGCTGGGACGGTTCAGCCGGTTGAAACAGCGCACCAGCGTGGACTTGCCAGAGCCCGAAAGCCCGATGATGACAAAAATCTGCCCGCGCGGGATAGACAGGCTGATGTCCCACAGGCCGACTGACACACCCGTTTTTTTCTGCACCTCACTTTTCTGGCTGCCGGCCTTCATCATACGGGCGGCCTCGGCCTTGTTCAGGCCGTACAGCTTGCTTACATGCTGCACTTCTATGATAATATCTTTGTTTTCCTGCATGCCGTTCACCTCAGTTCTCGCCGTCTGCATCCGGCGTATCCTGTTCTTTTCCGCTGCCGAACCAGCCCTGTGTCAGGCGGTCCAGCACGATGGCCAGCACCACCACGCTGCCGCCCGCCAGCAGCCCGCGGCCTATTTGGACGCGGTTCACCGCCTCCAGCACCTCCATACCAAGGCCGCGCGCGCCAATCATCGAACAGGTCACAACCATGGCCATGGCCATCATCAGCGTCTGGTTCACACCTGTCATAATAGTGGGAAGCGCCTGCGGAATCTGCACTTTCCACAAGGTCTGCCACCGGGTAGAGCCGAAAGAGTGGGCGGCCTCGACCACTTCGCTGTCCACTTGCTGTATGCCCAGGCTGGTGAGGCGGACCACCGGCACGATGGCGTAGATAACGGTAGCGATGACAGCAGAGGCGTTGCCCAGGCCGAACAGCAGCAGCGCCGGGATGAGGTACACAAACACCGGCATTGTCTGCATGGTATCCAAAACGGGCCGCACAATGCGGTTGGCACGCGCCGAATTGGAAATCAGGATACCGATGGGCAGGCCCAGCAGCAAAGAAATGACCACGCTGGCCAGCACGATAGAAAGTGTGAGCAGCATTTCATCCCACATGCCCACAAGCCCCACGGCAAATAAAAGCACAGCATACAAAAGCCCGCTGCGCAGCTTGCGGCGCGCTTTCCAGCCAAGCACAAACACCAGGGCGAGAAGGATAAACCATGGAATGTGCGCCAAAAGCCATTTGAACAGGTTTACAAGGCCGTCCAGCCCGCTTTGTATGGCATCCAACACGCCCGAGGCGGCCACAGCAAAGCTGCGCACCGCGCTGTCAATGGCATCGGTGTTCACGTCCAGTTCCAAAGGAAAGCCGGCCAGCCAACTGGTGCCGCCGGCATCTGCACTAAGCCCGGCGCGCAGGGTTTCGGCCTGCTCTGGCGTCAGCCATTGCTCTACCAGCTCCGGATGCTGCTGCAGCAGCCACACGGCGGCTTCGTCCTGCTCGGCTCCGTTTTGCTGCATGTAAGCAAGCCCCTCGCTGATGAACGATGAGCCTGTGTGGTATTTGGAAAGAAATTCGCAGTATTCCGGGTTTTCTTCTGCAAACTGGTTGCTCACAGCCACGGTTACCGTCACGGCGGGGCAGGCACCGATGCCTTCCTGGTAGGCCGCCGGGTCGTAGGGGTCATCCTCCAGCAAAACGAGGTCGTATTGGCCCATCAGCCATGTGGGTTCCCAGTAATAGGCCACAAAGGGCTCATGCTTATCCCATGCAGAAGTGATGACGGAATCCAGCGCGGCATTGCTGCCGGGCACCATATAGTGATAGCTTTCATCCAGCCCATAGGCATCCACCTTTTTTTCCATGATTTCGGTGACGGCCCAGCCCGGGATGCCGCCGTAGATAATACCCCGGCCCGGGTCTTCGGGGTCCGGAAAAAGATGAGGGTAACGGGCAAGGTCTTTCACTGTTTTCAAATCGGGGTATTCATCGGCCACATAGCGCGGGATATAAAACCCCTGATAGTTATCATTGAAATTTACGCCCAGCTCTGTAAATTTTCCGGCCTCCAAATCGGCCTGGTAAGAGGGGATGTTGTCGGTCCATTCCTCCATGTTCACATCTATTTCGCCGTTCATCAGCGCCTCGTGTGCAATGGGGGTAGAGCCGGGCACCTCTGTCCACGTATAGCCGAACACTTTTTCAGCAATCAGCCCGGCAATAGCGTTGTTCAGGCGTATGGAATCCCAGCCTACATCCACAAAAACAATCTCGCCGCGCCCTTCCTGCGGTGTTTGGGCGCCAGCAGGGGAAAACACTGCCATGCACAGCACAGCGGCCAGTATGACACATAATATTTTTTTCGCGGTTCCTGCCATTTTCGCCATCCTCCTTGTGTTCAGTTGAGCAGCTGAGCCACGCGGCCCATATCCGACACGCTGCATGCTACCACTAGTGTGTCGCCTGCTTCCAGAGCGGTATCCGGCCCTGGTGAAAGCAGAAGCCTGCCCTCGTGCCGCACCGCTATTACAGTGCCGCCGGTGCTTGTGCGGAAGCGAAGCTGCTCTAGCGTACGCCCCAGCGCCGCGCTGTGCGCGGAAATGGGGAATTCATGGGTGCGAAGCTGGTCGCTGTGGCGGAAGCGCTCTTGCAGATCCATGATTTTTTTGAATGTGGCGGCAATCTCTTCATTCAGGGCATCGCGCTGCGCAACCAGCTTTTTCAGGTGGCCCTTCAGCGCGCCAAGGTCTTTGTCAGAACGGTATTGTTCCATATACTCCACTGCCCGGCTGCGGGAACGTATGGTGGCGCCTCTGTTTTGACGGATGTCAATGATGTCCATATCAGCCAAAAGGCGCAGTGCCCGGCGTATAGTCTCTGACGAGACGCCGTATTGCGGCCCCATCAGCGAGCGGCCTATAAACCGCTGGCCCTCGGGCAGGGTGCCGTCTGCTATTTTGGAGGCGATATCATAGGCCACTTGGGCATAAATGGGGGTGCGTGGGGTGCGGTCCATTCTATTCTCCTTCCTTCCTTACAGTAAAATAAACAACCTTATTTTATATTATGGGTTGTTATTTGTCAATGCCTCTCCCTGCGGGAGCACGGCAGGCAGCTATGGAGCAGTTCTGCAGGCGGCTGCGGCCGCGATAAATGGGGAAGGCCGCAGGCATAGAGCAGATGCGGCGCCGTACTGCATGGCCGGCAGGGCGTGATGAGGGCGGCATCCATGCAGGCTGTTGCACAAGCCGCCCTGTGCAATGGCCTAACCAGGTGCATAAGCGCAGCCGGACGAAAAAAGCGGACAGCAAACAATAAGCCCCGGCGCTGCCTGCGCCGGGGGCTGTTGTACTGTACGATCCAAGCGTGTTATAAAAGTGTTATAAAATATGTGGCCGTAAAAAGAAAAGCTGCGGAAAATTACGCCTGCGGGCTTTTGGGGGGCGCGGACGAAAAATGCTGATTCTATAAAATGTGAACAAAAGCGTGAACAGGCAAAACGAAAAAAGCCCGCGGAACACTAATTCCACGGGCTTTTTTGTGGAGCAGATGATGGGAATCGAACCCACACAGCCAGCTTGGGAAGCTGGAGTTCTACCACTAAACTACATCTGCACAAATTCGGAACGTTATTTAGTATACAGCATGGGGCCGGAAAAGTCAAATACTTCTGTGCGCAAATTGGCTGTGACTTTGGTGTTTGCCTATTTTTTGAAGTGCACTGTGAAAAAGACATGATTTTCCAAAAATTTACAATTATATCTGGTATACTGTGGATGCATCGGGAAACCTGACGCAAACAGAGGAGGCGGCGCAATGAAGTGCGAAGTGGTGTGCCATCAGTTAAGAGGCCCGCAGGGGCTTTATGATACATACGGCCTGCGGCTGACGGAGACAGGAGATTTTTATGGCGATATCACGCTGGATAAAGCGCAGGCGCAGGCGCTTGCAGAGGCATTGGAAAAGAACGGATGCGAGGCATGCCATGTGCCCGGCGTGATAGACGATTTTCTGGCGGGCGAGCAGTTTTGAAATGCTTCCGGCACTTGAAAAAAGGCCGTGCGCGGTGGTACAATCCACTTGAGAACATACCGGCAGGCCCCCCTTTTTGCCGGCGCAGCGGCGCGTGTGAACGGGGTGCGCCGTGCCGGGCACTAAGGAGGCCTTTTTATGCCGGGCGACCTGCACACACATACCAATTTTTCAGACGGCTCCAGCGACATTGAGCTTTTGCCGAAGCTGGCCGCGCGCGCCGGGCTGACGCACCTGGCCGTGTCGGACCACGACACCACGCTCAGCGCTGAATACGCCTATAAGCACCCCGTGGTGCGGGGCGTGCACATGATACCGGCGGTGGAACTGACAGGCTTTGACTTTGTGCGCGGGCGCCGTGTACATATTTTGTGCTACTGGCCGAAGCTGACGCCGGCGCTGAAAGAGTTCTGTGCCCTGATGGCTGCCCGCCGCAATGAGGCGACAGAAAAGAGCATGGACGAGCTGGAGGCGCTGTACCCGCAGTTTTGCAGGGAAGAGGCAAAGGCGTTTGCCGCGCGCAGCGGCGTCACGTATAAAACGCATCTCATCCGTCTGTTATTCGAATATGGCTACACAGACGGCATTTATAAAGAACTGTACGGCCAGCTTTTCGGCGCAGGCCGCGGGCGCGTGCTGCACGACCCGGCGTACGAGCCTGTGCAGGCCGTGCTGGAGATGGCGCGCTGCACGGGCGGCGTGGTGGTGCTGGCGCACCCCAGTGTATACCAGAGTATGGAGCTTGCCGCACAGGGCGCCATTGACGGCGTAGAGATAGACCACCCGCGCAACACCCCGCAGGACAAGGCGGCCCTGCACGAACTGGCCCGGCAGTACGGGCTGATTGTGACGGGCGGCACGGATTTCCACGGCATGCACATGTCAAAGCCCACACCGCTGGGCGCCGTGACGACGGCGGACGGCATGCTGGCGCGCATTGAGGCGTTGGCGCAAAGCCGCAGCGGTGCGCCGCGCAGGGACGGAGCCTGACGCCCGGCGGAGGCAGGGCCCTTCTGTGAGCGGATGCACAATTTTTTCGCTGCCCGGCGGCAGGATTCTGGCTTGTTCGCCAAATCATGCAAAAGGGCAGTGTTTTTCCGCGCGTGTTGTGCTAAAATAAAAGGCAGCATTTTGAACTGCGCGGAGGGAAGAACGATGACATACCAGAGAAAAAACAGGGGAGTGTGCTCCCTTTCCACCACAGTGACGCTTTCGGAGGACGGCACTATTGAAAATGTGGAGGTGCTGGGCGGCTGCAACGGCAACCTGAAGGGGATTTGCTCACTTTTGAAGGGCATGAAAGCACAGGACGCCATCGGCCGCATGCGCGGGACCACCTGCGGCAGCAGGCCCACCTCCTGCCCGGACCAGATCGCTCAGGCGCTGGAAGAGGCTCTGGCCCAGTAAAGCTGAACACGAGGCTGACGCCCCGCACTTCCTGTATGGGAAGTGCGGGGCATTTTTGATGCGTGCCGCTGGAAGAAAACGCCTTTGTGCATGCCCCCTTGCCGCAGCGGCCATACTTGCACAGGGAAAGGGGAGAAGACGTTGCTATACCGATTCAAAGGGTTTGATAAGGCCGCGCGCCGGGTGTTGAACGAGGCTGTGAGCACGGCGGCCTCCTTCGGGCATACAGCGGCGGGTACAGAACACTGCCTGCTTGCCATTCTGCGCGAAGATGAAGGTGAGGCCGCGGCATTTCTGCTGTCCAGAAAGATATACGGCTTCCGTCTGGCGCGGCTTATTTGCGAAGAAAAAGGGCAGAACACGCCGTGTTACCTGTGGCCCGGCACAGTGAACGCCGAGCTGCGCGCCGCCATGGACGAGGCCGTGCGCACAGCGCATGCCGCCGGCGAGGAAAAAGCTGCGCCGCTGCATCTTCTGGCCGCTTTTCTGGAACAGGAGTGCACGGCGCGCCGCATGATGGAACAGCTTGGGATAGATGCAAAGGCGGAGGCCGCCGAATGCGGGCGCCGCGCCAAGGCGCCGCTGTGGAAGCCCGCAGCGGCGCACGCAGCCCCGCCTGCGCCGAAAAACGCCCTGCGCTATGGGCAGGACCTTACCCAGCTTGCCCGTGAAGGCAGGCTGGACCCCGTGTTCTGCCGCGATGAAGAGATCGAAGCTGTCGAACGCATCCTGCTGCGCCGGCGAAAAAACGCCCCCTGCCTTGTGGGTGAGGCGGGGGTGGGCAAAACGGCTGTGGTGGAGGGGCTTGCCCTGCGCATTGCAGAAGGGCGGGCGCCTGCGCGCCTGTGCGGAAAAAGCGTGCTCTCGCTGGATATAGGCAGCTTGGTGGCGGGCACAAAATACCGGGGTGACTTTGAACAGCGCCTGCACGATGTGCTGGCCGAGGTAAAGCAGACGGGCAGCGCCATCTTGTTTCTGGATGAGGTGCATTCCATCATGGGCGCGGGCGCGTCGGAGGGCGGCGTGGACGCAGCCAGTATCTTAAAGCCTATGCTGGCGCGCGGCGAAGTACAGGTTATTGGCGCTACCACACGCGAGGAATATGCAAAGCACATTGAGAAAGATGCCGCCATGGCCCGCCGCTTCGAGGCCGTGCCGGTGGAAGAGCCCAGCCGCACGGCTGCGCTGGCTATTTTGCAGGGCCTTGCGCCGCGCTATGAGAGCTACCACGGGGTGCACATTGAGCCGCAGGCGCTGGAGGATGCGGTGGAGCTTACGGCGGCCTACATGCCCGGCCGTTTTCTGCCGGATAAGGCCATCGACGCGCTGGACGAAGCCTGCGCCTCGGTAAAAATGGAAGAACGCTGCCCGCCCGCCGTAGGGCGGGCCGATGTAGCGGCGGCAGTGGCGCGGCACAGCGGCGTGCCGGCCAGTCTGCTGTGCCGCAGCCGGGACGAACGCCTGGGCTGCCTGGAACAGGTGCTTTCCCAGCGCATTATAGGGCAGGCCGACGCAGTGCATGCCGTGGCAGGCGCTTTGCGCCGTGCGCGCCTGTTTCCGGAAAGCGCCCGGCGGCCCATGGCCTCGTTTTTGTTTCTGGGGCCCACGGGTGTGGGCAAGACGGCACTGGCCAAAGCTGTGGCGCAGGAATGCTTCGGCGGGCTGCAGGCGCTTTTGCGCTTTGATATGAGCGAATATATGGAAAAGCAGGCGGCAGCACGCCTTGTGGGGGCGCCGCCGGGCTATGTGGGCCATGAGGAAGGCGGCCAGCTTACCCGTGCCGTGCGCGAGCGCCCGCACTGCGTAGTGCTGCTGGATGAAGTGGAAAAAGCGCACCCGGACGTGATGCACCTGCTTTTGCAGATACTGGAAGAGGGGGAGCTGACAGACGGCCTTGGCCGCCGTGTCAGCTTTCGCACGGCGCTGGTGGTGCTTACCTCAAATCTGGGTGCCAAAGCGCTGGGCGGCACCGGGCGGCCCACCGGATTCGGCTGTGGGCAGGCACTGTTTGCGAGGCACGATGCTCTGCAAAGCGCACGCGGGCATTTTTCGCCCGAGCTTCTGGCGAGGCTGGATGAATGTGTGGTGTTTGGCCCGCTTTCTGCCGAGGCCATGGAACGTATTGCCCAGCGGGAACTGGACGAAACCTGCGGCCAGCTGCGTGAAGCGGGCGTAGCCCTTTCCTATGAACCGGAGGTGCCTGCGGCGCTGGCTGCCCTTGCAAAGCCGGAGCTGGGCGCCCGCGCCCTGCGGCGCCTAGTGCGCACGCGCGTGCTGGAGCCACTAGCCCTGCTTGAACTGCACGGCGCCCCAGCACGGGTGGCACTGCGCGGTGGCGACGTGTGTGTGGAGGCACAGGCCCGCGGCGTGCAGCCGTCTGCTGACCCAGTGCCCTCCGGTGCGGCGATGCCGTTCTGATGCGCCTGTAAACCGGCGGGTATGCCTGGGCAAGCGCGGGCTTCTTTGGGAGCTGATGCTGTGCGGGCCGGTTGCCCCGCGCCGTCCTTCCGGCCTCTGTTGTTATCTTTGCCTGCACCTTACTGCTTTGGCCTGATTTGCGGCCCCGCCCGGACATCCTCTGGATGGGGCCGTAAATTTTGAAGCTGGCGGAGCTGCCCTGTAAAAAGCGTTAGCTTCAGGCATCGGGCAAGGCTGGCTGCCGACGGCAGGAATGAAACAGCTTTGTTAGCACAGTGGCTGCCCGTTTGCAGGCCGGGGGATAAATGATGCAGGTAGAATAACCTTTCGCGCGTGTTGAGGCGCATACCGATGACAGGCCTTTGCAGGGCTGCCGCAAGCCCGCCGCCCGGATTAGCTTGCCGGCTGCAGCTTGCAAAAAACGCCCCCGCGCGCAGGCGCGGGGACGTTTTTCATGCCGCCGGAGAGGGGGCCGGCAGCGAGGGAGGTGACAAGGGGGGGAACAGCCTATTATTTCATCAGGCCGGCAGCGTCTGCCAGAAGCTGGGCCGCCACAGGGATAGGCAGCTTACCTGTATTCAGCGCAAGGTCATACCTGTCTGCCCGGCCCCAGTCGCCGTCTGCATAATAGTTGTAGTAGTTGGCGCGCGTTTTGTCTGTCTTGCGGATAAGCGCACGCGCTTTGTCCTCGTCTATATTGCGAAGCTTTGCAATGCGCAGCACGCGCTGCTCCAGCGGGGCATGGATGAACACGCTGAGCATGCCCGGCTGCCGGCGCAGCACATAATCGGCACAGCGCCCAATGAACACACACGGGCCCTGCTTTGCCAGCTCGCGGATGGTGTTCGACTGAAACACAAACAATTTATCATCTGTGAGGTAATCTTCATAGCTGGCAAATGCGGGCGCTGCCCCGATGCTGAGCGTGTAGAGAAAGCTGGAGGAAGGGCGCTCGTCCGCTCGCTCGAACAGCTCCTGCGAGATGCCGCTGTCCTGCGCGGCCTTTTTCAAAATTTCCTTGTCATAAAAAGGAATGCCCATTTTCTGGGACACAGCGAGGCCGATTTCCCGCCCGCCGGAGCCGAACTGACGGCCAATGCAAATGACAGGGTGCGCCATACAAAAACCTCCTTTGCAGCAAAGGCGCGGAAGGCGTGCGCCAGCCGCGCACTTTCTTTACTTTTACTATAACACAAACCACGCGGCGGTGCACAAAGAAACACGGCGCAAAGCCGGAGAACTTTACGCCGTGTTTCTTGGCTATTTTGCCTAAAGCTCTTAACTCATTACAGTTTTGCCCTGGAATTGAACAGCCTGGGGGCTGCCAGCGCCAGCACCACGGCCGCGGCCACGGTGACAAGTGTTTCCGGCAGCATAAAGGTGGCGTTGTATACCGCGCTGTACAGCCAGCACAGTGCATTCTCGCCCATGTTCGCAATAGCCTGGCCCCAGCCGAAGTTTGTCATCCACTCGAAGGCATAATCATAGTCCTTCCACACCACATAGCCAGAAAGCGTGTTGCACACATAGCGCAGCACGCTCACTGCAAAGATACTGATGCCTATGCCGGTGGCACGGCCCGCCCTTGTAGAGGGAAACGGTTTTGCAATATACCATGCAAGGCCCAATACGGTGTAAGACAACACATAGTCCAGCAGCGCACAACCCACCTGCGCGCCCAGCGTCTGGCAGTAGGTGAGGTTTTTCAGCCCCAGAAAAAGCTGGATGAGGCTGTACACGAAAGCCGTGAACAGGCCCCATTTCGGGCCGTGGCGCAGGCTCATCAGAATAATGGGCAGCGTGCTTACAAAGGTGACGGAACCGCCGTGCGGCAGCTCGAAAATAGGGATGTAGCTGAGCACGGTGCCAAGCGCGATCAACAGTGCGCCTTCCACAAGGGTGCGTGTTTTTGCGTGTGTTTTTGTCGTCATGGGAAATGCCCCTTTCAAAATGATGTGACACAAAAACAAAAACGTGCGCCGTG
>OFMI01001686.1_pt1 | contig 13083 bp, 10 predicted proteins | sample 1541741 | NCBI WGS metagenome assembly OFMI01 (sample SAMN04209219, study PRJEB22552) | human gut metagenome | biome: gut; material: feces | host: Homo sapiens | place: USA: Oklahoma | reverse complement strand
GCCTGTACGGATTTCTGTGTAAATTTACTGATATTCATAGGCTAACCCTCCTCTTATATGAGAAATATCTCTCCCACGGGAGAAATATGTTGTTTTCTTTGTTCTGCATGTAATATAACACACATTGTTAGCACTGTCAAGAGGTGAGTGCTAATATTTTGTAAAGAATTTGTGACCCTCGGAAATTTCTGAATGATTTTCTGAAAGAATGGGTAGTTCGGATGGATGAACTGAAATCCGATGAGATTACCAAAGATAAATATTTTGAATGGAAAATCACCCAGCCACAGACCTGTGACGGATGCGAGAAATATGAACCAAGAAAAAATGGCGCTCTGTAAAAACAGAACTGAGTGAAACTTAACGAAACTTAAATTATGCCCAATATGGAATATACTTTTTATATCTTGGTGCAGTATCCGGATTCATTTCTGATTATATTTCGCTCCACATACCCGTAGTGTTCTAGAGCGTGTCTGAAAAATCATTTCCGCAATCTGCACGCCCCACTTCCTTTCCAGACAGAAAAAGACGCAAGCCACCTTTCTATGACTCACGCCTTTCTCTGCATAACTTATTTTTCTATTCTTCTGTTTCCAATTCCAATCTCTGTAAAATATCTCTTACAATACCTGCATCTTCAATCAGATTAATTCCAAAACATTTTTTACCTGCATCCTTCAAAGACGCACCCACATGATATGCTTTCATTTTATCAAGAATTAAAAAACGATCATGAAATACTTTTGTGTACTTCACATCCAGTTTAGGATACTGTGCATTAAAGTTATCTACATCTGTTTGAGATAATTTTGTCCGTTGCAGTGTATAAACTGTCACCGCCGCATTTTCTTTCTTTTTGGACAAAATATTTAACCTAGATTATTCACGGCACAGTCGTGAAAGTGGCTGAAAACCACATAGTTTCTATATTTTAACTGAATATTGCTTTTCACCTATCAGATGAATGAAAAAAGAGCATCCATTTGTGGTAAAATTAAGGTGTCGAATCTTAAAAAATAACCCAAAGGAGCCCTTTATGAGTATTGTAAACACCTTAGCCTTAGAAGATTCTGTCATATCCCTTTTCATATACTTTCCACAACAAATACAGAAAACAGGAACCCCCTCCTGCACAAACCGTTTTCCCGCCAAGAATCATACCTTCCGTCTGGGATACCGTCTTCGGAAGCATCAGATACAGCTTAAATTCTGCCACAGCCTGATCCACCTTTTCTTTCCAGAACCCAAAGTCAGACCACCTTGACGGAATCCATCCCTCCGGCCAGGTCAGATGTGTAAAAAGAAGCCAGACCACCGTCCCTGCCATTACACTGTACAGCAGGTTGCAGAACCAGTACTCTGCATCTTTCACTGTATAGTTCTTTTTTTCTCTGATTATTTCCGTCCACAGACTGCCAGAAAGAACCGCCGGAAGCAGCAGTAATGCCGCCAGTCCTGCATTTTTCGGTAAAGTCGAGGATACCACAGTTCCCTGAAGTCCGTATTTCATCAGAAATCCGTTCACTGTACTTTCTTCGGTTTCTCCATTTCTCCTTCTGATAAACAAACGATTATAAAAAAGTTCCGTCTCGGTATCATCCGCAGAAGCCGCCCCGAAAACCAGAATTTTCTGCCCCCAGTCCGCAACTTTCCTGACAGTATAAGTACGTCCCTGAAACAGAATCTGACCACCCGGAACCTTATTGCCAAAGAGCTCCCAGGCAGTTGTACCATCAATCACGCAGCCATCCGGATCACCTTCTGTCAGAGCTGCTGCCTGCCAGTCATACCCTGCGGGATTTCCCTTAAGATACACAGTCATCGCCTGTGCCTGCCGGTTTCCTTCTTTCGCAGAAATCTCCCTCAACCCTGCATCTGCATAAAAACATACATCATAAGGCTTCTCACTTTTTCTTTCCTGCTTCAGGATATTTTCTGCTCCTTTCCTGTCAGGATAAGCTGCGGACAGAAACACCGATACTGCTGTATCATTTCTGATCTGCACATAATTATAGACCCCCAGAAAATAAATACAGAAAATAATCAGCCACACAGTCAGAGTACCGGCTTTCCTTAAAAAGGCACTCTGACTTCTGACACTCATTCCTCCAGCAGCCTGATCCGGCTGCCGCTGCTGATCTCTCTGTCACTGGAAGTCACGATTTTCTGGTCACTTGATAAATCCCCGTTCTCCAGCGCAGCAGTGGAAGAATTTTTATCTTTCACATTCACATACGTTTTTCGCGCTACCAGTACCTCACCCAGGACGGTGTTCTGTGTATCTGTCACATAAACATAGTATCTGCCATTTTCCTCATACAATGCGCTCAGCGGAACACAGACATTAAAAGGACCTACATCCTGAGAAATTGTAAATTCCGCAGTATCTCCTATGGAAAGAGTTCCCTCCGGTACCTGTACAGAAAGAATGTACTGATTTTCATTACTGCTGTCCTCTTTCACAGACTCCACTTTCGCTCCTGTAATCTCTTTTTCATCCGCACCTTTTAAAATTACCTCTCCGCCACTCTTTATGTATTTCAGATCATCTTTGCTGACCTCTGCCTGAAACCGAAAGGTTCCTTTGGATTCATAAAGGACAACCGCAGCTTCCGCTCCTGTCTGGCTTCCTGTCACTGCACTCAGACTCTTTATCACACCATCACAGGGTGCTTTCACTTTTCCCTTTCGTGCCAGCACTTTCTGCAACGTTTCCAGATCTTTCTGCGCAGTCTCAAGTTCCGCCTGCGTATTCTCCAGCGTGGAATCCGAAGCATCACCGATCTGCGTATCCCGGATTGCCTGCTCTGCTGACTGAAGTTCTCTTCTGCGGCTGAGCATGGCTTCATTGACCGCCTCCTCTTTCGTCCGGATATCATCAATCAATGCCTGCTCCTGAGAATTGTCCTGCGCATTCGAATTGTCGCCGTTTCCTGATGTATTTTTATTCCCTTCGTCATCTGTGCGATCCGTATTTCCGGAATCATCGGAGTTCTCCGGATCATCTGTATTCCCGAAATCGTCTGTATTTCCCGGATCATCAAACTCGCTGGAATCACTGAACTTCTCCTCATCCGGTATCTTATCCTGTAAGTCATTCTGCGCCGCATCCCGCTGTGCGTAATAATCCTGAAGCTTCTGTCTGGCTATGGCTGCCTCATTCTGTGCCGCCTGCACACTGTAATTTCCGCTGGAAACCGCACTGTTATAATTTTCCTGTGCATCTGAAAACTCATTATTTCTCTTCTGCTGATTCACAGACTCTGCACTGATCAGATCATTGATCTTCCCCTGCAGAACATCTATGGCATCCTGTTTTTCCTTTATGGTTTTTTTTAGATATTTTACAGAAAACTTCAGCAGCGCATCCCCTTTTTTCACACTCTGTCCTTCCTGCACATAAACCTGCTCCACCTTCTGTCCCTCCTGGGTAAAAACTGCCCGTTCTCTGGTTCCCATCACTTTACCTGTGCCGGTCACCTCATGCGTGATCACCTGATTCTGAGCTGTTTTTGTCTCTACCTGTGCTACATTCACCGAATCTGCCGCCCTGGACAGAAAAGTAAACAAAAGCATCAGGGCAAAAAATCCTGCCAGAATTTTTATCAGTTTTATTTTCTTCATAGATAAATCCTCTCGTTTCTGTCGCTCTATTCCTTGATTGCCGTGGATATGATCCCTTGTTCCAGATAATCCTGCCCTGCCAGAAAAACGATCACTGCCGGGATCAGAGCCAGAACAGATACCGCAAATGCCTTTCCTGTCTGGGAGATATCGATCTGTGGAAGGTACAGAGACAGCGGCCACAGACTTTTGGTCTTCAGAAATGCCATTGGCTGTTCGATCAGATTCCAGTATTCCAGAAATCCCAGAACCAGTGCCGAAATGATACCCGCAGAACCCAGAGGGATTCCGATTCTGATAAAAATAAGCAGCTCACCCGCCCCGTCCAGCCGCGCAGATTCCATCAGTGCCTCCGGAATACTCTCAAAGAAACGATACATGATAAAAACCGGAAACGTGGAAAAGGCCGCCGGAAGAATAATCCCCCACAGATGATCCAGAAGTTTCATCTGATCCAGAACCAGATAATTACTGAGCATCATTACCTGAAAGGGCATCATCATCAATGCCACATAGATCATAAACAGCAGATTTTTTCCCGGAAAACGATATCTGGCAAATCCCCACGCTGCCGGTACTCCCACCAGGATCTGCCCTGCCAGAACTCCGACAGTAATCTTTACGGAATTCCAGAACATCACAAAAAACTCCGGAGAATCCAGCAGGACTTTCACATAGGATCTCAGCGTCGGATAAAGCGGAAGTACTCTCCAGAATACATAACTGACTGCCTGACCGGAAGCAGATCCACTGTCTGCTGTCAGTACAGCCCCCAGAAGATCATTTAATTCCTTCTGCCCCATCAGTGATCCTGTAACTGAAAAAAATACCGGAAATACTGCCACCAGTGCAAGGAGTACAAGGAGCAGGCTTCCTATCTTCCTGATACGGAATATCTGCATAACTTTTCTCATTCTGCCCCGCCTTTCCCCCAGGCTTTCCACAATCCCAGGATCAGCAGAAAAATCACCAGTCCGGTCACCACTGCCGCAGCCGACATCTTATCCAGCGACAGGTCCCTATACCAGTTGTTAAACAGATGCTGAAGCAGATACATTTTTTCCTGCGGATAATCACCGGCCACCAGATATGCCTCACGGAAAACCTTAAATGCATTGAGTACAGAAAGTACCACGATCGTAAAAAGGGACGGGAGCAGATTCGGGAGTGTGATCTTCGTAAAACATTTCCACTCCCCTGCCCCGTCCACTTTTGCTGCCTCGTAAAGTGCCGCCGGAATGGCAGACAATCCTGCCATCCAGAGCACTACATCATATCCAAGATTTCTCCATATATAACTGATCACCAGTACATAAAAAGAAGCACCTGTATTCATCCAGTCAGTCGTCTGAACAGATAACATATGAAGCAGGTGATTCAATAAGCCCTGATCGTCAAAAAGCAGTCTCCACAGAAGTACCACTGATGCTACAGGGATTGCCATTGGCAGAAGAAAGAAACTTTTCAGAATCTGCGTAAATCTTTTCTGCCCTGCAAGCAGGACTGCTATGATCAGAGACAATACCACCAGCAGCGGCACACACACTCCGAAGAACCGAAGTGTGTTGCCTGCTGCCAGACGAAACGCTTTGTTTGCAAATATCGTCCTGTAGTTCTCTATCCCCACAAATTCTCCATTCACTGCCCCGCAAAAAGATCTGCGGATCACATCCACATACGGGATCAGCCAGAAAATGCAGACACCTGCAAAACTCGGAAGAATAAAAGCCAGACCTTTTTCTGTATTTCTGAAAGCTGCGCATCTTCTGCGATTTCGTTTCCGACTAAACAGCAAATCTGATTTTGCGTTCCGTTTCTCTGTTAAAGATAAGTGTTCTTTTAAATTAATCTTCATTCTCTTAAACTCCCTTACCTTGCAGTATTGGGTAATCAGCAGCAGACAGCCGCTTATTCAGATAAATACAGATTTACTTCCTGCATGATCTCTTTCACAGCATCATCCAGCCCCGTTTCTCCATTGAGGTATTTCTCACCGGATTCCGTTACTGCATTTCGGATGATCTGATTACTCTTTGCAGGTACAGTAAGTGTTTTTCCCAGATCCATGATGTTCTGTATTGCTTCATCTTCCGGAATGATCTCGTCCATCTCAAGCTGTTTGATATTACCATCTCCCGTATCATAAGAGGTTTCAATCGAGCCAATGGTATCTCCACTGGATTTTCCCATTTTCCAGTAAGCCATATCTTCATAAACCTTGCTGTTTACAGCCAGTCCTTCATCATTGCTTGCTCTCTGGGATTCCTCTTCAAACAGGAACTTTACGAACTTCTCTGCCGCTTCTTTTTCAGATGCCTTTGCACTGATTCCCACAATGCTCCTTGGATAGAAACAATTCTCGCTTTGTCCGTTCAGAAGTCTGTAATCCAGATCCGGATCTACTTTTTTTGCAGAATCCAGATACACCAGACCCTCCGGTGAAAGCAGACCGCCTGCCGCCACTGTATTGACTTTTACAAGCAGATCCGTTATCGATCCTGCAATATTTGTATATCCGGAACGATCTGAATTCGCCCAGTCATCACCCATCTGGTAAGCTTTCTTTGTCTCTTCTATCGCATCCTTCTGAGTCTGCCAGATCCTGTTTACCTGCTCCAGATATTCTTTCAGTGCATCTTCTTTGAGGGTTCCGTCCTCGTTCATCCATGCCGGTGTACTATTGTCTATGGTTCCCTGTATCAGCCATGACGGTGATATGGAAAAAGAGCTGAAAAATTTCAGTTTTCCATAGCTGTCTTTCTGGCTTTCCGCTGCATCAGCCTCTGTTGTCAGATCCGTAATTCCGGCGATGATATCCTTATTTCCCTCTATCATCGGAATGCCGAACTTGACAGGCATGGTATAAATACTTCCATCCTCTTTTGTATATGCATCTTTGATATTTGGCAGGATATCTTCGTCTTTTAATACCCCGCTTAAATTCTCCAGCATTCCTCTCTCTATATAGGTATCCTCTGAAATTCCATCCAGCAGCAGAACATCCGGTCCTGTTCCGGCCATGATCTCTGTATTGAGCACTTTCAGCGCATCCGTATCTGTGACGGAATCATCTCCTGACATTCCCGCCTCAATATTCACATAAATATCCGGATATTTTTTCTGGAAAAGCACTGCTGCCTGTTTTATGAAGTTACTGTCTTTCAGGGAATAAACTGTCAGCTCTGTATCCGGTGTCGTTGGGGTATCTTTGGAATATACATAGGAATAAATTCTGATATCCTCGCCTGCATTACAGCCCACATAGAAATTTCCATCGCTGTCCTGTCCCCATGCTACAGTTCCTGTATCCGGTGAACTGAGCGAATTCAAGGAACCATCGATTATCTGTTCCACTGTGCTGCCTCCCAGAACATATCTGTAAACACCGGTATGATCAATATAAAAAAGGCTGTTATCCTCATCTCCCTTTAAGAACATAAGCGGAAAACTGCTGGTTGTTGTCCAGTTAACATCCTGCTCATCAGACTGGATCTGCTCTGTAAGCGCGCTGATATTGTCCAATGGTTTTCCAGTATCCAGATCATATCCGTGAAGAGTCTGATCCTGAATGGTAAACAACATTTTTCCTGCTGTTCCGATAAAATCAACATTGATTCCTTCCTCATATCTTCTTACCAGACTTCCATCTGAAGGATTGATCTCTGCTACGCCATTATCGGGATCTACGATAAGAACTGTCCCATTCTCTGTGAAACATGCCTGAAATGTATAGGAAGACTGAAGCGTATCTCCGGTATCAACTTTCTGTACATTTCCATCAGGGGAAAGATAGAAAAATTCCATTTTCAGGTTGTCATACGCAGAATCCTCTTCCCCACTGTCGGCTGTTGTCTGTGCATTTTCATTGTCCCTGTCAGGAGACAGATCTGCCCCGACAAATATACTTCCATCCGCTGCTGCAGAGACAACGCTGATATATTCTCCCAGATTCTCCTTAAGCCCCAACAGTTCTTCCAGACTTTTTCCATTCATCCAGGTTTCTCCATTATCTGCAGAATCTGCTGCATAATAACAGTTATCTGCTGTACTGTAATAAACCATGCGCAATGCACCTGAGTCGAGTACTTTGACATCTCTCAGAAACTGGCTGTTTTCAGGTACTGTAAGATCATTTTCCAGAAAACGTCCCATTGCTTTTGTGCTCTCATCTTTTGTTTTTTTACCATCTGAATTGTCAGTATTTACATTCACAAGATCTGCTGTATCTGCATTTCCTGCCTGATTGCTGCTTCCTGTTTTTCCTTTGCTTCCGGAATTTTTTCCATCTGCACCGCCACATCCGGCAAACAGGCTGCCGGTAAGTGCGATCACTCCGGCAACGGCGATTCCCTGTTTCCATCTTTTTATTTTTCTCATATCAGGATATACCTCCATGTTTTTATTTTCTTTCTGTCCCTCTCAGGATAAATGGATTGTAACAGGCAAATCTCTAAACTTTCTCTAATTTTCCAGCCGATATCCAATTCCCCGGACGGTTTTCAGGTTCAGTGTACTTCTGACACTTTTTAATCTTCGCCTCAGAAAATGAATATAATTATCCAGATTTCCATCCTCCACCTCGCTGTCTGCTCCCCAGACACGGTTGAGGATTACCTCTCTCGGAAGTGTCTGACCGGCATTTCGAAGCATCAGCTCCAGAAGTGCTCCTTCCCGTTTGGAAAGGGTACATTCCTTTCCGTTTCCTTCCAGTCTGCCGCTTTCGGGATCAAAAATAAGATCTCCGAGCGATAATACTGCCGTGTTCTCCCATCTTCCGGGTCTTCGAACCATGCACTGTATTCTTGCCAGAAGTTCTTCGAAGGCAAACGGCTTCACCATATAGTCATCTGCGCCGCCTTTCAGTCCGGTCAGTTTATCCTGTAATTCTCCCAGTGCAGTCAGCATGATCACCGGTGTGGAAACATGATTCTTTCTGGCTTCCTGCAAAACAGTGATGCCATCCATGGACGGGAGCATCCGGTCCAGAATCACCAGATCATGGCTTCGTTCTTTCATATAATAAAGCCCTTCTTCTCCGTCATCGCAGATATCTGTCTCATAGCCTTCTTTTTCGAGCTGAAATTTCATGCTCTCTGCCAGTTCCCTGTCATCCTCTATCAGTAAAATTTTCATCTGTTTTCATCCTCCTGATCTTTCATTATACATGAGTTTTCTCTAAATTGTCTCTATACTCGGTTACAGGAATTTTTTTAGAGATTATTTACAGGTTTTCATGATACAATTACCATACAATCTCATAAAGGAGTAAATATTTCATGTTTCGCAGACTTCATATTCAAATGACTTTTTTCTCTGCTCTGATCATCGGCATCGTCATTTTTATTATGACAACTGCCTGTAATTTCATCGCAGAAAACAGCACAGGCCAGAATGCGTGGAATACCTTTCAGAACAACGCCATCTCCTGTATCTCTCATCTGGAAACGCAGAGTATCATCAGCAGTGACTGGATTTTGCAGGCAGAAAAAAATTATGATATTTCCATGGCTATCAGAGACAACGGAAATTCTCTTTATCTGAAAAAACTACAGACGGATTCTCTGGATGAAACGATTTTCCGGAAGGCAGAAGAAATCTCTGCTGCTTCCTATGCACTTGATCTTTCCAATCCCGGTGCGGTCAGTAAACTGACAAAACGGATCTTTTTTCAGATGAAAGATTTCTATGTTTCCACTGCTCTGATCCCCAAGAGCCACGGAACCGTCAGTATGATCATCCTGTATTCCCTGGATTCTGTAAAACACAGGATTCTGTTACAGAGACTTGCATTCTCCGGCGCAGCTTTTCTGGCAATTCTGGCTCTGAGTATCTGTTCCTGGTTCTTTACCGGAAGAATGATCACTCCCCTGGAAAAAAGCAGGCAGGAACAGACCGAATTTATCGCTGCTGCCTCCCATGAGCTTCGCTCCCCTCTGGCAGTAATCCTGTCCGGAATCTCTGCCATGAAAAAGGCAGATCCGAAAGAACAGGAACATTTTCTTTCAGTCATAGAAAAAGAAGGGACACGAATGTCCCTCCTGATAAATGATATGCTCTCTCTGTCAAATGCAGATAACCATTCCTGGAAAATGCATCCGGTTTCCTGTGAACTGGATACTTTACTTCTGGATACCTACGAAAAATATGAACCCCTGATGCAGGACCACCATATGAAATTTTTCATTGAACTTCCGGAAGAGGAAATCCCTCCCTGTCCCTGTGACCCGGAAAGGATCAGTCAGGTGCTTGGAATCCTTCTTGACAATGCCATCAGTTATGTCCCCGCAAACGGGAAAATTGTTCTTTCCCTTTCACAGACCGAAACGCACTTTCTTATCCGCGTCAAAGACAACGGACCCGGTATTCCGGATTCTGCCAAGACTTCTGTTTTCCGGCGTTTTTACCGGGCAGATTCTGCCAGAAATAACAGGCAGCATTTTGGTCTGGGACTGTGTATTGCGTATGAGATCATTTCACTTCATAAAGGAACAATCTCTGTACTGGATACCCCGGGCGGTGGTTCTACTTTTCAGATTTCTCTGCCGTTGGCATAACACAGTAATTTTCTGTAACATAAAAACCGGAACGAACATACGGCCTCCCCGCATATTCGTTCCGGTTTTCTAATATTCATTCCTCTGATGGATTCATAGGTCGAGTAGGTGCACCCCTTACGGTCGTACACCCCTCACAGAACTCCGGACGTGCGGCTTTCCCGCATCCGGCTCTTTGCGAAACGAATCGTTCACATTATCATTCGTATATATTGACATATATCCGGGGTCTTACCAGTGGATAGCTGTTATCCAACATATTTAGAAATTCTACCCAATTATAGCTTTTCTTCTGGCTTCTCCGGTTCAGACAATAGAACAGGCTTCTCATGATGTTATATCGGAATGCCGTTATACTTTCTTAATGTTTATTTTTGACTTTCTCCCAAATTCGGGAAAACTTATATTTGTATCAGCTAAAATGTTGATACATAAAAAAGGGCAGTCAGTGTAAAAAAGTAAAATTTTATGTACTCTGGCAGCTATCTTTGTTATTTCTCCTGCTCCGGTAACATTTCTTTTTGCTTATTTTGCCCTAAATGCCCTTAATTCCCTGATTCATATTTAACTGTAACTGTTTATAATCTGTATCTGTTTCTTCAAAAGGTATTCTTTCTTCTGAATCTACAGGACAAAACTCTTCTTCTTTAACTGCAATATCCTGATAATAGAACTCACCATTGTACTGCTTCAAGAGAAATCCTTTATCCGTCATATTCCTGAAAAAGTTGGATTTACCATGCCCCTGTCTGCCGTTCTCTTTGCAATATTCCTCGTACATATTAAACACTTCACTTCGTTTCAGACGTTTTCCTTTGGCACGCACCAATGACTCATCAATAAAAGCACAGATACTGTCAGATAATCCAACGGTTTTAAGTGCTTTTTTGATATTCCCCAACTGTAAATTATTTCTCAGCGCGCCAGTTTCCAGCTTACCGCCTGCTGCCTTGCATCCACAAATCTCTTATAGATACCTTCCTGCTTCATTAGCTGCTCATGTGTTCCCTGCTGCACAATTTTTCCTTTGTCAACAACCACAATCTGGTCTGCATGTCTGACTGTTTTTAGTCTGTGGGCAATCATAATAATCGTTTTTTCCTTTGTAAGTGCATCTACTGCATCCATTAGCTCCTTTTCATTCTCCGGATCAACATTGGCTGTTGCCTCATCTAATATAACGATTGGTGCATCCTTCATGATCGCTCTGGCTATGGAAATACGCTGCTTCTCGCCACCGGAAAGTGTAGCTCCTCCCTCTCCAATCACTGTATCATATCCATCAGGAAGTTTGCTGATGAAATCGTGACAGCACGCTTTCTTTGCCGCTTCCACCACTTCCTCATGACTTGCATCCTGACGTCCGAATTTAATATTATTCTCAATGGTATCTGCAAACAAATACACAGACTGAAATACAAATGAAAAATTACTCATCAGACTGTTCATGCTGTAGTCCTTTACATTCACGCCTCCAAGCATCACTTCCCCGGAATCCACATCCCAGAACCTGGCGATCAGATTGCAAAGTGTTGATTTTCCTCCACCAGATGGTCCAACAATTGCTGTCGTCGTTTTCTGTGGGACAGAGAGCGATATATCGTCAATGATCTTCCGTTTGTCATAGGAAAACGTAACATTAGAAAGTCTGATGTCGTAATTCTCCGGCTGAATCTCTTTGCCGTCGATATCCATGGTGTCCAGCTCCAGTATTGCATTTGCTTTATCTACACATACACTTACCACATGTAAAAGGGATGAATAATTTCCTGCGCATTCCAGGCTGGAATAGAGCATAAATGCCGAGATTGTCATACCGATCGCATAGACCGCGCTCATGGTTCCATTGATATAAAAATATGCGCTGCCTGCTACGATCACAGCACCTGTGATTTTTGTTATCACGCTTTGCAGAAAATGATAGGGAACAAACAGCATCTCCATCTTTGTATTGACCTTTTCGCATGCTTCATTTGCATCGTTTAATCTTTTTGCCTGTTTTCCAAGCAGGTTGTATGACTTCACCTCTGATATTCCCTGCAGATACTCCATGATCTGGTTTACAAGCTCTGTATCGCATACCACTTTTTGCTCTGAATCTTTTTTACCCGCATTCTGCATCACAGAATTGACCCCAAAGAAAATAAGCACTCCTGCTGCAGCGATCAGTCCGATTCTCCAGTCAAAAATAAACAGCATAAGAATGATCATTGATGTTTCCAGAATTCCCTGCATTGTCAGCATAACCACTCTCGCAGCCACATCGCCAAGTATTTCCATTGTATTGGTTGTAATGGAAGAAATTTCCCCGATACTGTTGGAATTAAAATACCCCATCGGCAGATATCGCAGATGCTCTGCAATCTTGATTCTCATAAAAGCACTTGCATTATATCCTCCCTCTGTCTGAAGCACTGTAGAGTATCTCTTACAGATTACGTCGACTACAATTGCAAAGACCATAATCGCAACGGAGCCTCCAATATATTTTCCTGTCGGTTTCCCACTCAGCAGACCAATCAATATGTACATAATAGCCGGAATCTTCATTGCTGAGGCAAGAGCCTCTATGAGTCCGATCACTATCGACAGTTTAAATTTATTGCCATTTTCCCTGCCTGAAAAACGAAAGAATTTTGCCAGAATCCCAAACATATCATTCTCCCTCCTTCACAGTATCTTTTACAGAAATATGGGCATTCCACATTTCCTTATAAAGCGGGCATGACACCAGAAGTTCCTCATGTGTGCCATGTGCTGTTACATTTCCATCATTTACAACAAAGATCTGGTCACTGTCCTTAACAGTAGAAAGTCTGTGTGCTATTACGATCAGGGTCTTCCCTACTACCAGTTTTGCGATAGAATTCTGCAGAATTGCCTCATTTTCCGGATCTGTGTA
>OFMI01001671.1_pt1 | contig 13204 bp, 13 predicted proteins | sample 1541741 | NCBI WGS metagenome assembly OFMI01 (sample SAMN04209219, study PRJEB22552) | human gut metagenome | biome: gut; material: feces | host: Homo sapiens | place: USA: Oklahoma | reverse complement strand
CAGTTGAGGATAACGGCATCGGTGTAAAAAAATATGATCTGCCGTATATTTTTCAGAAGGGCTTTACCGGGGATTTTACTGACAGCAGAAAGAAAGCCACCGGTATAGGGCTTTACTTGGTTAAGAAGATGGCTGACGATCTAAACCTTCGTCTGGAAGCTGCTTCCCAATGGGGAAAGGGCTTTAAGATAGTCATCTTCTTTCCAAAATTGAGATTTAATGGAAAATCATATAAATAGAAAAACGCCCGCAGATTTTCTCCTGCAGGCAGCGTGGTGTCAGCTATCCAAAGGCTTGTATTGTTATTCTTTAATCTTTCTTTAAAAAATATGATAAAAGGTTTGCCCACAGGAAATTCTTACTCAATCTCTTCTCCATCTATATATAGTTGAAATTTATCAGGATTATTGACAACGTCATAGTCCTTTCCGTATTCTATAGGCCTATATTCGGCTGTCATTACCGACTCTCCTTCTTCAATATCCTCTTTCCATAAATAAATGTACATATCAAGGCTCGTCGCATATCCATGGTCTGTTGAGAATTTTGTCGAATGAAAAGAATCATCCTTGTACATCTGCAATAGTTCTCTTGCAAACGCTTCTCTATCTTCAATATTTTCCCGGTTAGCGACCACAGTTATATTTTCATCACGATTTATGGAAAATGTTCCAACTACATCCGGTTCACCTTTCTTATGACCGGATTCAGATTTCATATAAATACTTTTTGCCGCAATTATCAAGATCACTGCTCCTGAGATCACTGCAATGATACTTCTCTTCATATTTCCATTCATTCCCTTCTAACTGTCCTACTGCATAATCTGTTACTTCTTTCAATACCGATTTGTCTCTTTTAAGTGTTACTTTCTTTCGTTCTTTCTGCACAGACAGATTAACATCTTCAAATCCTGCATTTTGCCTATATCTATTTTTAAGAATTATATATAGTTCTTTAGAACTATAATATCATGGTTTTGATTGCGAAAAAAGACATGTTTTACAAATGAATCCATAAAAAAAAGAAGAGCTTTATGCCCTTCAATTTTGCAGTTAATTCTATTAGCCTACAAAAGCTCTGACTGCATTTAAAATTCTTTTCTGTTCGTTCTTTGGTAATTTTTCTATCATTTCAGACAATTCATTGGTAACACCTGTGACAGAATGTGTCACGACATCAATCAGCAGTGCATCTGCCGATATATCAAGTGCATTGGCTATCGCTACAAAGGTATCAAATTTTGTTACTTTTAGTCCTCTCTCTATCACACTGACATGTGTTGTACTTAAATTTACCAGCGCTGCCAGTTCTTCCTGTGTAAGATTTTTTGCCTCTCTTGCAGCCTTGATTCGCTGACCAACCGCTTTTAAATCCATCGTAACACCTCCTTCAGAACGATAATTCGCTCTAAAATTAGTATACTGATGGATAATCAAAAGATACAGAATCTACAGAAGATGTGCTAGTTCTTTAGAACAAGTATTGATATTTTATATATCTTAACTTCCGGTTTTTTACGACTCTTTTTCTTGACCTCTTTATCTATTGTACTCTGATTTGTCATATGATTACCTCCGATAGCAGTCGTCTCCCCTTGTGATGATACCGTGTGCTTTTGCAGATGTGCGATACTCGTCTGTGGTGCTTAGCGGGACAAACTTTTCTTCGGTCAAATATTCAAGGGAGATTTCCCGTTTCCACCTTGCCACCAGCATACGGGCAGCGTCAAAGGACGCATGGCGAATAACAATCCGGCAATAGGTATCATGCACTAAAATATCCGAATCCATATAGAAAGCACATATTGAACAACACTGCCAAAATCAGAGCTGACAGTATAAATGCCACTTTTCCTTTCCCCTTTGTATACCAGCAGATAAAAGCCAATAATGGAGAAACAGATGTAAATCCAAACCAAACCACCGCATAGCTTCTTGGAAAAAATCCTGCAATATAGTTTGAATACAAATAGTAACTTGCAACCATACCAACAAAGAATGCAAAAACATTAATGCTTTGCGTTCAGTAAAACCACATCTCTCTGCAATAGCTATGTTAGATTCAAAATAAAAATATTTTAGAAGAAACACTCTCCGGATCTCTTCTTTTTGTTTGTAAAGAAAAATACTGATCGATTTTCCAATCTCTTCATCATTCCTGCCCGGAGCATACCTTTCATCCGGCAGTACATCTGCAAGTTCATCCAATGCCATAACCATATTGGCTGATCGTTTTTGGGCTTTTAGTTTTCTAAATTTATCGATGGAAATATTTCTGACGATTGTGGAAATATAAGATTTAAAATTGCCTGGCCTTGCAGGTGGGATTCTGTTCCATACTCCTAAATAGGTGTCATTTACACACTCTTCCGAATCCTGGCGGTTATTCAGGACATTATAGGCAATTTTGTGACAGAGCTTTCCATATTCTATATCTGTTTTCTTAATTGCCTGTTGATTCCTTTCAAAGTAGAGTTCTATTATTTTTTTATCGTCTATGATGTTCACCTCCTCAAAAATGTTCTCAATTATAAAGTCGGCTTTTTTTGACGGACGTCTCAAAAAAATTATATTTTTTTGAGTCATAGCATAACAAAAAGAGAACAGCTCATTAGACATTCCCTTTTGTCAGCTGAAGTGTTCCCTTATGGTTATTCAAAATTATCAGTACTTGTAATCTTCTGGTTCAATACTCTATTTACTCTTTCAATGGGGAAGCTATCTTCCATATCAGTCACTTCAAACAAATTTAGCGGTAGCTCCCTTTCTCCAATCAGAGACAGATATTCATTAACAGCTCTGCGGTCGATCATGATTTTTCCATGTCCATCCCAATGACGATTACTCTCTTTCTTCTTCAACCCGGAAATCCAATATTCGTCGCCATTCTCAATATCTATATAATTGGAATAATTGCCATTATATTTTTGAAAGGCATGGTTATTAAAATAGATTGTTTTCTTACTCTTTGAAGTTTTCACATATCCGATCCATGCCGGACCATCATCTGAATATCCCGTTTTAAGTTCAATGTACATTAAATCATGAATCATTTTTAACATCTCCACCTAAAGGAACAGTTTTAGCCATTCTCATTTTTTAATGCTGCTTAATAAGCTCCCGGATTCCACAGATAAACGATAAAACAATTACTATAATGTAACAACTCCGGTTTACAACCGTATTCTCAGCCCAGTTGCTTACTGCGATCACAGTCCATAAAGCTCCCTGTACAACCATCAGCATTCCATTTGTTTTTGGATTACTTTTATTAGCAACCAGTAAGAAAATGTAAACGGCTAAAATAATGAGTGATATAATGATTGTTAATGTTGGCATAGGCTTGTTCTCCTTTGCTGTCCTGTTTTTTATTATTTCTGAGTCAGAATACCATTTTCTTCCAGTGCTTCTGTAAATACGAAATATATTCGTGTTACTGCGGGTTTATAGTAATGAAGCATATAGCAGATATCGCAATGCATTCTTTATTTTGCAATATACAAAACACCTAGCGTACCAGGTCCGCAATGACTTGATACAACACCGCCAGCCCTGGTTTCCAGTATCTCATCAAAAATGTCAAGTTCTTTCAGATAAGCCCTCACTTTTTCTACAGTTTCCTGTTCACAGCCAGAATGTGTTATAAATACGCGTTCAGGTCTCGCTTTTTTTAAATCTTTTTCCATATCTTTTACATAGTTCATGACAACAGAAGCAATTTTTCCACGGTATTTCTTAGATGCATTCATTGCACCATCCTCCACTACAATCCTGGGATGCAGTTTTAAAACACCTCCGGCCATAGCCGCTACTGCATTGCAGCGTCCGCCACGGTATAAATAAGTAAGGGTATCTACCACAAAGCTTGCTCTCACATTTGGTTTTAACTTCTCTATCTCAGAAACAATCTGGGAAGCTGTCCGGTTATTCTTTGCCATAATTGCAGCTTCTACTACAAGAAGGCCGATACCGGTAGAAAGGTTTGCAGAATCGATTACTTTTATTCGGTCAGAAGCCCCCAGTTCTTCAGCAGCAAGGCGCATCACATTTCCAGAAGTGGACATACCTGCTGAAATAGAAAAGCAGACAATTTCCCTTCCAGCCTCTGCATAGGGGCGAAAAAGCTCCATGGCATCTGCCAGGGCAGGTGCAGAAGTTTTAGGTGTTGTCTTGTTTGCATCAGACCAGGCATAGATCTGATCCGGAGTAATGTTTTTTCCATCTTCATATTCTTTATCACCCAGAAGAATATGAAGCGGAAGAATGTCAATCTCATATTTTCGCAATAATTCCTGTGAAAGGTCGCAGGTACTGTCTGAAATAATTTTTACCATATATTCACACCCTTTTCCCGAACAAAGTCTGGGATATCTTCGGCTAAGGCAGGATAAAAGTTTCACTCTTACGCATAAATCCCGCCAGCTATTTCACTACTAATCAATATATTGTACCAAAAAACAATCGCAATTTCTACTCATTTACTATAAATTACATTCTTTCCCAAAACGGAAACCTGCCCAGACCTTTTTATTGGTGTTGATCTTGCTATAATTCATAAATGAAGTATAGCATGAAAAAGTGGTTTTTTGTATTGGATTTCCATCATATAAAAAACTGCTAAATTGTATCTAAAAGATCACAATCTAACAGTTTTCCATTATATGGTACAATTTACAAAAATACCAATTTATTATGATTAATACGTTGGAAGAAGGCCTCCATTGCCTGTCATGCAGACAATGGAACAAGCCTTAGGGGAATAAAATACTTTTATTTACAAGAATAAAGTATATACTTTTCTTTTAAATAAGTACATGGATAAAATTACATAAAACATGCACAAAATACAATAGTTAGTCAAATGAATACCATAGATTGATACAATTAATTTTCCAAAAATACCTTATTCAAATATTTTTTTTGCCTTCTCCAGATTCATTTTTCCATTCACTTTCAAATAAATTTTTGTAATTTTAAGCGGCTCACCTATCTCACTGCAAAGCTCCTGCGCCTGTGATAAAGGAATATAGATATCTTCATTTTCCGTTACGGCAGTTACTTTACATGGAAGATAAACAATTTGCTGTTCATTTTCTTCGTGCCCAGTCAAGGATACCGGATGATCTGCCGCGCCAGAAAGCTCTTTTGTATTTTCAGCAAGTGCATAAGAAATGGTTAGATTTTCTCCCATTTGCAGGAATTTTTCCTGTTGTTTTTTTGAAATGGAATGATTATTTGAGTCTTTCATGTTTTGCAATGCTTTACTTCCAAGCAACAACACCGGTGTATTTCCTAAATCATTCTGCTCTGGATTTTCTCCAAACGCATTCAGATCTATTCCTAAAAAGGTGGCTGTTTCCGTATAATCTTCAATCTTGATGGTTACTGGAATTTCCACAACGGGCCATATCTCTTTTATCCCTTCTATTTTTTTTGCCTTTTTCAAAAAATCATCATCATAAGTAAGGACTCCAAGGGAAACCAGTGCTGAGTATTGTTTTTTCCCGTCCTGTATTCCTGAAAAAAGCTTTATAGAGAAAAATAATGCCAATATCAGAAGAAAACCTACAAAACAGGTAAAACTGTCTATTCTATTCTTTTTCAATGGGCATCCACCTTTCTGGTTTCTTCCAGAAGTATGTTTTTCTTATGAAGCTTACCCAAAAGAAGTAGGATCACAGAAACAAGCAGTACTGCAATAACTGCAATAACGGAATACCACCAGCTGTTTGTTTCTTCCTGGTCATCCTCTATTTTTAAAGACTGGATTTTAGCTTCTTTAATCTCAGACTCAAACTCTGTACTTTCCTCATAGGAATTGCCGGCTGCATCCTCATAAGTAAGAATCAGTTTTCCGGTAATCCTGCCAGGAAAAGAACCGTCATCTTCTTCTGATTTTCCTTTTACATACACACGGAGACTTCCCTGTACTGCGGTTCCAGCTTCTACTGTTCCTAAAAAAGCGGACTCTTTTGGGTTCAATCCGTCTGCTTCCAGCCGGACACTTGCATTATATATCTTATCCCTTCCAAGATTCATTGCTTTCACCGGAATTTCTACCGTATCCATGGTATATAAAACGGAAGGAATATCAGAAGCTTCCAGTTTTGCACGCGCCGACTGAGTGATCTGAAAGGATAGCGTTTCTGTACCTGTCGCTCCCGTCGCTTTTGAATCTTCGTAATCCAGAGAAAAAGAAACGGTTGCCTGACCTGGAGTACAGTCCTCTGCTATAGTGACCTTTTGCTTCAGGGTAATTGCTTCTCCTGGAGTCAGTCTCTGAACATAAAAAGAGTTTCTCTCAAATTCAATTCCCTTTGTATCCGCAGAAATAGAAATCTTTAGACCAAATACATTCTGGCTACGGCTTTTATTCCGGAATGTCAGTGACATTTCTGTGACAGAGCCTGCTTTTAGATTTTGTCCGGAAAGATTGTTATCCTCTAAAAGAACCTGCGGTTTATGTAGTATTTTCTCACCAGACGAGCTGGCAGAAGAACCGCCTCCACTATACTCTCCAGCAGAATAATCCCCACTATCTATAACAGGATCTGTAATCTGTGTTCCATTATCTGTATCAGTATTTCCATTTTCTATTATGACATGGATTGTCTTCTTTTCGTCCTCAGCAGAAGCGTCTCCTGATATAAATCCATCCAGGTCAGAATTTTGATTTTCCGAATCCGTTTTTTCAGGAGTCTGTTCCTCAGTTTCCGGAATCTTCTCATCTGTAGGATTGTTTTTTTCCTCTTCAAAAGGCAATGTACTGTCTGCATCACTATAAGAAGCTGACTGATCTGCTTCCAGAACAGACTCTCCCACAAAAGCAGCTTCCATATTCCCTGCATCTTCTGCAAAAACAGATGTCGGCAGAAGCATCATGAAACTTAATATTGCGAATGTGGTTTTCACAAATTTTTTTCCCATTTTCAGGCTGTCCTTTCTCTTAAAACTCCGCCATCCATCTCATATACGTGATCACATAAAATCCGGATATCCTCATCATTATGGCTTGCCAATAAAATGGTTTTTCCAGCTGCCTTTAAAACAAGCAAAAGTTCCCTGATCTCTGCCACGCCGTGTTTATCCAGACCGTTAAATGGTTCATCCAGAATCAGGAAGCGAGGATCTTCCATAATGGCCTGTGCAATCCCAAGGCGTTGCCGCATTCCAAGAGAGTACTTTCCAACCGGCTTTTTCATATCCGGATCCAGTCCTACTTTTTTTAGGATCAGGCGGATATCTGCCTTTGAAATCATTCTTTTCATATCTGCCAGTATTTCCAGGTTCTTTACACCGGTATACTGGGTAAGAAATCCAGGCGTCTCAATGATGACACCAAGGCTTTCTGGAAAATCTACATCACGACCAATTTCTTTTCCGAAAACACGGATGGTGCCTGTGGTAACAGGAAGGAATCCGCAGATACATTTCATAAGTACTGTTTTGCCAGAGCCATTATTTCCTACAACGCCGTAAACCTGTCCCACCTTTAAGGTAAGATTTACTTCTTTTAATACCAGATCTTCCCCGAACCTTTTGGTTACGTGTTCTATTTTCACACAGGTATTTTGAAATTCAGATTTCTTCCACTTTTCCATTTAAAACACCTCCAAAAATTCCCATTAACACCAATAAAAATAATAGCAGAAATAACCACAATCCCGCTTTATCCGTTCCCCAGTTTCCATCTGCCAGAATCCATTCCACTGGGTAAAACCAGATCTGGTCTTTGAAATAGCGGTCATGAAGTATAATTCCAAAATAATAGCTGACAAAAGGAATCCCATATGCCATATAAGCTGAATTCCATAAGGTACCACAGATTCCACCAAAAGTGCTTAGAATACTTCCGATCAGTCCCATCCTAAGAGCTTTCATAAGCAGCTCCAGAAACTGTTCCTTTGGAAAGCTGCCTTTTATTTCCATAGGATAAAATATAACAAAATTAACAAGAAGTATGGTGCTTATAGCAAATATCCAGACTAAAAATCCAGATGTCATAACAGAAAAGACTTTTCCTTCCACATATAGCCTGCGGTTTGTCCTGGGAAATGCAGCTTTTAAAAATCCACTTTTATACTCCTGTAAAAAAGAATCACTCCACGGCAGTACTGCAGCTACAGGGATGGCAAAAGATACCATCTGACTTTTCAATGAACCATCCAGCAGGCTGATAAAAGTTCCACATGTTAATGCTTTTTTCAAACTTGGATAAGTCTGACCTGCTGCGATAGAAAAGCAGGCAATCAGCCATGCCGCCAGGAAACTCCTGCCAAGAAGCATACGTTTTGTTTCTACCCGCATAGATATTTCCCCTTCTGATTATGTTTTTTCTCCCAGAAATTCAAAGGGATATTTTTTCATCCTGCGAAGTGCCAGAACCATAAGAACAAATAAAATACCTGCGAAGAACATACAGGACTGCCAGATGGTCGGAAGTAATAGATCATAGCCAAAGTTATGTTTTCCATATACAGCCTGGTTCAAAGGACTGATCCAGCAGATCAGTACATTCACTTGATACATTTCATATTTTTCCTTATGCAAAATTGCGGCTACCACACTGGGTTCCAGTAAAAATCCAAATACACTATAAAGTAGTCCAAACACCATGCCTTTTGTTTTTCCTTTATAAAGATTTCCAACAAGGATCACAAAACCAAGTGTCAGGGAATAGCAGAATAACAGGAGAAAAACCTGCAGCATACAGCCATACGGAGAGATACTCTCCATGACTCTTACTGTAGAGGGGACCTGCAAGTTTTTCCCCAGTTCAGAATATCCGAGCATGGCAGCAGTCTCGCTCCACAGGTTGCCCGGATAACTGTCCTTCATACACAGTACAGATGTAAATAGCAGCATCAATACTGTATAAAGAGCAGTCACAAGAATAATATAAATAAACTGTCCCAAAAGCCATTTTTTCTTTGTTGTTCGAATTAACTGATATGGAGTAACTGGTGTCATCTTTGGCAGGTCTGAGAACAGCAGAAGCAACAGAAGAGAACTGAGCAGTACTGCTGTTCCATCCCCAAAGGTCCAAAGAAATGGCTCTACGGCCTGTACCGGTGTATCATAGTTTTCCATAACAACCATGATTCTTCCAGTGAGAAGAAAGCTAAGTACAAATTCCAGAAGGAAGGTAAAAATGACTTTTGGATTTCGAAAATAGCCAAAGAAATTGTAATGTACAATTCCAAGTACCTGCTTCATATCAGTAGCCCAGATCCCTGTCTATAATACTGCCATCCACGGCGTTAATGGTAAGGAAGCTCCAGCTTGGATAGTCTGTGATGTCCGAGTAACTATTCCCATCATAGTCACCTTCCACTTTTCTGCTTCCAAAGAAATCCCAAACGGGAACCAGAAGACCTGTATGCGGATCTGTGGATGGTTCATAAATTCTGGCATAGCCCAGAACAATCCGGTCAATGTCATAAACTCTTGATTTTTCATATTCCATATTATCTGCATTGGTTACTACCATCATTTTTTCATATGTTTTCATAATCTCAGAAAATGGAAGAAGGTTTAAATTTTCTGTTTTTGTCTCTCCTATGGTATAAGGGTTTGAATAAGACATGCTTTCAATTCCATCTTTATCGACAAAGAAATAAAGACTTTCATAAGACCAGGTCTCCATAGTGCTGTCCATATCTTCCAAAGCACCGCCATCTGCCATTGTCTGAGTAATCGGAATACCGTTTATAGTACGTGTGTAATAAATCGCATATCCGCTTCCAAGATTACTTAAACTATTATCCTCTTCAAGACTATTGCACAATGCATAACTCCAGTCTGAAAACTGCAGATCTGTAATCCCCATTTTATCTACTTTTTCCTGTACCATTTTTTTTGCTTCATCTAATGAAATCCCAATGGACTCCTCAGTAGGTTTTTCTCCTTCACTGAAAGAAGTATACTCAGACCAGATCGTGTCCGCAGGCAGCTTTTCCCCGCCAGATTTTGCCGTTTTTCGGATTTTGACAGATAAGGTATCGGATCCGTAGGAAGATGTCTTGTAAAAATATTCCGATCTATCCGGCATCTGTGCAACACCGGAGAAGTCATTTTCCGCAGTACCATTTTCTGTCTCCTGGGAGCCTGCAACAGGTCTTCCTTCTGCCAGGGTCTTCGTCTCCGGGGCTGATTGATACTGCTCTTCCCAGTATTCAATATCATCATAAATATTATAGTAAAGGTTACCATCTTCATCCGTACCCCAATTATAGGGATCCAGATTTCCGTTTGCTACATCTTCTTTTAGTTCATCCAACGTTTTTTTGATTTCATCCTTTGTCTGGGTATAATAGCTATCCAATGTATACAGCTTTGCCTCTGAGAAAAAGGCATCTGTAATACGGTCAAGAAGATCCTGTGTAACTTCTGCAGGCGTGACAGAAATTGCGGATATCTTTTCTACATCCGGTATTTCTACGGTGGCATCCGTGTTCACTACAAGTTTTGCACTGTCATCTGTAGTCTGACTTTTATAAGTTTCCGGAGCATTGAGCAGGTCTCGAATAGTTGTTCTTACCGCTGTGTTCTTATCCTTTGTATTTTCAGAAGAGTCCTCCTTCACCATATCTACGCCTTCAGCTTCTGTATAAGCATCTTCTGCCTTGCTTCCTTTTGGTTTTACAAGGGAAGATTCCGGGGTATGGGCACATCCAGTGAGCATTCCTATACAAAGTGTTAATCCTACAATTTTATTTATGTTTTTTCTCATGTTGAATAAATTCTCCTTCCTGTTTATGTCCACAAGTATAGCATCTTTCATTACACCAAATCTTCCGCAAGTTGTAACTGTTCTGTAAATTCCAATTATTTACCATAAAACAGATACGATCGTTCCTTTTCCCAGATGACTTGTAATTTCCAGCTGAAATCCATGTATATCTGCAATTTTCTGGCATAGCGCAAGACCAAGCCCAACACTTCCCTTTACTCTGGAACGTGATTTATCGACCATATAAAAAGCTTCTGTTACTCTTTTCAGATCTTCTTCTGGAATTCCCTTCCCATAATCCTGAACGGATAAATGATTTTGGGTTGCCTCCAGTACGATTTTTGAATTCTCATCGGAAGCCTTGACTGCATTATCAATAAAATTTGTCACTGCACTCATCATAAGGTCCGGATCAAATGTTTTTCTAAGATTCTCTGGATTACAATGAATCTCAAGACAAATATTTCTCTCCTGAAGCCTGTAAATAACAAGTTTTTTTACATCTTCCAGAAATTGATTCATCTGAACTTCCACTGGAACAAATTCTGTTTCACCTGTTTCATATAATCCGGTAAGTTCCAGCATTTTCACAGAAAGTCTGGAAAGCCTTCGGCATTCATTTCTAATATAATCAAGCGCTATCTCCTGCCTCTTGGGAGATAGGCGTACCGTTAGAAGTGTATCTGCATATCCTATGATTGCGGTCATTGGGGTCTTTAATTCATGGGCCAAACTTCCAAGCAGCTGTCTCTGTGCCTGGTTTACGGAAGAAAGCTTTTCAATCTGCTCCCTTACTTTACCTGTCATAAGATTAAAGCTTTTCCCAACCTGTGCCAGTTCCGTTTTTCCTTCTGATGGCACTTTTATCTCATAATTTCCATTTGCCACAGAAACAGCCGCTTCTTTTAGCCTTGTGAGCGGTTCCATAATTTTCCGCAAAGTCAAAAACAGGAAAAAGCCAACAAACAGAACCAGAAACAGGGTAAACCCTCCTGCCTGATAAAACAGTGTCTGACTCTGTTTTTGTACACTGGTAATATCTTTGTAGGTGACAATCTGATAGTTCATGTCTGTAGAACTGTAGCTGGAAAAATAAAAGAGCAAAAATACGTTGCCATTTGTTTTGCTGATCAGTGGTTTATCACAATAGCTGTCATTTTCGAATCCATCGTGTTTGTTTTTTGTTAGGTTTCTGATATTTTGCAGATCAAACTCATATTTTGTCCCATTATATTGTTCTTTTCCATCCTGATATAAAACGGCGCTGTCGTGGAATACCTGACGAAAAGCATAAATAATCATTTTTTCCCGGATTTTATCATCAGTGTCCTGTATTTTACTTTTAATCCGCATTAGCATGTTTTCAAACTTAGAAATATTTGTTTGAAACCTGCTATTTTCATAACTGTTGATATTCTGTATGCTCTGATTTTTCCACCTGTAAGTTGTATAGAAAAAAATTCCAGATGACAGCAGAAGCACCACGCAGATTACCTGTAAAAAAATTTTTGTAAATAGCTTCATAAATCCACCTCAAGTCGATAACCAATTCTAGGAATGGTTTTGATTTTATCCTGCCAGCTTAGTTTTTTTCTGATGCGTCCAACGTGTGCATCCACAGTTCTTGTTTCTCCGCAGAATTCCTCCTTCCACAGTTCCTGCAAGATCTGGCTTCTGGTAAGTGCTTTATTTGGGTTTTTTACGAACACCATAAGGCAGTTATATTCCATAGGTTTTAAATATATTTCTTCTCCATTTTTCGTAACTATGTGACTTACGGTATCAATTATGACATCGTCTATCTGAATCTGTTTCGGTGCCGTTCCATAACGATCTAATACTTTTTCCAAACGAACCATTACCTCCAGCATTTCAAAAGGTTTTACTATGTAATCCTCGGCTCCGTCTTTTAACCCTTTTACTTTACTTGTAACATCAGCCTTTGCCGTAAGAAATATAACCGGAATACCAAACTTTTTTAATTCCGGTAAAAGGGTATAACCATCCTTTCCCGGAAGCATAATATCCACAAGTGCGCACTGAAATTCATGGTCCTGTGCGACTCCTTCACTTGCATCATTTCCATCCAGATAACCTACTGTTTCATAGCCGGCAGCTTCCAGATTCATACAAAGCAGATCATTGATTGCCATTTCATCTTCTATCACCAGTATTCTTGCTTTCATAATAATGTTCCTTTCATTTTACACAAACCCGATTATTTCTTTATTGTGCGTGATTTTTACTATTACAATTATACACTAATTTCAGTACTGCGAACGTAACCGATTTGTAAAGAAAAAGGAATCAAGAACGATCCATCTGGAAGTCGTTTTGATTCCTCAAATCCCACTACATTTTTGATTTCATTTTGTTAATTGTGTTTATATGAGTCACACCCTCCCTCTCTTAGAACTGTCTATTTCCCGACAGACAATCATGAGAAAATCTCACCACAATAAATGAAAAC
>OFMI01001670.1_pt1 | contig 13212 bp, 10 predicted proteins | sample 1541741 | NCBI WGS metagenome assembly OFMI01 (sample SAMN04209219, study PRJEB22552) | human gut metagenome | biome: gut; material: feces | host: Homo sapiens | place: USA: Oklahoma | reverse complement strand
ATGGTATTTTTTGCGTTTTCAACATTGCTTGGAAATTGTTTCTATTGCGACAATCTTCTGACCTATATCCATAAAAAGGAACCGGGAAAAAAATTTATGCGCGGATTCCGCCTGGTATCTGCATTTGTTGTATTTCTAGGGGCAGGTATGGAAATGTCGCTTTTGTGGGATCTTTCCGATGTACTGATGGGTGTGATGGCACTGATCAATATTCCGGTGATCCTGATTTTGTCCGGGACGGCATTTAAGGCAATCCGGGATTATGAGGATCAGTTGAAGCGGGGAGTTAATCCGGTGTTTAAAAGTGCAGATATTGAGCTGGAGCAGAAGACGGATTTCTGGAATTAGGGAATCTGCGAGAGTGGTTCGGAAAATGATGGAAGGCTGTGAATTGGATTTGACAAAAGTTGTTTTGTGATAATTTGGCGTGAAATCCGGCTTGACAAATTTTGAAGGATACGGTAGTATGACAAAAGAAGAGAAAATTACAGACTATGAAGAGAACAAGTAGCAGATGACAAGGCTCAGACAGAAAGTAACCGGTTGATGAGAGGTGCACGAAGAGTCAGATGTGAATACATCTTGGAGTTTCACACCGAACGCACGGAAGCGCAAGTAAGCTGTGACGGAGTGGCGGACGTTATACCTGCTACGGTAATGTTAGTTACTGACTGAGGCATTCGGTGCGAGCCGGATGTGAATTAAGGTGGTACCACGAGAGAATATACCTCGTCCTTAAAGGCTGATTGGCCGGAGGACGAGGTTTTTTTATTGGAAAAATTGAAGGGGTTCAGGACGGACGCTATCCGGAATCTATTTCTATTTGTCTGCGGGTTCGGCGGCTGATACTTCTAAGGTTTTGTAAATTTGTTAAGGGCATGATTGAAAATCCATAACTCGTTGCGCTCAGACAGATGGATTTTCAATCATAACACAAATTCCCAAAACCTAAGAAGTATGAGCATCCGCCTGCACATGCAGTCAAATAGAAATGGTTTCCGGATGGCTGACATCCTTGAAGACTTCAAAGAGTTCCAGACGGGACGCCTCCTTCTCCGGGGGAGAAGATTGGCTGTGACTAAGATATAGGTTTTGAAAAAAGAAAGGAAAGATTAGAAATGGGTATTTATGAAGAACTTAAGGCCAGAGGATTGATTGCGCAGGTTACGGATGAGCCGCTTATCCGGGATCTGGTGAATAACGGGAAGGCTACGTTTTATATTGGGTTTGATCCGACGGCGGATAGTCTGCATGTTGGACATTTTATGGCACTGTGCCTGATGAAGAGACTGCAGGAGGCTGGCAATAAGCCGATCGCTTTGATCGGGGGCGGTACTGCTATGATCGGGGATCCGTCCGGTAGAACAGATATGCGTCAGATGATGACACCGGAGACAATCCAGCACAACTGTGACTGCTTTAAGAAGCAGATGAGCCGTTTTATTGATTTTTCAGACGGGAAAGCACTGATGGTTAATAATGCGGACTGGCTGATGGATCTGAATTATGTGGAAGTACTTCGTGAAGTCGGAGCACATTTCTCCGTAAATCGTATGCTGACTGCAGAATGCTACAAACAGCGTATGGAAAAGGGACTGAGCTTCCTTGAGTTCAATTACATGATCATGCAGAGCTATGATTTCTATATGTTATACCAGAAATACGGCTGTAATCTTCAGTTTGGCGGAGATGATCAGTGGAGCAACATGCTTGGTGGTACAGAGCTGATCCGTCGTAAGCTTGGTAAGGATGCAAGTGCGATGACAATCACACTGCTTCTGAATTCAGAAGGAAAGAAGATGGGTAAGACACAGTCTGGAGCTGTATGGCTTGATCCGGAAAAAACTTCTCCGTTTGAATTCTACCAGTATTGGAGAAATGTGGCAGATGCAGATGTTCTTAAATGTTTACGTATGCTGACATTCCTTCCGCTTGAGCAGATTGATGAGATGGACAAATGGGAAGGCGCACAGCTTAACACAGCAAAAGAAATCCTTGCGTTCGAACTGACAAAACTGGTTCACGGCGAAGAAGAAGCTACAAAGGCACAGGAAGGCGCACGTGCACTGTTCAGCTCAGGAAATGCAGCAGATATGCCGACAGCAGAGCTTTCTGATGAAGATTTTGCAGACGGGTCTGTCGATATCCTGACACTGCTTCACAAGAGTGGACTGGTTGCTTCCAAGTCAGAAGCACGCCGTGCCGTACAGCAGGGTGGAGTTGCCGTTGACGGAGAAAAGGTTTCCGATATTACGACAACATTTGCAAAAGCAGACTTTGAAGGTGAAGGAAAAGTTGTAAGAAAAGGAAAGAAGAATTTCCGTAAAGTAATCGCAAAATAAGAGGACAGAAAAATGAGTTTTACAGAAATAAAAGCAGAAGGATTAAAGGATAATCCATTTGACCTGATCGGAAAACAGTGGATGCTGATCACAGCAGGAAATGAAGAAAAATGTAACACCATGACAGCAAGCTGGGGTGGTGTTGGAATTATGTGGGGCAAGCCGACTGCGACAGCTTATATCCGTGATTCCCGTTATACCAAAGAATTTGTGGACAGAGAAGATTATTTTACACTGGCATTCTTTGGAGAAGAGCATAGAGAAGCGTTAAATCTCTGTGGAAGAGTCTCCGGAAGGGACGAAGATAAGATCAAAGAAGCCGGTCTGACACCATATTATGTGGATGGAACAGTTGCGTTTGAAGAAGCAAAAATGATCTTTGTATGCAAGAAGGTTTATGTACAGCGCATGGGAGAAGCAAATTTTGTTGAGAAAGCAAATCTTGACAAATGGTATGCTGACAAAGATATGCATAACATGTATATGGGAGAAATTAAGAAGATTCTTGTGAAAGAGGATTAATCTATGTGTAGTAGAATACAGAAGCTGACTGTAGTTCTGGCCTCTGCATCACCGCGCAGGACAGAACTGCTGGAACAGGGAAATATAAAGCATGTAGTCATGCCGTCACACTGTGAGGAAGTAATTACATCCCAGGTTCCAAGCCAGGTTGTGGAAGAACTTTCTGTACAGAAAGCAGAAGATGTCTATCAGCAGTATGAAACGAAAAATACAGGAGATTTTCTGGTGATCGGCTCAGATACGGTGGTTGCAGCGGATGGAACGATTCTCGGAAAGCCAAAGGATAAAGAGCAGGCATATCAGATGATTTCCATGCTTCAGGGAAAAGCACATCAGGTTTACACCGGTGTTACGCTTCTGATAAAGAAGGATGGGAAAAAGATCCGGAAGACATTTCATGAATGCAGTGATGTGCATGTATATCCGATGAGCAAGGAAGAAATCAGGGAATATATTGCGACAGGAGAGCCGATGGACAAGGCAGGAGCCTATGGAATCCAAGGGGCATTTGGCGTGTATATCTGTGGGATTGAAGGTGATTATAATACGATCGTCGGACTTCCTCTTGCAAGGGTATATCAGGAAATGAAGAAATATATTTATTAGAAAATGGGATAAATGACCAGAAGGGAGAACGTCAGAACAGAAAAAGAGTTCTGATGTTCTCCTTTGGTTTTATTTAGAAATCTGTAGAGTTTTAACAGATATTTAGTGTGAGTTCCTGGGTGTCTAATCCTTTTCCGGATACTTTTACAGTGACAGTGCCTGGTTCATAGCCGGCCCGGATTACGGCTAAGGATTTGCCATAGAATGTCTTGAAAGTATCGTTGCAGAAGCTTTCTTCAACATTTGGTCTTGCAGAACCGTATCCCTGAAGTGTTGCAGGACCAGAGATTTCTATTTTCAGCTCCTGGTCGACAGAGGATTTTGTGATTCCATTTTCACCGATAAGATCGATATTAAGGAAGCAGAGATCCTGACCATTTGCACAGAGGTTTGTTGTTTCAGGAGTGAGTTTTATCGAAGTTTTTCCAGTGGCTGAGACAAGCGTGGTGCGGGCTGTTTCTTTTCCGGAGGAGTCGTAAGCAATGGCTTCGATTTTGCCGGCTTCATATGGAATTTTCCTGAATTTTGCAATATCTTTTTTCGGTTTCTTTTTACCTGCGCTTTTTCCATTGACAAGAAGTTCTATTTTGTCTGCATCTGAGTAGATTGTTACAGAAGCTTTTTTCCCTTCGCAGCCTTCCCATGACCAGCTTTCCACCGCATCTGTGACACGCCACATAGAAAGAGACTGGAAATAGTCTGTGCGGGTATAAGGGTCAACACCAATTGTTGGAGTTTTCTGTAATCCCCAGATGATCTTGCTCCATCCAACTTCCGGACGTTTTTTTCCACAGATATCAATGATACCGGCACCACCGGAAATAATAAGGCCCGGATCGGCATTTTGCTTCGTCTTTTTGTCTTTGTACTGAATGGTGCCAATGCCTGATTCACCAAGATAATCATATCCGGTCCACATAAAGTCGCCGGTCATGGTAGGAATCGATTTGACAAGCTGCCAGTTATCGTAAAGGGTCTGCGGGAGAGTTTCAGAGCCGGTTGTCGCCTGTTCCGGATGATTTCTGGCATCAATTTTATAGCGGCTGGATGCATAATTATATCCGGGAATATCGAAAATACCAGACATAATTTCAGCAATGGCAGTCGCTTTTTTTGTTTTGGCTGCTTTATTGATGAGTCCGCCCATTTTGTTCATCATGATATTGAAAAATTCAGAGGTCGGAGCGTTATCCAGTCCACCGGAACCACTGTCTTTGACTTTACCGTCTTCGTCCGTGCCATAAATACTTTTTTTACTTCCGGCCATGGTAGCAAGCATCAGATTGATCCCGGCTGTGACAGGTCTTGTATGATCTTTGGTATGGCAGAATTCAGTCATGATACGGGCCTGTTCCTGCCCGTCTGCAAGTCCAAGCTCTGTAATCTCGTTTCCAACAGAGTACATCACAACAGAAGAATGGTTATAGTCTTTTGAAATCATGGCAGCAATATCAGCTTTCCACCATTTGGAAAATGTTTCACCGGCGTAATCGTAAGGATTTTTCTTGATCAGCCACATATCAAAAGCTTCGTCAATAATGTACATACCAAGTTGATCGCATGCATCCAGCATTGCCTTTGAAATGGGATTGTGTGAAGAACGGATGGCATTAAATCCGGCTTCTTTTAAAATGCGTACCCGCCGACATTCAGCATCATGGAAGCCACAGGCACCGAGTACCCCATTATCATGATGGATGCAGGCACCCCGGAAAAGGACGGACTTGCTGTTTACAAGAAATCCATCTTTTCCCCAGGAAAGGGTACGGATTCCGAAAGAGGTTCTGGCAGTATCAATGGCAGTTCCATTTTGTAGAAGGGTTGCCTTGCAGGTATATAAATAAGGATCTTCGGCAGACCAGAGGTGTGCATCTGGGATGGTGATGGTGACATCTGTGCCTTCGGAAGATACGATTTTGCCAGTGTCATTGAAAATTTCCAGTACAATTTTTTCATCAGGCTGCATAACCGCGTCAGTAAAAATGTGGATTGTATTAAGATCAACAATCTGCACTTTTAACCCTTCCGGGCGGATATAAGAACTTCCGGAACGGTAAAGGTGCACTTCGCGGTAGATACCGGATCCGGAGTACCAACGGCTGTTCGGGACATCTGCGTTGTCTGCAACGACTTTCAGTTCATTTGTTCCGGCAATAACTTTTCCGGTGATGTCAACAAAAAAGTTAGTGTATCCGTAAGGATGTTCGGCAACCTGTCTGCCGTTTAAGAATACGGTTGCGTTTTGATAGACAGCCTCAAATTCTAAGATCAGAGTTTGTCTGGTTTCATTTTCCGAAAGATCGAAAATTTTAGTGTAAATATATTTGCCACCGGCAAAATAGGCACTTGCACTTGCGGTTTTATTCTCTTTTGAGCGCTCTTCACGGATCATGGCGTCATCTGGAAGATTGACATGAAGTATTTCATTGGATCCGTCTTTCTGTACGGTCCAGTCACGGTTGAAATCTGTTTTTTGCATAAGTTTTCCTCGCTTTTACTATTGAATAGAACAATTCGGTTAATTAGTGAGTGGTAAAAAATTTTGACATCCACATCATATGATATTATTATAAATGATATGAAAAAGAGTATAAATGGCATAAATGATGGGATTGAACCTTATGTGTATCAGATTCAATTGTTAAGAGCTATTCGAGATGAACAGGAATGATCACTATAAAAAGATAAAACTGGTTTTTATCAGAAAGAGGAATAAATTATGTATTTTCAATCTACACGTCCTATGATGTATCAGGATTTAATTAAAGAAATGAAGGCATATGAAAAAGGTTTTGGAGAAAATCATTTTACAGAAGATAGTCTTTCTTTTATTTTAGATTCCTATTATCCGGAAAAAGAAGAAGGAAGAGAGGTGCTTACATTTATAGGACCGAAGGATTTAGGATATCTTTGTATGGACAAGGAGGAATCGGACAAAATTCTTGAAAGGAAAAGTATGCACAGACATAATTTCTATGAGTTGATGTATGTTGCAGATGGAAGGCTATATCAGAACATTGAAAATACCAGACATCTTTATCCGAAAGGAAGTTGCTGTCTGATGAATATGAATATTCGCCATCTGGAGGAATTCGATGAGTATTGCAGAGTGATTTTTCTGGAATTTACACAAGAATATATTTTGAATTTACTACAATTTCCAAGTGTTTTTTCCGGGAAACGCACAAAGGAATATGAGATGGTAAGGAAATTCTTTTTACATGAATTGGATAAAGAAGAGGCATCACAACGGGCTTATATCGATTTTATTCCGATGAAAGAGACAAAAGTAGTGCATGATTGTTTTGACAAAATTGCAGTAGGATTGCAGAAGAGAACGCCTAAATCAAATTTTCAGATTGCAGGAGCAATGATAGGAATGTTATCTGCATTGTTTGACGGAGCGCTTTACACAAATACGCCGGTTGCTTTCGGAAATACGTCTGAGAGAGAACTATTTGATCAGATAACCAGTTATATCCGGGAAAAGGATGGACAGGTGCGCAGAAAGGATTTGGAGGAAAAGTTTAGTTATTCAGGAGATTATCTTTATAAAACGGTTGAAAAATATACCGGGTTGTCTCTGTATGAATATAGCACGAAATTTACAATGGAAAAGGCGGAGGGACTTCTTTTGGATTCGGATCTTACGATTGCAGAAATCATGGAGGACCTTGGCTTTAGTAATCGGACACAATTTTACAGGCTTTTTCGAAAAAATTATGGAATGACTCCGAGGGAATATAGAAAATCGAAGTTCCGTTAAATGACAGGAAATCTCAAACGAAATTACTGTATTTACTGAAACAGAGATTCTTTGAAAAAATGCCAGAACCGACAGCAAGCCGGAACTGGCATTTGTGCTGTTAAGCAATATCAATCATTCTCATGGCAAACCAAAGAGGTCTGCTTTGGAAAATGTCCGGAGATATTATTTCAGATACTGCACACTGTACGGCGGCATCTCAAGCTGTCCGCTCATCTGGATTTCATTTCCGGTGAGCAGGTCGGTCATTGTGCCTCCGAGTTCTCCATTGTGCGCAGTAAACGGTGCGTCCGATGCATTGATCGCAACCAGCATCCGTTCATCATCGGTCCGACGCTCAAAGATGAGCTGATGGTTGGTCAGGACAACATTACGGTAGCTTCCATGGCAAAGAGCATTGCTTCCGGTTCTGACATGGATCATTTTTTTAATCTGTTCAGTCAGTGCATTCGGCTTTGGTTCTTCAAAGCATGGACGAAGGGCGTAGTCATTATTTGGTGCTTTTACCCCTTCCTCACCCCATTCACTTCCATAATAAATACAAGGAACACCCGGCATACCAAGAAGAAGTCCGTAAGTCAGCGGCAGGTGGTTCTTGTTGGTCAGGATACTTGCAATTCGGGTTACATCGTGGTTGTCAACAAAAGACATCAGATGTTTTCCGCGGTAAATGCACCACTGTTCCGGTCCGTACTGACGATTCAGAGAGTGCGCAATCTCAAACATGTTCATGCTGTTGAAGCTGGAATAAATACCTTTATAGCATTCATAGTTGGTGCAGCTGTGCAGCATTTCGTCATTGACGATCTGATTGTAGTCCCCGAAGAGAACCTCTCCGATCAGGGCAAAGTCAGGTTTTAATTCCTGGCAGAAACTGCGCAGACGTTTCATGAAATTGCGGTCCAGGCAGTATGCAACATCAAGCCGGAGACCGTCGATGTCAAATTCATCGATCCAGCCTTTTACACATTCCAGGAGATAATCTACAACAGCAGAATTGGCAAGATTCAGTTTGACCAGTTCAAAATGTCCTTCCCATCCCTCATACCAGAATCCGTCATTGTAGCAGGAATTACCGTCAAAATTGATGCAGAACCAGTCCTTGTATGGAGAGTCCCATTTCTTTTCCTGTACATCCTTAAATGCCCAGAAGCCGCGTCCTACGTGATTAAACACACCGTCAAGAACGATTTTTACATTGTGTGCATGGAGATCTTTGCATACTTCTGCGAAATCTTCATTGGTTCCGAGACGGCAGTCGATTTTTTTATAATCCCTGGTATCATAACCATGATTGTCTGATTCGAAAATTGGATTTAATAATATAGAAGAGATACCTAAGGATTCCAGATAACTGCTCCAGTCCTTTAATTTTAAAATCCGGGATACGGTTTTGCCGTCATTTGCGGTCGGAGCGCCACAGAATCCAATTGGATAGATCTGATAAAAAATTCCTTCATAAGCCCACATATTCTAGTACCTGCCTTTTAGTCAAAATTTGGATAAAAATCCCATACATCTATTGTATCAGATAGAAGCAAATGATGGTATACTATTTAAAGCAAAAGTGGAATTTGTAAAAAATGTAATGATATGGTAATGTTTTTGAAAAAAGGGAAAGGGAAGACATTTTTTGGTTGCAATTTATAGTAGCTTTTATTATAATTTAGAGTGCGTGAAAAGGTATTTGTGCATAATAATGCACAAATCATGGAGAGAAAAATGTGGCAGTTTATACTAGGAAGTACAGGATTTATTCTGTATTTTATTTATGATATCAACAGTGTTCGGATGAAGAATGCAGTATTACAAAAATTTTTTGCAGCTGGGAGTATTCTCGTTGTAGTATCACTGATTGCAGAGCTTTATGCAGCATGGGGGAGTTGCCAGCGGAAGATCGGAACAATGACCGGATTTGGATTAGGAGGATTCCTTTTCCTTTGTCTGCTCATTTATACGTTGTTTTTTGCGCTTCCCTTTGAAGAAACCTATTGTGAAGAAAATAAACTGCGTGCGGCTTATACGGAAGGTATGTATGGATTGTGCCGCCATCCTGGTGTTTTATGGTTTGCAGGAGCATATTTGTGCATGTGGGGAATGGTCGGTGGATGGAAACATGGGATTTATTTTTTACTTATGATTTTCTGGAATTATCTGTATATTATTTTTCAGGATCTGTGGACATTCCCACGGACATTTTTTAACTATAAAGAATATCAGCAAAGTACACCATTTCTGATACCGAACAGAAAAAGTATACGGGTGTGCCTGCGTACTATCAGAAAAAATGATTGATCTGGAGCGGACAGTCTATGAATTTAAAAGAAAAATTAAAAAAACAACAGTATAATGAAATATGGCAGCAGTACTGTGGATTTCTGGATCTGTCGATGGACGGTTACATGAAAATCCAGCGGCGGCTGATGGAAGAACAGATCCAGCTGTGGAGTAACTGTGGACTTGGACAGTCGATTTTGAAAGGAAAACATCCCCGAAATCTGGATGAATTCCGCAAAATGGTACCGCTGACGGAGTATGAAGATTATGCAGACATTCTTCTGACCAAGCAGCCTGATATGCTTCCGGGGAATCCGGTGATCTGGATTCAGACAACCTGGGAAGGCGGGAAACATCCGATTAAGGTTGCACCGTATACAAGAAGTATGCTGGATACCTACCGGAATAATGTGACAGCATGTCTGATTTTATCGACCAGCAGGAAAAAGGGTTCTTTTGATGTTGCATCTACGGACAAATTTCTGTATGCGCTGGCACCGCTTCCGTATGCTACCGGACTTTTTCCACTGGCACTCGGGGAAGAAATCGATATTGAGTTCCTTCCGGCAGTAAAAGATGCTGTGAATATGAGTTTCAGCGAACGAAACAAGCTGGGATTTAAAATGGCGATGAAAAAAGATCTGGGATTTTTCTTTGGTCTTGGAAGTGTGGCTTATGCGGTAAGTCTGAGCCTTTCTTCGATGACCGGTGGCGGCGGTATCCAACTATCAAGTCTTCTGAAATGCAGACCGCATATGATCTTCCGTATGATACAGGCAAAATACCGCTGCAAAAAGGAGAACCGGCAATTACTCCCAAAGGATTTATTCCATTTGAAAGGGTTCATGGTAGCAGGTACGGACAATCAGTGCTATAAAGATGATCTGGAAGAACTCTGGGGAATCCGGCCGATGGAATTGTTTGCCGGTACGGAACCATCTATAATGGGGACAGAGACCTGGACGAGAAAAGGAATGTATTTCTTCCCGGATACGGCATTTTATGAATTTATCACAGAGAAGGACATGTTGAAAAATCATGAGGATCCGTCTTATGTTCCACCGACATATCTGATGGATGAAGTCCAGCCGGGAGAAAAATATGAGCTCGTATTTACGATTTTGAAAGGCGGTGCATTCGCGAGATATCGCTGTGGTGATATGTATCGGTGCGTTGGACTGGAAAACAGGGAAGATGAAACACAGATCCCACGTTTTGAATATGTGGACCGGGTACCATGGATCATTGATATAGCAGGATTTACAAGGATTTCAGAAAATGGGATCCGAAATGTCATTCGTCTGTCAAAGCTCCCGATCACAAACTGGGTTGCGGCAAAGGAATATAATGAACAGAACCGCCCATATCTGCATATGTATGTAGAACTGGAACGGGAATCCTTGCTGAACAGTGCCATGAGCGCCGATATTTTAAAAGAGTTACTGAGTACATATTTTAAATATATTGATCAGGATTACCGTGACTTGAAGAAAATCCTGGGAATGGATCCTTTACAGGTTACAATTTTTACGTGCGGAACATTTGAAACTTATGAAAAAAAGACTGGGAAAAAACTGCATCAGATGAATCCTTCTTATTATGATTTGAAGGCGTTGCTGGAAGTGCAGGAATGTTTGAACAAAGTGAGATAAGAGGGAATTATGGGAACCTATGGATATATTTCAATCATAGCAATGGTGTGCTATGGATTTATGCTGCTGATGTTTCTGACAGCGAAGCGAAATAAAATTGTAAATAGCTTTCTGGTAGTGCTGGTTGGACTGCTTTTTTGGGCTGGAGGATCGGCATTTATGCGTGTCCATCTGTGGCCAAGTTATGAATTCTGGTATCAGGTTTCCCTGCTTGGAATTTTACTGCTGCCGTATGCATATTATTGTTTTATTCTGGCATTTGGCGGAGTGAAAAAAAGTCTGCCAGGGAAAATATATCTGGCTGTTATGCTGATCTGTTTTGTGGTAAATATCCGGCATGGGGTATTCCTGGGATGCCCGAATGTGGTGGAAAAGAATGGGCTTCCTACTTTTGTGTATGAGATTAAACCTACTATATTAGTACTCTTTTTCCCGGCTGGGATTTTTTTGATTTATCTTTTCCTTATCCTTGTGCGGATCTGCAAAGCGAATCCCAATATGAAAGTACAGTATGAACCGGTCATGGCAGGGGTTCTGGTGTTGTTTGCAGGGAATATGTTGCTTGGAATACCATTCTTCAGTGGATTTCCGATTGATATTTTAAGTGGCGTTGTAAATGTATTTTTTCTGTTTTATGCACTGATACGCAGACGTCTGTTCCGGTTGCAGATGCTGGCATCGCCCAGTCTGTGTTACGGTGTAGGATTCTTGTTTTCTGTTATTGTATTTTTAAATATAATTCCATATCTGCAGAAAATCTTCCATATACAGATGGATAAGAATACAACGCTTTATGCCCTTGTTTTTGCAATTGTGTTTCTGGTGATTTATGCGCTGTTTACTTTTTTGTGGAAGCTTCTGGTACGCAGTGTGTTTGTCAAGGAAGAAAATTATCAGACAGAAAAAATCAGGGAGTTCAGCTCTGCAATTTCGAAGACGCTGGATTTAAATGAAATTCTGGACAAAACGATCAGTGTCATGAAAGAACTGATGGATGTTGGAAATATCTATATTTGTATGCAGGATGCACCAGGACAGCCATATCGGGGAGTGGCAAGTGATCAGCCACTGAATGATCTGACATTTACGATGGAAGAAGAAAACCCGATGATCCAGTGGCTGAAAGAACATGAAGAGCCGATTATTTACCGGGATTTCCGTTATACCGTGGAGTATAAGTCGATGTGGGAGAGTGAAAAACACCGGCTGGATAAGACGCATATCCGTTACTGTGCAGGGCTGAAAGATGGAGAATGCCTGGTTGGTGTGATTCTGATCACAGATGCTTCGGTGAAAAAACGGCTGGTATATGATGAGGTGCAGCTGATCTCATCTGTTACATCGGTTGCATCGATTGCGATTAAGAATTCAAGATTGTACGAGAGAGCCCGCCAGGAAGCCAGAACAGATGAGATGACCGGATTACTGAACCGGAAATATTTCTATGAAGTGCTGAATGAAGAGCTTGAGAAAAACAGGGAGGCATCGCTGGCACTTGCGATCATCAATGTAGATGATTTTAAATTGTATAATCAGTTGTATGGGGTGAAAGAAGGAGATCTGTGTCTGCAGCGGATTGCAGATATTATCAGAAGCAGTGTCGGAGAAAGTGGATACACGGCTCGCTATGGAGGAAAGGAATTTGCGGTTCTTTTACCGGGATATGATCTTTTTTCTGCCAGAAATATGGTGGAATCTATTGCAAAACAGATTTACGTTATGAATAACCGCAGAACGGATATGAAGCTGAAAGCAGTAACTGTGAGTGCCGGTATCAGTGCGGCTCCTTATGCGGCAAGGAACGTGAAAGAGCTGATGGAAAATGTAGATCTGGCAGTTTATCATGTGAAACATAATGGGAAAAATGGGATCCAGGTCTTTGATATGATGTTCCGGAACAACAGTGTGGGGAACAATACAAGGAATCGCACCCATATTTATCAGGAGTATGAGGCTACGATTTATGCGCTGACGGCGGCAATTGATGCGAAGGATCACTATACGTTCAGCCATTCCAACAACGTAGCTTATTATGCAACGGCACTGG
>OFMI01001668.1_pt1 | contig 13236 bp, 10 predicted proteins | sample 1541741 | NCBI WGS metagenome assembly OFMI01 (sample SAMN04209219, study PRJEB22552) | human gut metagenome | biome: gut; material: feces | host: Homo sapiens | place: USA: Oklahoma | reverse complement strand
CGGGGATGCCGCCGGGCCGGAAACTGTTTTTGATTATTGGACGATGATCTTTCCGTCGGCGAAGTCCGTGATCACGCAGCCGCCTGCCGGGAACTGGTAGGTGTCACGCAAATCTTTTAAATGCAGCGTAACTTCACCGGGACTTTTGGAGACGATCCGGAGCGTATTGTCCTGCCAGTATACCTGCAGGTCGCCCTCTTGCTCACCGGTCAGTTTGTAATAGAATTCGTCGGTGCTTGGAAAGACTGCTTGCTTAAATTGTCCCCCTGTAGTATACGAAGTTACTTCGCCCCTCAGCCGAAAACCGGTCGCTGTCAGCTCCAGCCACGGATCGTCGGCCCCATTTTTCAGCTCGAGCCAGAGATGTATTTCGTCCGTATCCGCGCGCATTCCTGTATTTTCCGCCGTGAGTTCAAAGCGAAGCTTCTCGGTATCCGGGATCAGATACTTTGCCATCGTTGCCGTAACGGCATATGGCCATGTGCCTTCGCGAAGTATCTCCATTGTGGAATCTGCCGTTATCTTTCCATGCTCCGTATGCAGATATTCGCCTTCCGCATTATAGACCCGATTAAGAGTGGAGTATTCCGATATCCAAATGTTTGTCATCGGTTCCAATTTCTGCTTTGTGCAGCCGAACAGGAGAGAGAAAATGGCGATGACTGCAATCGTGAAAGCCAGTAATTTCCAATATCTCGGGTTTTTCATGGGCATTTTCTCCTTCCGTTCCAATTGAACGTTTGACAAGTAGTCCCTTCCGGTAAGTCCAGCATATCACCCCTTAACTTTTTTGTCAATATTTTTACAGAAAATATCCCGTAATTTTCAATAATATGCAGTACGGTAAATGGAAAAAGTCCCAGCAAAATCGCAACTGCCTTCCCGAGATTGCCACGGGCGCAAAGCGCCCTCGCAATGACAAATCCGGCAGTCTCGCGGCGCTAAAACTGCCGCGGCCCAAATGGCCGCGGCATGGGAATCGATATCAGCTAGTTGGTACGGCGCGGAACAACCGCTGCGCTTCGGGGTAGAACAGGCAGAAGCTGCCGTCGCCGCAGGACAGAATGCGGACTTGCACGGAGCTGAGCTCATCGGGCAGCCCGGTTACGCCACAGCAGCTGACCGTGCCATCCTCGGAGAGCTGCAGGAGCTGAAGCCCCCAGCTGCCATTCACGGCAAAGCCGCAGCCGTTTGCAAAGCGGAGCTGGTACAGCGCGCCGTCTGCTGCCGGACGTGTGACCTCGTGCGCCTCACCAGAGGCATAGCGCGTGAGCAGCCGCTGCGCCTTGCTGTCCTTTTCGACATATTGGCAGACGAGCGGGCCGCCATCGGTCAGCCAGAACGAGTCCAGCTTTGCAGACTCCGGCAGGGTGAGAGCGTCCTGCGTGCCGTCGGCGGAGACGGTGCACAGGGTGACTTGCCCATTTTTGGCATAGGCATAGCAGAAGCGGTCGCCGCAGACAGCAAGATCGCCGCCCATCGGCTCGGTGTTCGCATCAGCCTGCAGCAGCAGAGCATCCGTGCAGCCGTCCGCGGAGAGACGGTAAACACCGAAAGCGCCGCCGTCCGTGCGGTAGCTGGCAAGAGCCTCCTTGCCGGAGAAGGGGAGCAGCCACTGCAGCTCACCGGTGAATTCTACAAGGCTGCGCTGCGAACCGCCGAAGTACATGGCCGCAAACTGCGCGGGATGGGCGTTTGTGTAGTCCAGCTGGAGAGCAAGAATGGCAGCATCTCCATCCAGCAGGGCCCCGCCGAAGTAGTTGCCGGGCGTCTCCGGTTCCCAGACGGCAAGTGATTTCTGGGCATCGACATCGTAAATGCCGACCTGTTTTGTCTCGTAGTAGGCGTAACCGCCGTCCTTTGAGAGCAGCTTCTCCTCCTGCACATAGAGGATCCGGCTGCCGCGGGCATCCAGAACGGAGACTTGCCCCTCCGTTACGGCGGGGAGAGTGAGTTCGTGGAAGATGTTGCCAGCGGGAGAAACAGCATTAGTCGGTTCGCTGCGATCGTTGGAACATGAACAAAGTGTAATTATGACAATTATAATGACGAGCAAACCAGCGCACAGACGACGAATGTTCTTCATGACTTAACTCCTATAATTCTGCTCGGGATTAAATTAAGCCGAGCGGATGAAATAGCCTGCATTTGCGTTAATTGCAGATAGCATTTGAGACATTGTACATGTATAAGTTCCGTAGTAATTTGAATTGTAATGCGGGTCATTGTACTGGCATGTCGTAGAAGACGAAGTGCCCGAGAACGAAACTGAATAAGCTCGTACAACGATGTAATGACCAGAATTACTTTGGTAATTGTAATTAGGAAGCCCACCGGTCATTACATGTGCGATGATGGGGCGGCCCTTGTTGATGCTGTATATTAAACTGTCGGAGAAGGAGGCCTCGCTTGTGTGTACATACTGATATGTTCCGCTGCCACAGCGAGAATTGAGTTCCTGGGCAACGCGGTATACATAAGTCCCACCGCTGGATGCGGTTCCCATGGAACTAGCAAGTGTGCTTTGCTGGATATAAACACCGGTAATATACTTAACAACCATTTGAACGCTAGCGGGACCACAGTAATAACTGTTGGCTTGCTGATACAACGGGACGGAGAGCCCATTGCTGGAGTTGCTGTATGGAACGACAGCGTTGTTCATGAATTCATCAATCTGAGTATTTACGGCATCTACTTCTGCTTGGCGCTGCGGGTCATCAAAGTCGGGAGCATGCGGAGAAATGTCGGCGGCAAAAACGCTTGAGGTGGCCAGACATAATGCGGCTACAAGAAGTAGCGCGATTAAACGGACGCTTCTTTTCATATCAATACTCCTTTCAAATCAAATGTTTTTTCGGATTTACTTACCTGCTTGAAATAGCGAATACTACTGAGTTGCGATTATCTTTCGATTGGTTACGGCAGCCACCTCCTCATGGTAATTATATGTACATAGAGGCAGCGCGGGAACTAGCAATCAAAACATATGAATTTTGTTACGCTGCTTCTGATGGCAGTATAGCACAGATGGCTATTCAGGACAAGATACATTTAGAAAATTACAATGGAAATACATGTAGAAAATAATGCATATCTTTCGCGTATATAAATGTGCAATCCGATGCGCTAAAAAAGTTAGGTATAGCTGCGTTCAATAATATCGACATTATTTATTTAATTAAATATATTATAAAATTTTATACGCATATAAAAATGCAATTTTTCTTTAAGCGACAAAAAGAATCGGCGCATAAATATTGCACAAAGACAAGAAACCAATGCGCATGAGCTAGCGAGAATGTGTTAGGCAAAACCGCCTCCGTGTCTGAAAATCCGGCAGGGGAGCGGCATTGTCTATGGCGCGGGGGTGGGCGATGGGGTATACTCTGGACTGTTCCAAGGGGCAGGCCCGGCGGGGCTGCCCAAAAATCGAAGGAGGTGCTTTCATGCGTTCCGTGAAATTCATGCGCGCGGCGAAGACGAGCTACATCGTCCTTTCTGCGCTGTACTGCGTGTTCGGTGTGCTACTCATTGCGGTGCCCGACTTTTCCATGAAGCTGCTCGGCATTCTGGTGGGCTGCATGATGATCGGATTCGGCGCGGTGAAGCTGATGGGGTATTTTTCCCGCGATCTGTACCGGCTGGCGTTTCAGTTCGATCTGGCCTATGGGATCCTGCTGATCGTGCTCGGGCTGATCGTGCTTGTGCGTCCCGTGCAGCTTGTGAGCTTCTTCTGTCTGGTGCTCGGCATCTGCATTCTGGCAGACGGCCTGTTCAAGATCCAGGCGGCATCGGATTCGAAGCGCTTCGGCCTGCGGCCGTGGTGGCTGATCCTGACGCTTGCGATCATGGCGTGTCTGGCCGGGCTGCTGCTCGTGTTCCGCCCGATGGACGGCGCGCGGGCGCTGCTGGTCCTGCTCGGTATCGCGATGCTGGCAGAGGGCATCCTGAACCTCTGCGTCGCGTGCAGCATGATCAAAATCATCCGGCACCAGCAGCCTGATGTTCTGGATGCGGAATTCTATGAGAAAAGAGGTTAAACCATGCGATTTTCCAAAGCGGTCGTGCGCGGCCGCGTCGCGATCCTGATCCTCACGGTGCTTCTGATGATTCCGGCTGTGTTCGGCATGCTGGGGACCCGGATCAACTACGACATGCTCAATTATCTGCCGGACGACATGGACACCGTCATCGGGCAGAACGCGCTGCTGGAGGACTTCGGCAAGGGCGCGTTCTCCTTCATCGTCGTGGAGAATATGCCGGAAAAGGACGTTGCCGCCCTGCAGGAAAAGCTCGAATCCGTCGAGCATGTGGAGACGGTCCTGTGGTACAACTCCCTGATGGACACGTCCATCCCGATGCAGCTTCTGCCCGACAAGCTCTATGACGCCTTCAACACCGGCGACGCGACGATGATGGCCGTGTTCTTCGACACCGCGACCTCCGCGGACGAGACGATGGACGCCATCCGTGAGATTCGCTCCATTGCGGGCAAGCAGTGCTTCGTGTCCGGCATGTCCGCCCTCGTGACGGATCTGAAGGACCTGTGCGAGCAGGAGGAGCCGATCTACGTTGCCATTGCCGTTGTGCTGGCGTGCGTGGCCATGATGGTCTTCCTTGACAGCTGGCTCATCCCGTTCGTGTTCCTTGCCAGCATCGGCGCCGCCATTCTGCTGAACCTCGGCAGCAACTGGTTCATGGGCGAGATTTCCTACATCACCAAGGCACTGTCCGCCGTGCTGCAGCTGGCCGTGACGATGGACTATTCCATCTTCCTGTGGCACAGCTACAATGAGCAGCGCGCGATCTACCCCGATAAATGCGAGGCCATGGCTCACGCCATCAGCGCCACGCTGACGTCCGTCGTCGGCAGCTCCATCACGACGATCGCGGGCTTCCTGGCCCTGTGCTTCATGTCGTTCACGCTGGGACGCGACCTCGGCATCGTGATGGCGAAGGGCGTCCTGCTCGGTGTGCTGTCCTGCGTGACGGTCCTGCCGTCGCTCATCCTGCTGCTCGACAAGCCCCTGCAGAAGACGCGCCATCGCTCCATCCTTCCGAAGATGGATGGCTTGGCCAAGAGCGTGACGAAGGTGTTCCCGGTGTTCCTGGCGCTGTTCGTGGTGCTGGCTCCGGTGTTCTACTTCGCCTATGACAAGACGAACGACGAAGTGTACTACGACATGGGCCAGTGCCTGCCGGAGGACATGGAGTATGTTATCGCAAACAGCAAGCTCTCCGAGGAGTTCGATATTGCCTCAACGCACATGCTGCTCGTGGACGCGTCCCTGCCGTCGAAGCAGGTGCGCAGCATGATCTCCGATATGGAGCAGGTGGACGGCGTGAAATACGTCCTCGGTCTCGAATCCGTCGTCGGCGCCGGCGTGCCGGAGGAGATCCTGCCGGATTCCGTCCGCTCTATTCTCAAGAGCGACAAATGGGAGCTGCTGCTCATCAACTCCGAGTACAAGGTCGCGAGCGACGAAGTGAATGCCCAGATCGATTCGCTCAATGCCATTCTGAAGAAATATGATCCGACCGGTATGCTCATCGGCGAGGCCCCGTGCATGAAGGACATGATCGAAACGACCGACCACGACTTCAAGGTCGTCAACGCGGTGTCGATCCTTGCGATCTTCCTCATCATCCTGCTCGTGGAGCGCAGCATCTCGCTGCCGTTCCTGCTCATCGCCGTCATTGAGCTGGCCATTTTCATCAACCTCGGCCTGCCGCATTTCCTCGGCCAGTCGCTGCCGTTCATCGCCCCGATCTGCATCAGCACGATCCAGCTTGGCGCGACTGTGGACTACGCCATCCTGATGACGACCCGCTATAAGGCCGAGCGCCTTGCGGGCAAGGAGAAGCGGCCTGCCGTTATCACCGCGCTTTCGACGTCGATCCCCTCGATCATCGTCAGCGGCATGGGCCTGTTCGCCGCAACGTTCGGCGTGGCCATCTATTCCGACATCGACATCATCAGCTCGATGTGCATGCTCATGGCGCGCGGCGCCATCGTCAGTATGCTCTGCGTCATCCTCATCCTGCCGGCACTGCTGCTGCTGTGCGACCGGCTCGTGTGCGCCACGACGCTTGGCATGCGCCATTGCAATCATTCCAGAAAACACGCGGAGAAGCAGGATGCTTCTGCCCGCTGAGAATCGAAGACAGGAGGAACGAAGATCATGACAAAGACCGGATATAAAATTCTCTCCGGCTGCCTGTGCGCTGCGCTGATCTGCACGATCACCGGCGCGTCGGTCCATGCGGAGAATGGGGCGCTGCACGCCCCGCAGGATACGAAGGCGGCCTCCGCTGCGGCGGAGGAGCGCGCCTCGAAGGAAGAGACCGTTTATGTCATCGCCGGAGCCGACGGCAAGCAGCAGAGCGTGATCGTCAGCGACTGGCTCAAAAATCCGAACAAGGAAACGAGCCTGCAGGACGTCTCGGACCTGACGGACATCGAGAACGTCAAGGGCGACGAGACGTGGACCGCGAACGGCACGAGCCTGACGTGGGATGCACAGGGCAATGACATCTACTATCAGGGCAAGAGCGAAACGGAGCTGCCCGTGACCATGAACATCAGCTACCAGCTCGACGGCAAGGACATTGCCCCGGCCGAGCTGGCGGGCAAGAGCGGCAAGGTGACCATCCGCTTCGACTATGAGAACCACTGCACGACGACCGCGACCGTGGACGGCAAGGAGGAGACGCTCTATGTCCCGTTTGCCGCGCTGACCGGTATGCTGCTGGACAACGAGCGCTTCACGAACATCGAGGTCACGAACGGCCGCGTCGTGAATGACGGCTCGCACACCGTTGTCGTCGGCATCGCCTTCCCGGGCCTGCAGGACGACCTGAACATCGACCGCAATACGCTGGAGCTGCCGGACTATGTCGAGGTCAGCGCCGACGTGACGGACTTCGCACTCGACACGACCCTGACGCTCGCAACGAACTCCGTCTTCAGCGCGCTGCAGGACAGCGACTTTGAGACGGTCGACGACCTGAAGGCATCCTTCGCCAAGCTGACCGACGCCATGCAGCAGCTCCTCGACGGCTCTTCCGAGCTGTATGAGGGCCTTGAGACCCTGCTTGAGAAGTCCCAGACGCTCGTGGACGGCGTCGGCACGCTGAACAACGGCGCTGCTGCCCTGAAGACCGGCGCGGGCAGCCTGAACGCAGGCGCTGCCGAGCTGGCAACCGGCATGCAGACCCTGAACGGCGGCCTTTCTACCCTGTCCGGCCAGAGCGCAGCCCTGAATGCGGGCGCGCAGCAGGTGTTCCAGTCTCTGCTGGCCGCTGCCACGACGCAGATCAACGCAGCGGGCCTCAGCATCCCGCAGCTGACGATCGGCAACTATGCCGAGGTGCTCAACGGCGCGCTGGCTTCTCTTGATCAGACCGCCGTTTATGAGCAGGCTTATCAGACGGCTCTTGCCAAGGTAACGGCTGCCGTCAATGCACAGGAAGCGACCATCCGCGCGGCTGTTACTGCCGCCGTGCAGCAGAATGTGACCGAGCAGGTCACGGCTGCGGTCCGTGAGCAGGTCACGGCGAAGGTCCTTGCGGCCATGGGCCTGACCCCGGAGACGTATGCGGCCGGTATTGCCGACGGCACGATCTCGGAGGAGCAGCAGGCACAGATCGAGGCTGCGATCAACGCCCAGATGGCCTCCGACGATGTGCAGGCGCTCATCTCCCAGCAGGTCGCCGCGCAGATGGCAAGCGCCGATATCGCGGCCCTCATCGACCAGCAGACTGCGGCGCAGATCCAGACGCTCATCGACCAGAACATGAATTCTCCCGAGGTGCAGGATCAGATCACGGCTGCTCTGGAGCAGGCAAGCTCCGGCGCAGCCAGCATCAGCGCCCTGAAATCTCAGCTTGACGGCTATTATCAGTTCTATGTCGGCCTGCAGGCCTACACCGGCGGCGTGGACAGCGCGGCCGCGGGTGCTGCGAAGCTGCAGAGCGGCGCAGCCAGTCTGCAGAACGGCGCTTCCAGCCTCTATGCCGGTGCAAGCCGGCTGGCAGACGGCACGGCCACGCTGAGCAACGGCGCGTCCGCCCTCATCGACGGCGTGACGGCGCTGCGCGACGGCGCGATGCAGCTGTCCGACGGTCTGAAGCAGCTCAATGAGGAGGGCTTCCAGAAGCTCGTCGACGCCATGGACGGCGATGTGGAGCCGCTGCTGGAGCGCGCCCGCGCGCTGGCCGGTATCTCCGGCGACTACCAGACCTATTCCGGCCTGGACGCCGCAATGGACGGCAGCGTGAAGTTCATCTACCGCACCGAGGCCATTGGCTGAGTCAAACAGACGACCCCCTTTCGCACGACCGCCCGGCGGGAGCAATGCTCCCCCGGGCGGTGTTTTTTTGCTGTTGGAAGAGGCTGCCGCTGCCCGCAGGCCATCGTTACAAAGGAATGCACCAATTGCGTCTGCAGCGGCGCTCAGCGAGCGCCTTGCGGGCTGGCAGCTTTTGCGGCATGGATTTTATAGTGCGCGGCCAACAGGTTTGTCATTGCGAGGCCCCAAAGGGGCCGTGGCAATCTCGCAGTACCCGGTTGAATTGCAGGAAAGCTACCGGCGAAATCGTAGGTGCCTCCCCGAGATTGCCACGTCGGCCTGCGGCCTCCTCGCAATGACAAATCCGGGAACCTGTGCGGTCGACGGAGTGCATGGGAATTTGCAGATGTGCATGGCGCTCAGGGAACGTCGCTACAGACGCAATCGGTTTGTGCGTTTTATCGGCGGTCTGTACCGATCGTTCGCTCGTCGCCGGTATTTCTGTTGGCCGGTCAGGGAAGCTGCTCCATCACGGGCGCGACGAATTCGCGGGCGAGGCTGCCTGCGCCGGTATGCTGCAGGAAAACGACATTCAGCTCGTGCCGTCCGGTGAGCGGAGGACAGGTGAAGCTGCCGATCTCCGGGCTGCCGCGCACCACGGCCTCATAGAGAAAGCTGATGCCGCAGTTCGCCGCCGTCAGCGCGCGGATGACGGGAAAGCTGCTGATGCAGATCGTCCGGGAAAATGCCGCCGTGTTGTAGCTCACCTGCATCAGCTCGCGCTCGAGGATGCTGCGCGTGCCGGAGCCGGGCTCCCGCAGCAGAAGCGTTTCGCTCAGCAGCTCCTCCGGCGTGACGCGCCGTCCGGCAAAGCGGTGCCCGGCCGCGCAGATGCCGATATACGGCTCCTCCCGCAGCAGGAAGCTGTCATAGCGGCGCTTGTCGAAAATGCCCTCCACGACCACAAAATCCAGCTGCCCCGCCTCGAGCTGCCCGAGCAGGCGCGTCGTGTTGTCCACGGTGAACTGCAGCTCGTGCTCCGGCGCGCGGACAAAGCTGCAGATGGCGGGCGGGAGGATATAGTCGCCGATGGTCTTCGTCGCGCCGACGCGGAGAATTTTGCGCGGAGCGGCGTGCAGCGCACGCTCCAGCTCCTGCTCCTGATAGCGCTGCGAGATGGCGAAGACCTCCAGCGCGCTGCCGGGGGCAGTCTTTGCCAGCTTCCGACCGTCATAGGAAAACAGGCGGACGCCGTAGGATGCCTCCAGCGACTGGATCTGCTTCGTCACGGCGGGCTGCGTCAGGTGCAGCGCCTCAGCCGCGCGGCGGTAATTCATCGTCTGGCAGACAGCCAGAAATGTCTCGAGCCTCCGGTCCATGAATGCCCTCCTTGATAACGACATGGAATCGTTTTATTCTAAAGAATAATTTTATTTTATCATACGGGCGTGCTATAATGCAATCGCTACAGAAAAAACGGAGGGTTCTTATGAAAACGATCTGGAAAATGGTGCCCGGTCTGGCAATGGCGCTCGTCATTGCGGCCGCGGCCAAGGGACTGGAGTATCTCGAGGGGCTGGCGGGCCTGCACCTGATCGGCGCGTCCGTCATTGCGCTGTTCATCGGCATGGTCATCAACCGCTTCTTCAAGCCAAACGCGGTCACGTCGCCCGGCATCCGCTTCACGTCCAAAAAGGTACTGAAGCTCGCCATCATCCTGCTCGGCGCGAGCCTGAACATCATGACGGTGCTGAAGGTCGGCCGCTTTTCGCTGACGGTCATGCTTTTCACGCTGGCCACCTGCTTCGGCGTCGGCTATTTCATCGGCAAGGCGCTCGGCCTGAACTGGAAGATGAGCAACCTCATCTCCGCCGGAACGGGCATCTGCGGCGGCTCTGCCATTGCGGCCATCGCGCCCGTCATTGACGCGACGGATGTCGATGTGGCCTACGGCATGTCTGCAACATTCCTGTTCGACATGGCGATGATCGTGCTGTTCCCGATCCTCGGCCGCTGGCTCGGCCTGTCCGACGCCGCCTACGGCCTCTGGGCCGGAACGGCCGTGAATGACACATCGAGCGTTGTGGCGGCGGGCTATGCCTTCAGCGAGCAGGCGGGCGATTTCGCCACGATGGTGAAGCTGACGCGCACGCTGGCGATCATCCCGACGGTGCTGATCTTTGCTCTCATCGGCATGCATGTAAAGAAGAAGGAAGCGGCGGGCGACCCGTCGGCCGTCAGGGTCAATATGAAGTCCGTCTTCCCGTGGTTCATCCTCGGCTTTCTCGCCCTGTGCGGCGTGAACAGCCTCGGCTTCATCCCGGCCTCCGTCACCTCCGTGCTCAAGGACATCAGCAAGTTTCTCATGGTCACGGCATTGGCTGCCATCGGCCTGAACACGAGCTTCTCCGACATGCGCAGGGCGGGCCTGAAGCCCATGCTGCACGGCTTTATCATCTCTCTGCTCGTCGTGCTGGTTGCCATTGCGGTCGAATATGCCATCGGCGTTGCACCGAGCGGCACGCTGCTTTGAAAGTATATAAAAATCCGCGCTGTCCTGCTGCAGGATGGCGCGGATTTTTTTATGCGATCCGTTTTTCCTTCCACTTTCCGGTGCGGTAATGTGCGAAGGAGATGACAAAGTTTGCCAGCCAGCCGACCGGCACGGCGTACCAGACGATCTCAACGCCCCAGAGCGGCGCGCAGAGCCACGACAGCAGCACGCGAATGGCCAGATTGACGAGGTTTGCGATCGTGAACATTTTCACGTCGCCCGCGCCGCGCAGGATGCCGTCTACAGCCATTTTGAAGCCGATGAAGCAGAAGAAAAAGCCGATGAACTGCAGATAGTGCTCGCCGGTCGCCACGGTCTCGGGCGAGGGGGCGGCATCGAGGAACATGGCGATGATCGGCGTGCGGAACAGCTCCAGAAGGACGCACAGCAGCACGGAGATCAGCACGATCATCCGATTGGCCGCGCGGTAGCCCTGCGGCACGCGCTCCGGCTTCTCCGCGCCGATGTTCTGCGCCGTGTAGGAGGACAGGGCATTGCTGATGGCGGCCATGGGCACGATACACAGCGATTCGATGCGCGCCGCAGCGGAAAAGCCCGCGAGGATCTGCGTGCCGAAGCCGTTGACCACGGACTGCACGAGCATCATGCCGATGGAGACCGTGGACTGCTGCAGGATGGACGGCAGGGCCACGCGCGTCATGGCGCGCAGCTCTCCGAAGCGGAACAGACCGTTCGAGCGCTCCGGGATGCGCCGCAGCTCCAGCAGGAACACGCCGAACGACAGCACGGCGGACAGGCCCTGCGCCAGAAACGTGGCATAGGCTGCGCCGGGCACGCCCCGGTGCAGCACGGCGACGAAATACCAGTCCAGCACGACATTCAGCAGCGAGGAAAAAATCAGGAAATACAGCGGGATGCGCGATTTTCCGAGCGCATTGAACAGGGAGGACAGGATATTATAGAGAAAGAGAAAGGGCAGACCATAGAAATAGATGTTCAGATAGGTGACTGCGATCTCCAGCGCGTCGGGCGGAGTCTTCAGGGCGGTCATGATCTGCTCACTGCACAGCAGCCCGACGCCAGCCAGCAGGACGCTGACGGCCAGAAACGTCAGCAGGGCGGTGTAGACGGCGGACTTCATGCGGGCAAAGCGCTTCGCGCCGAAATGCTGGCTGATGATAACGGACGCGCCGATGCCGCCGCCGATGGCCACGCAGATGAAAATCGTTGTCAGCGCGGAGGACGCGCCGACGGCGGCCAGCGCCGCTTCGCCGTTGTAGTGGCCGACGATCGCGGAGTCCACGATGGTATAGGCCTGCTGGAAAAGGTTGCCGACGATCATCGGCAGGGAGAATTTCAAAAGCGCCCGCGCGGGCCTTTCAGTGATCAGATAGTCGGTTCCGGGTTTCAGGACAGTCGCTTCCTTCCGCAGGTAATCATTCCTTTATATCATACCGAATGCGGAGGAAACTGTCAAGCCGGAGCCCAATCATGCACACCGTCTATGATCCTGATGAAAAAAAGATTGATTTTTGCGGAAATATTTGATACTATTGAATCGATAAAACAATACTGAATAAATAATGGATCGATGGAAAGGAGTAACGGATATGTTAAACGGAAAAATTGCGATCGTGACCGGCGGAACGCGCGGCATCGGGCTTGCCGTTGTCCGGACGTTCCTGCACAATGGGGCAAAGGTGGCGCTGTTCGGCAGCCGGGAGGCCTCCGTGCAGAGAGCGCTGGCGCAGCTGCGGGAGGAGCAGCCGGACTGGCCGGTGATGGGCCTCTGGCCCGATCTGACGGACTATGCCGCCGTGGAGCGGGCCGTGCAGGAGGTCGCGCGGACCTTCGGCGGGGTGGACATTCTGGTGAATAATGCAGGGATCTCCGCGCGGGAGCCACTGGCGGATTATTCGCCCGAGGCGTTCCGGAGCATCATGGACCTGAATGTCACGGCGGTGTTCCACGGCTGCAAGGCCGTCGAGCCGATCATGCGCGCGGCAGGGAAGGGCTGCATCATCAACACCAGCTCCATGGTCAGCCTCTATGGTCAGTCGAGCGGCGTCGGCTATCCCACCAGCAAATTTGCCGTCAACGGCCTGACGCGCAGTTTGGCGCGGGAGCTTGGCCGTGCGGGCATCCGCGTCAATGCGGTCGCGCCCGGCGTCACGCGGACGGATATGGTCGCGGCCCTGCCGAAGGAGCTGATCGACCGCATCAGCGCGCCCATCCCGCTCGGCCGCATCGGCGAGCCGCAGGAGGTCGCCAACGCCTATCTGTTTCTCGCCAGCGATCTGGCAAGCTATGTAACGGGTGAGATCCTGTCCGTCGACGGCGCAGCGCAGACCTGAGCGGAAAGCTGCCGGGGGGATACTTGATCCGGAAGCCAGAATAAAAACAGCCCTGCGCTGCCGGTGGGAAAGA